>VAPK010330018.1_pt1 | contig 30452 bp, 30 predicted proteins | sample 3395031 | NCBI WGS metagenome assembly VAPK01 (sample SAMN08290443, study PRJNA428436) | hydrothermal vent metagenome | isolation source: Deep-sea hydrothermal vent chimney 1 | place: Pacific Ocean: Juan De Fuca Ridge
CAGATGCTAAAGACCAAACCGCCGTCAGAACAGCCGTATCCAAGGGCTTCGATGGCGATAACGGTGGTTAACGGGTCCATCCCGGCGCCACCATATTCCTCGGGGATAGGCAAGCCTTGCAGACCCATCTCGCCGCATTTTAGCCAAAGCTCATGGGAAAACTCATGGTTGGCATCGCGTTCACGCGCACCGGGGGAAAGTTCATTTTGCGCAAACCGGATGATCTGATCCCGCAGGGAAACCTGTTCTTCAGTCAGTGAAAAGTCCACGGGCGGTCTCCTGCAATTGTTGGTAGTTGATTTTGTCAGTGGACGTGTAAGGTAGGTCTTCGACGGCTAAAAACCGATCCGGTGTCATGTAGGCCGGCAGATTTTGCGATGCATAGCGCTTCATTGCAATCATTGAAGCAGGTGTCTCTCCGGTCCAGCAATAGAATGTCACGATCTGAGTGTCGCCGGAACCGTCGCGCACTGCAACCGCTGCCCCTTGTGAAATATCCGGGTGGCGCAGAAACGCGGCTTCTATTTCGCCCAGCTCAACCCGGTAGCCGCGTCGTTTGACCATGCGGTCACGCCGACCTCGGTAATCCAGCGCGCCGTCTTTGCGCTCCTGTACGATATCGCCGGTTCGGTACCAGTTAATCCCGTCCAGTTCGATGAATACATTCGCGTCCAGATGCGATGCGTTCCAGTACCCGGACATGACCGAGCCACCTGATACCAACAGTTCACCTTCTTCGCCGGGGCGAACTATTTCGTCGTCAGCGCCGGTGATGCGTAGCATGTCGCCCGATGATGCAAACCCAATAGGAACCTGATCCGCGTCATCCATATCTATTGGGTTGCCCAGGGCGAAGTAGGTGCAGACGTTGGTTTCTGTCGGGCCGAACAGGTTAAAATAGGCCGGGTGTGGCCAGTGTTGAGCCAGAGCTTTCAGATGTTTGGCGGGAAACACTTCACCGGCAAAACAAACGATACGCAGGCTGGAATGATCAAAGGTGGCCAGATCACCGTATTCAACCATGGCTCGCAGAATTGTCGGGGTAGAATACCAACAGGTCAGTTTTTCTGTTTCGATCAGCTTTGCAAGTGTTCCGGGTTGTTTTCCTTCGTCGGCGTCGATCAATCGGATTGAAGCCCCGTGTTTGATTGGCAGGTAAATATCCAGAATGGACAGATCGAAATGCAATGGCGCGTGTGAACTGAACCGATCCAAAGGTGTTGGCGAAAATTCTTTGCTGCACCAATCCACAAATGCCAGTGCCGAGGCATGGGTATGGGTTACGCCCTTGGGTTTTCCGGTGGAACCAGATGTGTACAGGATATAGGCGGTATCGGTGCTGCCGATAACACAATCTTGCGTTGACGTTAGACAGGATAATCCAATGACAGCGTCGCTTTCCATAACTGCGTGTTGATCCTGCATAGCGGCCTGAATACCGCCAGCCAATTCCTGAGCAACAAGCACCGCCCGAACCTGGCAATCGGCGAATATTCCACCACTGCGCGCTGCGGGTGCGGTCGGGTCTACCGGCACATAGGCTGCCCCGGTGCGCAATATGCCGTATACTGCGGCAACGGTTTGAATAGATTTGGGCGCACAAATGCCAACGCGGTCGCCAGGGCCAATGCCAAACTTGCTTAGCGAATTGGCAACCATTTCCGCCTGTACAGACAGTTCACCATAGCTGACACTTTGCCCACCCTGTTCAATCAGGCAGGTTGCATCGGGTGCATTTTCAGCAGCACCCAAAAGAAGTTGATCCAAACCTTGTCCCAAATCGTCACTAGCCATGATTGCTTGTGTGGTCAAAAAATACCACTTTATGACAATATCAAGAAGAAAGCCGTTCACCAACAACTGCATGGGGTGGCAATTGATTATTTCAACAATGCCAGCAGATATGCGGGATTAACGATTTTCCTCGACCATCGCGGCGATCAGGTCAACTGTATTCAGATGATCAACATCGATCTGATGAGCGGGCACAGTGATTCCAAAAGTTTCTTCCAGAAATGCCACCAGTTTCAGGCTCGACATCGAATCGATAATTCCATCCGATATCAGGCCTACATCGCTTGTTAGCGCGTCTTCTGCTTCCCCGGGCAGGAATTCCTTCAAGATATGTGCTTTAATTATTGCTTTTGTCTCATCTGGGGACATTTTGGCTTCCTATTTTTAGAACCTTCGCGCATTCCCATATCAAAGCAGCGCGCATTTCAACAACTAATTCAGAGAAACAATCGCTTTGAGTTCCCAAAGTCCGGTTCCAAACCACATTTAAGTTACCCTGTCGCCACTATTCGGTTTTATTCATGTGCGACTAAATCGTTCGAACCACAGGCATTTATACACACTGGCTATTTCTGATACAGTATAGCGAAACCACAACGATCAAACTATCAGGCGGCCATGATTAAATCCGACATAGCTCCGGCTCTTTCAATTGTAGTTCCTTGCTACAACGAAAAGGATTCCCTAGCGGAACTGCACACCCGTGTTTTGCAAGCGGTTGAGCCGGTGGTGGGGAAATCGTATGAATTGGTATTGGTTGATGATGGTTCAACTGACGGTACCACCCGAATGATCGAAGATCTGAGCCAAACTTGCCCGCATACAGTCGGCCTGGTGTTGTCGCGCAATCATGGCCACCAGAAAGCGTTATCTGCGGGGCTGAAATATTGTCGTGGTGCCCGAATATTTATTCTGGACGCAGACCTGCAAGACCCGCCGGAATTGCTTGGTCAGATGATGCAGCTGATGGATGACGGGGCCGATGTTGTTTATGGCCAGCGCAAAAGCCGCGATGGTGAAACGATTTCTAAATCCGTTTCGGCGTCCCTGTTTTACCGGCTACTCAATCGGATGACAGACGTGGATATTCCACTGGATACCGGCGATTTCAGACTGCTTAGCCGCAAAGTTCTGGACCATCTTAATGATATGCCCGAAGAAGACCGGTTCGTACGCGGCATGGTCAGCTGGCTTGGTTTCACGCAAGTACCACTGCTTTATGACCGGGCAGAACGATTTGCCGGCGAAACTAAATACCCGCTGCGCAAAATGATGCGGCTGGCGATTGATGCAATCACCGGGTTTTCGATCGTACCGCTGCGGATTGCCACGATCCTGTCAGCCGTCGCTGCATTGCTAAGCGTGGTGATGATTGTCTATGTGTTGGCGCAGTGGGCACTTGGGCATGTTGTGGCAGGTTGGTCGTCGGTCATGGTCGTTGTCCTGACCGTTAGCAGTGTGCAGTTGCTGACCATTGGAATATTGGGTGAATACCTTGGCCGGTTGTATATGCAGTCAAAAAAGCGGCCCCTGTTTATAGTGGATCGTTTCATTACCGGGAAGACGGCGGCAAAGGCCAAGACCATAAAGTCGCCAAAGCCCCGCCAGAAACAAAAACAGACCTGATCCCGCCATGCAAATCCCGTCTCGGATTCTTCGGTTTGCAACAGTTGGGGTGATCAACACACTGACCGACATTGGCGTGTTTTTCGCTCTGGTGGCTTTAACCGGTCAGGTAATCCCCTCCAACATTTTGGCATATGGTAGCGGGGCGGCGGTTAGTTTCATTCTGAACCGAGGCTGGACTTTTGCGGATGTCGCTGGTGATCGTTCTACCAAAAACCTTGCGCTGAGATTTGTAGCGTTGAATTTGGCAGCACTAACCCTGTCGACTGTCTTAGTCGCAGGGCTGAATTCTGCCTTGCCACTTGCCGTTGCCAAATTACTTTCTGTTGGCGTGACGGCCATATTTTCTTATGTGGGAATGCGGTACTTTGTTTTCGCCGGCAAATAAGTCTGAGCGCCAACCTACCGATTGCCTTAATGGCATGTTGTCCAAAATAGTAAGCGGTGATACTGATCCGCTTGGATAATAAGAGATCAACATGGTTCAGGTTTCCATCGTCATACCAATCAAGAATGAAGCCGAAAATATCGGTGGGCTGGTGCAGCAAATACAGCAAAGTTGCGCCGAGCATGGGGATTTTGAAATCATCATAGTGGATGATGGTTCCAGTGATAGTTCAGCGGATGTTGTACGTGAAATGATGGTATCGCAGGGCAATCTGCGGCTTTTGCAGCATAAGGCCTCAGCCGGTCAAAGTGCGGCTGTTCATTCCGGTATACTGGCTGCTTACGGCGTCGTTGTGGCGACACTTGATGGAGACGGCCAAAACCCGCCGGAAGAGTTGCCAAAACTGTTTGCACCGCTGATTGATCCATCTGTTTCGCCGCAGTTGGGGCTGGTGGCGGGGCAACGGGTCGGGCGCAAGGATACGTGGTCCAAGAAACTGGCATCTAAGTTTGCCAATGGGCTACGCTCAAAGCTTCTAAAAGACGAAACACGAGACACAGGGTGCGGGCTCAAAGCGTTCCGTCGAGATGCTTTTCTAACGCTGCCGTATTTCAATCACATGCACCGATACCTGCCCGCCTTGTTTGGCCGCGCAGGATGGGAAATTGCCCATGTTGACGTCAGCCATCGTGCAAGAAACGCTGGCAGTTCAAATTATTCCAACTTACAACGCGGGTTGGTTGGGGCCGTGGATTTGTTCGGTGTTATGTGGCTACTGCGCCGCCGCAAAACCGCCGCTGCAACAGAAGTCAGTATTTTAGTGGACAAAACATGAGCGAAATATTCGCGTTCCTAAAGGTCGATAATGCCGTCGAATTCTGGTGGGTTGTTTTTGGTCTGGGCGGCCAGTTGATGTTTTCCGCCCGGTTCATCGTACAGTGGATCGCTTCGGAAAAGGCAAAGCGCTCAACCGTGCCGATTACGTTTTGGTACTTTTCGATTGGTGGCGGCGTAATCCTGTTCGCCTACGCAGTCTATCGGGCTGACCCGGTTTTCATTCTCGGCCAGTCGCTGGGGATATTCATATACTCGCGTAATCTGTGGCTGATCTTTGCTGAAAAGAAACGTAATGCCAAATCGAACGGCTAACTGGCTTGCCACAGCTTTACTGCTGGTTGGCGTTGTCACTGCATTTCGTGTCGTGGCGCTTAGCCTGTCGGAAATTGATCTGTTTGTGGACGAAGCCCAATATTGGCTTTGGGGTCAGAACCTTGATCTGGGGTATTTTTCCAAACCACCGCTTTCCGCATGGGTCATTCGCCTCACCACAGAGCTTGCCGGCAGTTCCAGCCCATTTTGGATTCGCTTACCGGCACCATTGTTTCATGGGGCTACAGCGATAATATTAGCCTTTTGGGCCAAGCGAGAATTCGGGCCACGACCGGCCATCTGGGTGGCCGTCAGCTATGTGACATTACCGATTGTTGCCGTGGGAAGTGCCCTGATTTCAACCGATACAATCTTAGCGCCGTTTTTTGCGCTTGCGTTGCTGTTTTACAGCAAACTCCGTGACACCGGCGCGCTGCGTGACGCTTTGTTGGTCGGGGCGATGGTTGGTCTGGCGATGATGGCAAAATATGCTGGGGTATATTTCCTGCTTTGCGCTGTGTTGGCGGCTGCTTTTCTGCCCTCTTACCGAATTTCTGCTGGCAACGCTCTGGCGCTGCTAGTTGCCGTTCTGGTTGTGATTTCCCCCAATATATACTGGAATATTTCCCACGATTTAACGACGCTTGAGCATACGCTGGATAATGTTGATTGGGTGCGGGCTGAATCGACCGGAGTGCAGTTGAACTTTGTTAATCTGGCCGAATTCTTTGCGAACCAGTTTATCGTGATGGGGCCGATCTTGTTCGCGGTGCTGCTTTACCTGATCTGGAAGGCCCCGGCCAAAATTCGTGGATTGTTGCTGTTCTCGGTGCCAATAATCGCTTTGGTGTGTTTTCAGGCGCTGCTGTCGCGCGCTTACGCCAACTGGGCGTTCACTGCCTATTTTGCAGCGACACTGGCGGTGGTACCGTGGCTGCTGGCCAATCACGGTCGGTGGCTTTGGACAAGTCTTGCGTTTAACGGGTTCATCACACTGCTTCTGCCGGTTCTGACAATCTTTGCCGATGACATCAGCCTGAAGGATGAACGCCCTTTGTTTATTCGCTACCTGGGCCGGGATGAGTTTAGCCAGCAAGTTTTTGATCTGGCCGAACAGAACGCTCCGGTGTCGATTGTGGCCGCAAGCCGTGATGTGCTGGCGGATCTTTATCTGACCGGGCGTGATCTGGATGTGCCGGTCTATTCCACCGCCCCAAGGGGTCGCCCACAAAACTATTATCAACAAACCTATCCGTTTGTTGCCAAACAAACTGATCGGGTGCTGTTCATCACCAATCAGAACACGCTAACGTGTAATGGCGCTTCATTGCCCGCACTGGCGACGTTTGACACCGCTGGCATGGCCTATGAACGGTCAGTGTTCCGCGCGTTTGTGTTGGAACCAGATTGCTTTGATGTAATACGCTAACTGGCCTTATTCCTCCGAAATTCCGGTGTTGAACTGGAATAATTGCTTGCCACGCCAGCGTTTGGCTATAGATTTGGCAGATAATAAAAACTTAGGGAGAAAATAATGAACGTATTAACGAAGGCCGTAACTGTTGCGGCATTCATGTCGGGTTTTGCATTTGTGGGCGCTGCATCTGCTGCAAGCCACTGCGAACGCGGCACGCTGGATGAGCGTTACTGTGATGTTGATGGCGACCTTGTGGCCGATACACCAACAGAGGCATCCGAATGGCTTGACCCGGACACACTGATATTCGCTTACACTCCGGTTGAAGATCCGGCCGTCTATAAAGAAGTCTGGTCTGACTTTCTGACCCATATGGAATCTGTGACAGGCAAGGACGTGCTGTTCTTCCCGGTTCAAAACAACGCCGCTCAGATTGAAGCGATGCGTTCGGGCCGTTTGCACGTCGCTGGTTTCAACACCGGTTCCAACCCATTGGCCGTGAACTGTGCTGGCTTCCAGCCATTCACCATCATGGCGTCGCTTGACGGCAACTTTGGCTATGAAATGGAAATCCTGACTTACCCAGGTTCCGGCATCGAAAAGGTTGAGGATATCAAAGGTGGCCAGTTGGCGTTTACTTCGCCGACTTCAAACTCGGGCTTTAAAGCACCAAGTGCCATCCTGAAAGGCGACTATGACATGATCCCCGATCGGGATTTTGAACCAGTCTTCTCGGGCAAGCACGACAACTCAATCCTCGGTGTGGCCAACAAAGACTATATGGCTGCTTCGATTGCTAACTCGGTCAAGTCACGCATGATCAGCCGTGGTGTGATCAAACCGGAAGACGTGATTACCATCTATAAATCACAGACATTCCCAACAACCGGGTTTGGTACGGTTTACAACCTGCACCCTGATCTTCAGGCCAGCGTTCGTGAAGCGTTTTTCAGCTTTGACTGGGAAGGCACAAGCCTTCAGGAAGAGTTTGAAAAGTCCAACGAAGGTCAGTTCCTGCCTATGAACTACAAGGAATTCTGGGACGTGATCCGTAAGATCGACACAGCAAACGGCGTTTCCTACTCCTGTAGCTAAGCCGGCAATAAATTAGAATGGTGCGCCCCGATGATATTCGGGGCGCACCCCTTTTTTACCCTTCGAGGACCTGAAATGCTGCGTCTGAGCAAACTGACCAAAGTCTACAAAACCGGCGACAAAGCGTTGAACGCGGTTGATATGGAAGTCCCAAAGGGGCAAGTTCTGGCGCTGATCGGGCCGTCAGGTGCCGGTAAATCGACCCTGATCCGCTGCATTAACCGACTGGTAGAACCCACGTCTGGTACAGTGCACCTGGATGATGTGGAAATTTCCAGCCTTGGTTCCGGCGGTCTGCGCCGGGAACGCCGCCGCATGGGAATGATTTTTCAGGAATATGCGTTGGTTGAACGCCTGACTGTGATGGAAAATGTGTTGTCGGGGCGCTTGGGGTACGTTGGGTTTTGGCGCAGCCTGTTGCGAAAATTCCCACAATCTGATGTGGATGAAGCATTTCGCTTACTGGACCGCGTGGGTCTGGTAGAGATGGCTGACAAACGCGCCGATGAATTGTCTGGCGGGCAACGCCAAAGGGTTGGTATCTGCCGCGCTCTTATTCAGAATCCGTCTGTGCTGCTGGTTGATGAACCAACGGCATCTCTTGACCCCAAGACATCTCGCCAGATTATGCGCCTGATAGTTGAGCTGTGTGAAGAACGTGAACTGGCAGCAATTGTAAATATTCACGACGTTGCACTGGCGCAGATGTTCGTTTCGCGCATCGTTGGTCTGGAAACTGGCGCGGTGGTGTTTGATGGCTCACCTGATGATCTGACCGAAGAAGTGCTGACCCGTATTTACGGCGAAGAAGATTGGTCTGAAACCATTCAAAAAATTGATGACGACGACGACGAAGAAGAAGGCGTCGCATAATGGGCACTGCACTGGATAGCAGGCTTGGCCAACCGTGGAAAAAGCCGCCCTTTGTAACGTCGCCGGTGCTGCGATGGGTGTTGATTATTGGTTCGGTTGTATACTTTATCGCCGCTGTTAGCTCAATCGAAGTTAACTGGTCCCGTGTATATGAAGGGCTGGACCGCGGATGGCGGTTTATTTCGGCCTTCTTTCATCCCGACTTTTCGTCGCGTGCGACCGACATCCGTGAAGGTCTGATTGAAAGCGCGGTGATCACCATCGCGTCCACTGTGGTCGGTATCGCTATTTCCATTCCTATAGGGCTGGGGGCCGCGCGCAACATTTCTGCACTGCCAATTTATCTGGTGTGTCGGGCAATCGTCGCGGTATCACGTGCCCTTAACGAAATCGTCGTGGCGATCCTGTTGGTGGCTATCTTTGGCTTTGGCCCGCTGGCCGGTTTCCTTACCCTTAGCTTTGCCACCATTGGTTTCCTGTCAAAACTGCTGGCCGAAGAAATTGAAAACATGGACAAGGTTCAGGCCGAGGCCGTGCGAGCCACCGGGGCGAGTTGGATGCAGCGTTACGTATTTGGCATCCATCCGCAGGTGATCCCGCGTCTGATCGGCTTGTCGATCTACCGGCTGGACATCAATTTCCGCGAAAGCGCCGTTCTGGGGCTGGTAGGTGCGGGGGGTATTGGTGCGACGCTGAACACCGCCTTTGACCGCTACGAATTTGATACCGCAGCCGCGATCCTGCTGGTGATCATCGCCACTGTAATGGTGCTGGAATATCTGTCTGGAATTGTTCGCGGGATGGTGCAGTAATGGCTATTTCTACAAAAGACGGGCTGAAAGTCTGGCAACGGCGCGACCGCAATGCGCAACTGAAAATCTGGGCGATGTGGCTGATTGGCACGGCCATTTTCATGTATAGCTGGAAACAGATATCCGATGCGACCACCTGGCTGTTCTTCTGGGACGCGCCGCGCATTGCTGCTGACATTGGCGGGCGCGCCTTGCCACCGCGCTGGGCCTATATCGACAAGCTGTGGGAACCACTGTGGGATACGCTGAACATTGCCACCCTTGGTACGGTTCTGGCGCTGATGATGGCGGTGCCGGTGGCGTTTCTGGCGGCGCGTAATACAACGCCTTCGGCGCTGTTCATCCGCCCGATTGCCTTGTTGATCATCGTATCCACCCGCTCAATCAATTCGCTGATCTGGGCGCTGCTGCTGGTGTCGATTATCGGCCCAGGCGTATTTGCCGGTTTGATTGCTATTTCAATTCGTTCCATCGGGTTCTGCGCCAAGTTGCTTTATGAAGCGATTGAGGAAATCAATGAATCTCAGGTTGAGGCAATAACCGCCACCGGTGCCAGTCGATGGCAGGTGATGGCCTATGGGATCGTGCCGCAAGTCATGCCGGCATTTGCTGGCATTGCAGTGTTTCGCTGGGACATTAACCTGCGCGAAAGCACTGTGCTTGGGCTGGTGGGCGCGGGCGGTATTGGCCTGCAATTGCAGGGATCGCTGAACACACTGGCATGGCCGCAGGTTAGTCTGATCCTGCTGATCATTCTGTTCGCAGTGATTGTCAGCGAATGGGTTTCTGCGAAGGTGCGTGGGGCGATAATCTGATGTCATCCGACAATTCGGGCGATGCGGAATGGGCGTTTGCCGCCTATGAAAGGGTGCGACAACGCCTGCCAAATACCGATTTTCCAACAACATCAAAAAACGTCGAAAATCTGTGCGATCTGACCGACCAGATGGATGTGTTCCTGCTCGACGCGTTTGGTGTTCTGAACGTCGGTGAAGATGCAATCCCCGGCGCGCCGGAACGTATCCGCGCGCTTCAGGGCGCCGGAAAAACCGTGATAGTTGTCAGCAATGCCGCCGGTTATCCCAAACGTCTGTTGATAGAAAAATACGCCCGGCTGGGTTTTGACTTCGCACCGAAAAATATCCTGACCAGCCGCGAGGTTTTGCTGCAAGCTCTGAAAAACCGCCCGCCTGCAAAATACGGGCTGATGGCGTCACAGGTTTTCGGTCAGGAAGAACTGGATCATCTGGATAGCGAATTTCTGGCGGAAGACCCGGCAGTCTACGACCGCGCTGAAGAATTCCTGATGATTGGCGCGGCTGAATGGACGGATGAGCGGCAAACTCTGCTGGAGTCTTCCTTACGCACAAAACCCCGCCCTGTTCTTGTGGGTAACCCCGATATCGTTGCGCCGCGTGTAGACGGGCTGTCGCGCGAACCCGGGTATTTCGCGCACAGGCTAGCTGACGCCACTGGTGTCACACCGGAATTCTTTGGCAAACCCTTTGCCAATGTATTTGAAATGGCGCTGGCAAAACTCGCCCCCGGATATGATCCGGCGCGGGTGGTGATGGTGGGGGATACGCTGCAAACTGATATTCTTGGCGGGCGGGTTGCCGGTGTGAAAACCGCTTTGATCACTGAATATGGTGCACTGCGTGGGGTAAATGTGGCGGCGGCGATCAGCCGCTCTGGCATTGTTCCGGATTTCATTATGCCGCGACCCTAAACCGCCAAAATCAACCTTTTCCGCCAACAGTTCTTGTCTGAAATTGATTAACGTGGTTCCCTGAGGTCATCTGCGTCGAAGAACGCTTTTACTAATTGGGAGTATATTATGACAAATTTGAACCTGACCCGGCGGGTCATGCTGGCGGCTGCTGCGGCCACAATCGGCCTTGGTGCTCCGGCTTTCGCTGCGGGTCACCAAGTGCTTGAAAGCATCCATTTCCTGATCCCCGGCGGTGCCGGTGGTGGCTGGGATGGTACAGCGCGCGGTACTGGTGAAGCCCTGACGGCTGCGGGCCTTGTGGGCACTGCATCGTACGAAAACATGTCGGGTGGCGGTGGTGGTAAGGCCATCGGTTTTCTGATCGAAAATGCCGACAGTCAGCACGGCACGTTGATGGTGAACTCAACGCCGATCGTGATCCGTTCATTAACTGGTGTGTTTCCGTATAATTTCAGTGATCTGACACTGGTATCCGGTACTATTGGTGACTATGCGGCAATGGTTGTCGACAAGGACAGTCCGATCAATTCGATGGCTGATCTGGTAGCGGCCTATAAAGCTGACATGGGTGGTACGGCAATCGGGGGTGGTTCTGTCCCCGGTGGCATGGACCATCTGGTGGCAGCGATGATCATGCAGGCGGCGGGTGAAGACCCGACGGACGTGAAATACATCCCCTATGATGCGGGCGGTAAGGCCATGGCGGCGTTGCTGTCAGGTGAAATCAAAGCGCTTTCCACCGGCTTTTCCGAAGCGGTTGATCTGGCCAATGCGGGTGAAGTGAAAATCATCGGGGTGACGTCGGATGAGCGTGTAGACGCGTTCGGTGATGCGATGACGATGAAAGAGCAGGGCATCGATATGACCTTTGTGAACTGGCGCGGGTTCTTCGCGGCGCCGGGCCTGCCCGCGGAAGATCTGGCGGCCTATCAGGACGCGATCACCAAGATGTATGAGACCCCGGAATGGGAAGAAGTCCGCGCCCGTAACGGTTGGGTCAACATCCATAATTCCGGTGATGACTTTAAGGCGTTTCTGGAAAATCAGGAAACCATCATTGGTGATCTGATGAAAGAACTGGGCTTTCTCTAAGCGCATAACAATCGGCGTGTCCGGCTGCGGTCGGGCACGCCCACATGGGGGACTAAATGGCGCTAGATCGTTGGATCGCACTTACAATACTGTTGATCAGTATGACCTATGGCTATACGGCTTTCTTCACTATGGATGCAGGTCTGCCGCCGTTTATGCAGCGCAATCCGATCTGGCCAAGCACCTTTCCTAAGGCCCTGTCTGTCATGGCAATAGTGGCATCTCTGATTATCTTGCTTGGGTTTGAAAAAGGCGAAGATGGCCCAAAGGACGGCGAAATCAACTACCGCCGCCTTGGCGACTATAAAATTGGCCAGGCCATCGGCCTGCTGGCAATGATGGTGGCCTATGCGCTGTTTTTGCGCCCCGCCGGTTTCCTGCCCTCAACTGTCCTGTTTCTGGTCGGCGGAGCCGCCCTGCTGGGTGAACGCCGTTTCATCATTCTGATCCCGGTGGCGTTAATAGCGGCCGGGTTCATCTGGTATCTGGTGCAAGAGGTGCTGGGCATCTTCCTGCGCCCATGGCCGTTCTTTCTTGGATAGGAGCGAGACATGATTGAAGGCATCCTGATTGGCCTCACCACAGCCTTAACCCCTATCAACCTGTTGATGGTAGTTGGCGGCTGCCTGATTGGCACGTTCATCGGTATGTTGCCGGGGCTGGGGCCGATGTCAATTATTGCCATTATGATCCCCGTGGCGATCAGCATCGGTGATCCAGCCACCGCATTGATCCTGCTGGCCGGGGTTTATTACGGTGCGATATTTGGCGGCTCAACATCGTCGATCCTGATCAATGCTCCGGGCGTGGCATCCACTGTAGCCACCAGCTTTGATGGCTACCCAATGGCGCGTCAGGGCAAGGCCGGTAAGGCACTGACCGTAGCTGCGATTTCATCATTTGCGGGGGGTACGATTGGGGCGATACTACTAATGATCTTCGCGCCAATGCTGGCCACAGTCGCCCTGCTATTCCATTCGGCGGAGTATTTTGCGTTGATGGTTGTTGGCCTGTCGGCCATCGCCGCGTTCGCAGGCACCGGGCAGGTGGCCAAAGCGATCCTGATGACCATTTTGGGGCTGATCATGGCTACCGTGGGGGAAGGCGCGCTGTTCAACCTGCCGCGCTTCACCATGGGTATCATGGACCTGCAATCGGGGTTTGGCTTTATCACGCTGGCGATGGCGATGTTTGCCCTGCCGGAAGCGATGTATCTGGTGCTGGACCCCAGCCGTTCAAACAATGAAGCTGGGAGCGAGATCAAAGACCTGCGTATCACCCGGGCTGAGGCCCGAGCGATAGCCCCGGTCATTGGTCGCCAATCTATTCAGGGTTTCCTGATTGGTGTGCTGCCCGGAGCAGGCGCGACCATCGCGTCTTTCCTTGGTTACGCGGTGGAACGCAATATCGCGCCCAAACATGAACAGGATGAATTCGGCAAAGGCTCGGTCAAGGGCCTGGCCGCGCCGGAAGCTGCCAACAACGCCGCGTGCACTGGTTCGTTTGTTCCGTTGCTGACCCTGGGTATTCCCGGTTCGGGGACAACGGCGATCCTGCTTGGTGCGCTCATCGCACTAAACGTATCCCCCGGTCCGCGATTGATGATTGATCAGCCAGACATCTTTTGGGCGGTGATCATTTCGATGTATATCGGCAATGTTGTTCTGCTGATCCTGAACCTGCCACTGATTCCCTACATTGCTAAAATTCTGGCTGTTCCGCGCAACTACTTGATCCCGTTCATCTTGTTTTTCACCATGATGGGCGCTTATATCGGCCAGAATAATGCGACCGAATTGCTGATACTTGTGGGTTTTGGCGTCGCTGCCACTATCCTGCGTTTCGCCGATTACCCGCTGGCGCCGTTGCTGATCGGGTTTATCCTTGGCTCAATGCTGGAAGACAATTTTTCCCGCTCGATGCAGCTATATGATGGGATCGGATTTGTGCTGCAACGCCCGATGACGATGGGGCTGCTGACGATTGCCGCCCTATTGGTTGTCCTGCCCAGTTATCGTAAACGGCGTGCCCGATTGCGTGCCAAAGGTGTGGCTGACGGTGACTGAACCGCAAGAATTAACCACGACGTTCATTCTTTATTCTTAGTTCTGAGGTCATTTCGAACCCAACACTGTTCGAAACCCCGCAGTGGATGATCAAGGAGCAATTGAATGCGTATGGATATCCTTAAGCCAATCGCTGTTATGCTGGCGTTGTTTTGCGCCAACCCAGCCACCGCTGACATAAACTTGGTCTTTGGCACCTACACCACAGACAAACCAACCGAAGTCGTGCGCAAATTCAGCCCGATCCTAAGATTTCTAAGCCAGGAACTGGAAATTCGCCTGGGTGAGCCGGTTAAAATCAAACTTAAAATTGCGTCCGATTATGACGAAGGTATTGCCGATATTGTTGAGGGCCGCGTGGACTTTGCCCGATTTGGCCCGGCATCCTATATATTGGCCAAAGCAGAAGAGGCTGGGATCGGTATTCTGGCGATGGAAACCGTAAAGGGACAAAAGACCTTTATGGGGGTTATCGCGGTCCAAGCCCAAAGCGATATAACCAGTATCGCTGACCTACAGGGCCGCAGCTTTGCTTTTGGTAACAGGCTCTCAACCATCGGGCGGTTTCTGGCGCAGCAGCAGTTATTGGACGCCGGGATTTCAGCATCCGACCTGACCGCCTTTGAATATTTAGACCGCCATGACCGGGTTGGCGCGGCTGTAGGACAAGGCATCTATGATGCAGGCGCGTTGAAGCAAAGTACATTTGCAAAGTTAGTCGACAATGGTGTGCAAATCCGTGTTCTGATGGAATTCCAGAATGTCACCAAACCATGGCTGTCACGCGCTGGGATTGATGCACGTATTGCGGACGCTATCACTGCCACATTGCTGAACCCCGGTGTCGACAATGCGGTAACAGATTTTGCCAAAACAGGTTTTGTTGCCGGATTGGACGACGACTATCAGCCGATCCGTGAAGCAATGAAACAAAGCAACGATTTTGGCGGTTGATTACAGGATTTAGCCGATGATTTCGCGCCCTCTGCACCTGTCCACACAAGTTTCTATCACCTTTCTGGTGGCGGTAGCGGCGCTTGTGGTAATTCTGGGTGAGGCGACCCGTTATGTCGAAACCTCAAGGCTTTCTTCAAACCTGGAAGAGCGCGCAGAGCTGACGACATCACTGATGAGCGGCTTGATGATTGAGGCAATAATCGTCGAAGATATCCCCCTGCTGGAAACCGCGATATCAGAGGCATTCAGCCGTATTCCCTCAATCGTTTACGTCGAAATCCAAAACGATGGTGGTGAAACGCTGGCCGCACACCCCAATGTCGCGCCGGTGTTAACCGATGAAATTTTGACGTTCTCCAACAACATTGCATTTGAGGGTATGAATTTTGGGCTTGTTGTTGTCCATTGGTCGACCCGCAATGGTTTAACAAAAATTGAAAATGCAGTGTTTCGCACCCGGCTATATGCCGGTCTGGCGCTGGGCCTATTGGCTGCCATCCTTTTGCTTTCGACCCGGCAACTGGTGTTGGTGCCGCTGGCGCGTATACACCAGCGAATGGTTGCGGTGCTTGCGGGCAAACAAAGTGATGCAAAACCAATCTGGCAGTTTTCGGCATTGGAATTCTGGACCCTGTCAGGCTCGGTCGACACGTTGAAAACCACACTTGGCGAAAAACAGAAACGCCAGGTTGCGCTCGAAACCGCGCGCAAACAGGCCGTCGCTTCGAACCACGCAAAATCTGAATTTCTGGCAAACATGAGCCACGAAATCCGCACCCCGATGAACGGTGTCATTGGTATGGCGCAGCTAATGTTGGAGACAGAACTAGATGAAGATCAGCGGATGTATGCAAATACCATCGAAAGTTCTGGCTCGGCCTTGGTGAAAATAATTAACGATATTCTGGACTATTCAAAGATAGAAGCCGGCAAGATGGAGTTGGCGAATAGCGAATTTAACTTATCGCAGTTGCTCGATGACACGGTTGTTTTGTTATCAGCACAGGCAAAAACCAAGGGAATTGAACTAGCGCTGCGTTACCCATCTGATCTACCCACGGTTTTTCATGGCGATGAAGGACGGTTACGACAGGTACTGATGAACATCGCCGGTAACGCTGTAAAGTTTACTGAAAACGGCCATGTGGCAATTGAGGTTTCTGGACAAGTTGACCGCGCCACGGTCAAGCTGGATATTTCGATAAAGGATACTGGCGTAGGTATTCCGAACACCAAACTTGCCAGTGTATTTCAGGCGTTTGAGCAGGCAAACAACGCCAAGACCCGGCGTTTTGAAGGCACCGGCCTGGGGTTAGCAATATCAAAACGTCTGATCAACCTGATGGGGGGCGAAATTTATGCGCGTTCCACCGAAGGCGAAGGCTCAGTTTTCACGCTTAGCCTTTCTCTGAAAATTGCCGATGTTTCGACGGCCTCAAAGCCCATTGAACAAGGCACAATTATTGCCGGGCTGAATATTTTAGTGGTGGATGACCTGGAAATTAATCGCCGCCTGTTGAATGACCGGTTGAAATTCTGGGGCTGTTTGGTTGAGACCGCGTGTTCTGCGTCCGAAGCCATGAAAATAGTAGCCACTACCAATGCACCGTTTGATATCGCTATTTTGGATTACCATATGCCAGATATCAACGGGGTTGAACTGGCGAAAATGCTGCGAAATTCGCCGCAGTTCAGCGACCTGCCGATAATTATTTGTACGTCGGTTGATTTCGTTGAAACGCCGCAATCTACTGCGGTGGCGCGAATAAACGCGATCATTCAAAAACCAATCCGCCTGTCTCAGCTTCGCGCGGAACTGGCGAAGAATTCGAACTCTTCGTTTGAGAAATCAAAAATTGCCGCAGCGACACCTTCGAAAATTGCCAGGAAACCTGCGCAACCCGTATCGGGAAAGCTGCGTGTTCTTGTGGCGGAAGACAACCGGACTAACAGGCTGGTTGTGAAAGGGATGCTAAAATCTGAACCGTTTGATTTACAGTTTGTAGTGAATGGGGATGAGGCCGTGAAAGCCTTTACTGACACCCCACCCGATCTGATCCTGATGGATATTTCTATGCCGGTATTGGATGGGCTTTCCGCGGCCCAGAAAATCAGGTCGCTCGAGAGAAGAGGCGGTATGGCCCGGTGTCCGATTGTAGCCCTAACCGCGAATGCAATGGAAAGTGACCGTGAGGCGTGTTTCGATGTTGGTATGGATGATTTCCTGACCAAGCCGATTAAAAAGCCAGAGTTGTTGAAATCGCTGGGCAGATGGACCACAGCCTGAGCGCAGCTGTTGATCCCGAACTCAGAACTGCTAATACGACAGGTGCCGTTGCCGGCACCGGCCCCGTAGCTCAGTGGATAGAGCGACCGCCTCCTAAGCGGTAGGTCATAGGTTCGACTCCTATCGGGGCCGCCAATAATAGCGCTTAACTTACACCCCAAAATCGCGGGCACCCGTCAATAGCTTCCCCGCGTTCCCGGCATCAGTTAACTGGTTTAACTATGGCGCGAACAAACAACACTTCTTCCCGATACTTTCTGTACCATGCCATTGGCATGTATCCTGGTAAAGAACGTGACCTGGCTGACGCGACGGCCGAGCTAGCGAATGTATGGGCCGCCCCGAATGATAAACAATGGGGGTATGTGTTACTACGAAGGCAGGATTTATCGATTATTGGCGCCGGATTATTAACGTACCTAAAGGTTCCACCACGACCTGCGAAAACGTAACGCAGGGCATGCACATGCTGATGCGTTCGCTGCCTGATGGGTCATTGAAAGGCAAGCGGGTTCTGGTTGCCGCTGATTGTTTTCCGTCGATCCATTTCCTGTTGGCCGGGCTTGCGCCCAAGATGGGTTTTACGCTGGACACCGTGCCAATTCGCAAAGGCAAAGCCTGGGTCGAGACTAAAGATTTCATCGCCAACTGGGGCCGCGACGTCGGGTTGGCACTGATTACATGGGTTACCTCAACGGCGTCCGCGCGCTGCGATCTGAATCCTCTGGTCGCCCATGGGCGCGAGATGAACAGTATGATCGGCGTGGACATTACTCAGGCAGCGGGGCTGATCCCGTTTGATGCTATGTCGCCCAAAGTGGATTTCGTCGTTTCCACCAGCCTGAAATGGATGTGCGGCACACCCGGTGCGGGAATGCTCTATATCGATAAAGCGCTGGTGCTGGAGTTAGAGCCCGAGGAACGCGGCTGGTTTTCGCAAAACAACCCGTTTTCATGGGGTTTCAACAAATTCGAATACGCCCCTGACATCCGCCGCTTTGACAGTGGTACACCGGGATATGTTGCGGCAATCGCATCGCTGCCAGCCCTGCGTTGGCACGCGGCGCAGGACCACAATGAACTGACGGCCCATAATCAGTGCCTTGTGGATCGGATCATCAAGCGCGCGGATGGCTTGGACCTGCCGCTATTGTCGCCGCGCGAAGCGGGTAAATGTGGCGGCTCTGTCATGCTGCGGATGCCGGATAAACCCGAAGCGGCCGCTGTGGTCGGTGCCCTCGGTGTGGAAGGGTATTCGGTTGATTTTCGCGGCCCGATCATGCGGCTTTCCCCTGGCAACGTGACGCAGGAAGACAGCATAGACGCGGTATTTGATATTGCAGGCGAAGTGCTGAAACGCCGCAAACGGCGCTTCGCCGCCAAGGGGCCGCAGGTACCTGTAACGCCCTCTGACAAAGAAGGAAAACCCATGTCATCGGATCAGGTACTCGGCTCCCTTGGTGAAATGCTTATGACAGGGCAGATCAAAATTGTTGATTGCACAGCCGTTCTTGGCCCCGACACGCCTATCCTGCGCTTGCCGAAAGATTTTGCCAAAAACACGCCAAAGGTGGAAATTCGCCCGATCAGTGAATACGACGCCGACGGCCCATTTTTTGCGTGGAACTGGCTGAAACTGGGCGAACACTCCGGCACCCATTTTGATGCGTCGCATCACTGGATCAGTGGTAAGGATTTTCCCGATGGCTATACCGATACGCTGGATGTGCAGCGCCTTGTTGCCCCGGTAAATGTGATCAACTGTTCGAAAGAGGCTGCTAAGGATGCGGACTTTCTGCTGACGGCCGAACAGGTGAAAGCATGGGAAGCGGAACACGGCGACATAAACCCCGGCGAATGGGTGGTGATGCGCACTGACTGGGACAAACGGGCCCATGACGAAGAGCTGTTCCTGAATGAAGACCCGGCCCGCATGAAGATGGCTCGCACAGCCCCGGTCCCACCACCGAATGTATCGACTACCTATTGTCCAAAGGCATCGTCGGCTGGGGAAACCAGTGTATCGGCACAGACGCGGGAATGGCCGGTAAAATGAGCCCACCTTACCCAGCCCACAACTACCTGCACCGTGACAACTGTTTTGGCCTTGTGCGCCTTGCCAATCTTGGCCAGCTTCCGCCTAAGGGTGCAATCCTGATCGTGACACCGTTGAAAATCCAAAACGGTACCGGCTCACCGATCAGGGCGCTGGCTCTAGTCCCACAGGGCTGACTGGTCGATGGCGGAACGCTCTTTCAAAGCAGAGGTCGAATATCTTCGTTTAGGCGAAGGCGAGACCTTTACCGGCGAAGGTATTCTGGCGATCACCAAAGCGTTGCTGGAAAATGGTGTCGGCTATGTTGGTGGCTATCAGGGCGCGCCGATTTCGCACCTGATGGACGTGCTGGGTGACGCCGAAAACCTAATGGCTGAACTGGGTATCCGGTTCGAAGCAAACGCATCCGAAGCCGCCGCGACGGCAATGCTTGCGGCCAGCGTGCATTACCCGATCCGTGGCGCGGTGACGTTCAAGGGCCCGGTCGGGGTGAATGTGGCGTCGGACGCGCTGGCTAATCTTTCGTCTTCCGGGGTGGCCGGTGGTGCGCTGATCGTTGTCGGGGAAGACTATGGCGAAGGCTCTTCTATTATGCAGGAACGCAGCCATGCGTTTGCGATGAAATCACAATTCTGGCTATTGGATCCGCGCCCTAACTTGCCTTCAATCGTCAAGGCCGTGGGCGACGGGTTTGCACTGTCAGAAGCATCTAACACGCCGGTCATGCTGATGGTTCGCATCCGGGCCTGTCATGTGACCGGGCAGTTTGAAACCCGTAACAATAAACGCCCGCCACTAACTGTTACCGAGGCCCTTGCCAACCCGCGCCGTGATTTCAGCCGCGCGCTTCAGCGCTTGGGGCTGGCAGACATTAATGGTGAAACGCAGGTTCCGATCTATTGTCTGAACGTCACCTACCCGCTGGTGCAGGATGAGTTTCTGGACTTTTGCAAAGGTAAACAAGCCGTCATGGTGGTTGAAGAAGGACAGCCGGAATTTATTGAACAACAGCTTGGGGCAATACTTTATAAGGCGCGCAGTTCAGTACAACTGCATGGTAAAGACATGCTGCCGGTGGCCGGGGAATATACCGGGCAGGTCATGCTGGACGGGGTAACTGAATTTATCAATGCCCACGCCCCCGACCTGTTGCCCGACATTGCCCGCGCCCCAAATGTCCTTCCACCAACAATCCCGGATCTGTCCAAAACCGTCCCAATCCGCCCCCCCCCCGGTTTTTGCATTGGTTGCCCGGAACGCCCGATATTCGCCGCGGTGAAACTGGTGCAAAATGAACTGGGCAAACACCAGTTCAGCGCCGACATCGGCTGCCATCCGATTTCGGATGCACTGAAAGGTGTCGGCGTAAAATGGATCCGCCAGATCAACCACACCTACGATGTTGCCGCGATGCGTGACGTCATCCGCGAAGCGCTGACCACACCAGAAAAAGGGCCCAAAGTGATCGTGGCGTCAAGCGAATGTATGCTAAACAAGGAACGGCGGGAAAAGCCCCTGCGGCACGTTGCGATTGCAGACGGCCGCCGCGTAGAGACACCCCGTTTTGGCATCGACGAAGAGACCTGCACCGGCGATGCATGCCTGCATACGCCTGTCTGGATGCCCGTCGCTTGGCTTGAAAAAGCTCGACGATCCGTTGCGGGATGATCCTGTAGCGTTCATCGACCAAAGCTGCGTTGGGTGCGGAAATTGTGGCGAGGTAGCCGAGGCGGCAGTGCTCTGCCCGTCATTCTATGAAACGCGGGTGGTCCACAATCCGGGCACCTATGAACGCATGATTTCGGGCCTTCGCTGCCGCATTGTCGGCTGGCTACAAAGCCGGCGGGAAGCGCGAAATCTCACCTTCACCGAGCCGACAGAATGACTAAATCGCCCCCATCAGCCGGTTTGATCAAGCTCGCAATTTTAGCCGTAGGTGGTCAAGGCGGTGGTGTGCTGACAAACTGGATCGAAGCGCTGGCGCGTTCGCAAGGTTGCGCGGTTCAAGCCACCAGCGTCGCAGGTGTGGCGCAACGCACCGGGGCGACGATCCATTACATCGAAATGATGCCGGAAAGCGAAACCACCCCGGTCTTCGCGCTTGCCCCTTCGGCTGGTGATGTGGACATCCTGATCGCAGCCGAGCTGATGGAAGCGGGTCGCGCTCTCCAGCGCGGTTTTGTGACGCCGGATCGAACCGTGCCGCTTGCCTCATACCACCGCGCATTGGCGGTCAGCGAAAAAATAGTACCCGGTGACGGGATTGCTGATAGTATAGATGTATTCGCTGCTGCTGCCATTGCTGCACAGCGTTCAATCTTTATCAATGGCGAAGAAATTGCCGCACGAAACCAATCAGCAATCTCGGCTGCTCTTTTCGGCGCACTTGCTGGTTCCGGCGCATTACCATTCCCAAAGGAAGCATTCGAAGAAGCTATCCAAGCGGGTGGCATAGCGGTTGTGGCCTCGCTTCGTGCCTTTCACGATGCCGCTGAAATAGTGCAGGTCGGCGGCGAAGATCGCACGCCGAAACCGGACAACTCAGCCAAAACAATGCAACCTTATGGACCCGCTCGGCAACTGAAAGAATGGGATGCGCTCCAAGCCCGCGCTCTGAAACTACACCCACCCGCCGCCGAAATGGCAGCACATGGGTTACGCAAAGTAGTAGCGTTTCAGGATCTCGCCTATGGCGGTGAAATTGACTACGTTGGTGCTTCATCGGTTGAACTGATCGGCTCTGGTGAAAGTGCTGGCAGCTACCGTGAGGTCGAGGTCAAGGACATGCAGTTTGAAACAATCCGCTATCGTTAGGCGACGATACGGTTAAGAAACGAGAAGCAGCCCGGGTGATTGTTCGGGCTGTTTTTTTGTGGTTTGGCAAGATTCTACTTTTTTGCTCTTCGGTCACAATATCCGAATTACATCCTTATCAATCGACAACATATACCCCTTGCGGGCTATGTTTTTGATCAGCAGTTCTGACATCATCTGGTTGCCCAATACGTCGCGCAATCGTTTGATCCGGGTAGCGCCTGCGGCTTCGTCGCAATCCGCCGCCATCCGCCCCGAAATCATCGCTTCAATCTCAGCACCTGTCAGAATGTCTTCATCCATCCGTGCCTCTGCCAGAACCGACAGGGTTTCAATCGCCGCCTGTGTCAGCTTGAATTCCATATTGTTCAAATAAACCGTGCCCTCGCTGCGGCTGATCAAAAGGGATGACACCTGAATACCCGCGCGCTCAATCTCGCCCATGCGTCGGTTTAGCAGTACGATGGTCACCAGAAAAACCAGCGTTGCGATCAACAGCGCAGTTGAAAATACCAACAGCACAAATATTACTGTGCGATAACTTTGCAGCACCCCGGAAAACGCGGTGCCACTTTCGGCCAGTATTTCCAGCAGCTTAATCTCTGCGCCAGATGTCAGATCATCGTTGGCGATAAATATCTGCTCCACCCGGCCGTTGAACGCATTGGCGTCGGGCAGGTTCGAAAACAGCAAAATTGCCGCCCCCAACAGGATGACAACAATTGCAGCGATACCAATAGCTACGACCCGGATACCGGATCGCCGTGTGTCAGAAGCGTAAGAAGAATTGCCCAGCACTCTCTTTCCTATTTTCCAGACCGTTTTCACCAAACACGGACAAGATATTTAGCAGACGCCAGTTATCAACCGCAATCCGCGCCTCTATCTCGGTCCGCGCCAGTGCGGGATCATCGCAGGCCGCATCCGGTAGTTCTATGACACCGTAATGCAGGCGTAGCGGATTGTCCCGTTTGGCTTTGTAATCACCATAACATGCCGCATCAGCATGCCCAGCGGCCGCCAGGGCTGTCACGGCGAGTAGCATATATATGTAACGTTTTTTCATGTCCATATTCTGCGAGATTACAGGTTGCTATTCAATATCACCACCCCGGGCCGGCCCTGTTATCCGATAACAAAACAGCGATATTGTCTAGCCATAGGGTTTTCCCCAATCTTCCCTTGTCGCGACCGGTTCCCCCGGCTGCCCCGAAGGAAGGACGTAACCCATGACAAAGAAATTAACAGCTACGGTACTAGCCCTAAGCATTGCTCTCACTAGCATCAGCGCCCCGGCGCAGGCCGGAAAAAACGATGATCTGAACCGTATCATTGTGGGCGCAATCGCGTTGTTCATCCTTTCCAAAGCGGTCGAAAATAATAAAAATTCACGCCGCCAGACGTCGCGCTCAACCTATAACCCTGCCCCTAAACCACCCAAACGACCGCCCCAATTTAACAAGCGTCTGCCAAATGAGTGCTTTTTCCGGATGCGCACCGCAAACGGGTCGCGCGGCGTTTACGGAAAGATTTGCCTGGAAGAAACCATGCGCCACGCCAAACGTCTTCCCGCTGTTTGCCGAGACACTGTACGTGTCCGCTTTGGTCTGCGGTCTGAGATTTACGATTCAAAATGCCTGAGCGATCGCGGGTACCGAGTCGAGGCTCGGCGGCGTTAAGCCACCGAGCGAGCACCCGGCGCTAATTTCCCCAGCTTTTTGCGCCGGTTCTTGGGGCGGGTGGTTAACAGACCCCCGCCCCCTTTTTATGCTTGCAAGCCATCGAACACCTGCCTTTCATGCGGCCATGAGCAAAAGCACACCGAACTTCCATTTCGAAACGGCGGCCCTTAGTAACGGTGCCACTTATGTCGCTGGCGTCGATGAAGTAGGCCGAGGCCCCCTCGCTGGCCCGGTCGTCGCCGCAGCGGTGCGGCTGGACCCCGACAACATCCCCGACGGGTTGAACGATTCCAAAAAACTGTCAGCCAAGCGGCGCACGAAACTTGCAGCCCAGCTTTTGGACATTGCCGATGTTTCCCTTGGGCAGGCCTCGGTCGAAGAGATTGACAAGATCAACATCCTGCACGCGTCCATGCTGGCAATGGAACGTGCGGTGGCGGGCCTAACCACCCCGGCGGATCATGTGCTGGTCGATGGCAACCGCCTGCCGCCTGCGTTGATAGACAAAGCCACGGCAATTATCAAAGGTGATGCGCGTTCCCTGTCGATTGCGGCTGCTTCAATTGTGGCCAAAACATGGCGCGATCGGCTGATGGTGGATTTGGCGCAACAGCACCCCGGCTACGGTTGGGAGCATAACGCCGGGTATCCGACAAAAATGCACCAACTTGCACTGCAAAATCTGGGCATAACCCCACACCATAGACGTTCGTTCAAACCGGTACACAATATCTTGTATCAATATAAAATCATAAGTGATTGATTCGAAAAAAGAATTTGACGTCGAATCATCAATGATTCATCCTTAGCCTCAACAAGAAGGTGCCGCCAAAGGCATGAAGACAGAGGCAGCGATGACGACCAAAACTAAAACGGAGGCCCCCGTGCTTCCGCTCAATCAGATATTGTCCGGTGACTGTGTGAAGGTCATGAACAGCCTTCCCGAGGGCTCGGTTGATCTGATTTTTGCCGACCCACCCTATAATCTACAGCTAAAGGGTGATCTGCATCGCCCAGACAATTCCAAGGTAGATGCGGTCGATGATGCCTGGGATCAGTTTGCGTCGTTCAACGCCTATGACAAGTTTACAACCGCCTGGCTTACCGCCGCACGACGCCTGCTGAAACCAAATGGCGCGATTTGGGTGATCGGTTCTTACCACAATATTTTCCGGGTTGGTGCGGCTTTGCAAAATCAGGGTTTTTGGATTCTGAATGATGTGATCTGGCGCAAATCCAACCCGATGCCGAATTTCCGCGGTGCGCGTTTGACCAATGCCCACGAAACCCTGATCTGGGCATCCAAAAACGAAGCCAGCAAATTCACCTTCAACTACGAAGCCCTGAAGGCGCTGAATGAAGGCATTCAAATGCGCTCTGACTGGGTGCTGCCGATCTGTACCGGCCATGAGCGGCTGAAAAATGAAGCGGGTGACAAAGCCCACCCGACGCAAAAACCCGAAAGCCTGCTGCACCGCGCCTTGCTGGGCACCACAAATCCCGGCGACGTCGTGCTTGATCCGTTCTTTGGTACCGGCACCACCGGCGCTGTCGCCAAGATGCTGGGCCGCGAATATATCGGCATTGAGCGCGAAGCAGCCTACCGGAAAGTCGCTGAAAAACGCATCGCGAAAATTCGTAAATTCGACAAAGAGGCGTTGCAGGTTTCCACCAGCAAGCGTGCTGAACCCCGTGTTCCCTTTGGCCAACTGGTCGAACGTGGCATGTTGCGGCCGGGCGAAGAACTAATCTCAATCAACGGCCGTCACCGCGCAAAAATTCGCGCCGATGGCACGCTGGTCGCCCATGATCAACGCGGCTCTATCCATCAGGTTGGTGCCGCTCTGGAAGGTGCGCCCAGTTGCAACGGCTGGACCTATTGGAGCTTCAAACAAGACGGCAAACAGGTGCCAATTGATCTGCTGCGTCAGCAAATCCGGGCAGAGATGAACTAAAAACACTTCGGTAAAAATATGCAGTTACCGCCGGTGCCTGTGGCCAACACCACGCGCACAAACTTACCCCGCCCTGTCAAAAGGGCGGGGCTTTTTTTGCCTAAATTTCCAGCCATTCCCCATTCGCCAACCCATCAATCGTCCACGACCCGACACGATACCTGATCAGCCGCAACGTCGGATGACCAACAGCCGCCGTCATCCGGCGCACCTGCCGGTTTCGCCCCTCGGAAATCACAATCTCCAGCCAGCAATCTGGTACAGACTTGCGAAACCGAACCGGCGGATTTCGCGGCCAAAGCCACACAGGTTCGTCCACAGGGCGCACTTTGGCCGGGGCGGTCTTGCCGTCTTTCAACTGCACTCCATCCCGCAACGCCTGCAAGCCTTCAGCCAGTGGAATCCCTTCAACCTGCACGTAATAGCTTTTTGACATCTTATGTTTCGGATCACTGATCCTGCTCTGCAACTGTCCGTCATCGGTTAGCACCAGCAACCCCTCGCTGTCCTTATCCAGCCGCCCCGCCGCGTAAACACCGGGCACATCGATATACCCCGACAGGGTCTTTGACGGGGTCGCAGCCGTGCTCGAATCGGTAAACTGCGACAGCACGCCAAACGGTTTGTTAAACAATAATGTCCTTGCCAAAACCTACCTCGGCATCGGATTGGTGGCCGCCTTATACGCCGACCAGTCGGTGATTTCCGGGTAATACATCGCCCGCCATTTACGCACCTTTGGGTTCATCATACGCCGCCAGACCGGCGGGATCAGAGCGGCCACTACCATCACCGGATAGCCGGCAGGCAATTGCGGCGCTTCAGCCTCGGTATAATGTTGCAGCAGTGGAAAACGCCGATCAGGTTTATAGTGATGGTCGGAATGGCGTTGCAGATTGATCAGCAACCAATTCGATGCTTTTTGTGCCGCATTCCACGAATGGTGTGGCTTGGTGTGTTCGTACTTTCCGCCGCCCAGATATTTGCGCGTCAACCCATAATGCTCAACGTAATTGGTCAGCTCCAGATACCAGATCGCAATTGCCGCCTGATACAAAAACAGCCCCAGGCCAGCCCAGCCGCCAATAACCATCGCCAACAAAACAAACCCGGCCTGCAATCCCCAATAGCGCCAGAATGGATTGCCTGCGTCCCACCATGGAAGCTCTTTTCGGGCCAGCATTTTGCGTTCGGCTTTGAACGCAGAAAACCAGCACTGGTGCAGTACCCGAAACAGGAAGTGGTGGAAATTTTCGTTGTACCGGGCCGTTACCGGGTCTTTCGGGGTGGCGACATAACGATGATGCACCAGCAAATGCTCGGACCGGAAATGCCCATACATCACCAAGCCCAACAACAGATCCGCCAACCAGCGTTCAAATTTGTTTTTCTGGTGCATCAGCTCATGGGCGTAGACAATGCCTATAGCCCCGGAAATCTGGCCGACACCGAAGAACAGAAAAACTTTTTCCCATCCCGACAGATGGTTGGTAACGGTCACATACCAGATCAGCCCGTAGATCAGGATCAGTTGGATCGGGAACCACGCCAGTGTGATCAGCCGGTACCAAAACAGTTGGTCTTCGCTGGTTTCCAGATCAGCGTCGTCGGTATTCAGCCCCACAAAGGCGTCGAGAATCGAAAACAATCCGATCGTACTTAATATCGGCAGGATCAGTGCCCAACCACCCTGTGCAGCGGCAAACAGCACAACAGGGATTAGCACCAGCGACATCCAGAACGGCAGGGCGTTATGAATTCTTGCTACGGATTTGGCTGGAATCATTGATTTCCCCTGCGTTAGTGTCACTATTTGCCAGCATCGACGTGTGCCTTGGCAATATCATAAGCCTTGCGCATCACCGTGGGAAGGTCTGTGCGTTGAAACTGATCCGGTATCAGAAACATACCGGTCTTTGGTTCAACACCTTGCGAAACCAGACCAATTTGCAGTGACAGCAGCAAATGGAAATGTGTAAACGTATGTTTCACCTCCACGCCGGGATCAACCCAGTTGGCTGTTATCGGTGGTATCTCAACAGCGTCTTCCCCCCAAGTGGCCCCGGGCCAACCCAGCATTCCGCCCAGCAACCCTTTTTCTGCACGCCTTTCCAGCAACCACGCTCCGTCTGTCCGATAGGCTAAATACGCCACGCCACAGCGCGTCGGCTTTACTGCTTTCGCTTTCCTGCGTGGCAGTACGGTCACTAAATCCTGTGCATAAGCCTGACAGCCCGTCCTCCAGGGACACGCCCCGCAACGCGGGGATTTCGGTGTGCAAATCGTCGCCCCCAGATCCATCACTGCCTGCGCATAATCCCCTGCACGGCGCTTGGGCGTCAACTGCCTTGCATGTTCAACAAGCACTGGTTTCGCCACATCAACAGTGTCTAGCACAGCAAAATACCGCGCCATCACCCGCTCAACATTGCCGTCTACAACCGTTTCCGGGTGATCATATGCAATCGCTGCCACCGCCGCTGCTGTGTATGGTCCAATTCCCGGCAAGGTCAGCAAATCAGAATAATTGTCAGGGAACACCCCTGCCATTTCACCGTTAACCAACCGCGCACATTTCAACAGATTTCGTGCCCGTGCGTAATATCCCAGCCCCGCCCACTTGGCCATGACATCGCCGTCTTCAGCTGCGGCTAAATCATCAACCGTCGGCCAGCGCTCCAGAAATCGCTGAAAATAGTCTTTGACGCTGGCAACAGTGGTCTGTTGCAGCATGATTTCTGACAGCCAGATATGGTATGGATCAGGGGCGACACCCTTGGCGCGTTGATGCGGCCCAATTCGCCAAGGCATTTCACGGGCATGAATGTCGTACCAATCCAACAATAAGCTGCTAAGCTGATTATCGCGCAAACTTTTAGCCTTTGATTTGCTTTTAACTGGCATGGCCGCCTTCATTGATTAAAATAGCCCTAACACGGGATTGATCAGCAATGAACAAGCAACCACAACCAAGCTCAAAACACCGTATGCGCGGCTTTGAACGGACTTCGAGCCTGCTTCAGGGCCAGATTAACCGGCTTGGCGAATCCCGTGGATTTGCCGTGTCGCGGTTGTTGACCCATTGGGCTGATATTGTTGGCGAAGAAACCGCCCGCACCGCGTTACCGGTCAAGGTCAGTTATGCGCAGGGCGGGTTCGGGGCGACCCTGACAGTCCTGACAACCGGCGCGCAGGCCCCGCTGTTGCAGGCAGAACTGCCGAAAATCCGCGAAAAGGTTAACGCCTGTTATGGCTATGCGGCAATATCGCGCATCCATATTACCCAAACAGCGCCAACCGGGTTTGCAGAGGGTCAGGTGGCGTTTACGCCCGCCCCAAAGGCCAAACCCGGCCCAACTGACCCTAAAGTTACAGCCAAAGCAAAAGACTCTACTCAGGGAATTGACAGCGAACCGTTGCGATCGGCGCTTGAAGAACTTGGGGAAAACGTTCTATCCAGAGCAAAACGCGAAAGAGGTACAAAATGAATCGTTCCCTGACACTTGCTCTTGCCGTGATTGTTGCACTTGGCGGAGGTGTGTTCTGGTATATGAACCAGTCAACAAGCGCGCAATCCACGCCCCTTGGTGCTATAAATGCGCAGAATTCTGACGTTGACACATCCGGCGTGCTGGAAATGTCGATGGGTAACCCGGACTCAAAAGTTACGATTATTGAATACGCCTCCTTCACTTGCCCGCATTGCAAAAATTTTCACAGCAGTGTTCTGAAAGATATTCAGCGGGATTACATCGACACCGGTAAAGTCAATTTCGTTTACCGCGAAGTGTATTTCGATCGCTTTGGTCTTTGGGCTGGTATAATCGCGCGTTGCGGTGGACCTGACCGGTATTTCGGCATTACCAACCTGATCTATGAACAGCAATCCGAATGGACCGCCAGCGGTGATCCTGCGGCTATCGCAGGAAATCTGCGTCAGATCGGGAAAACTGCCGGGCTGACAGATGCAGAACTGGACGTTTGCCTGGCTGACAGTGACAAAGCGCAGGCCATGGTCGCGCTCTATCAAAAAAATGCTCAGGCCGATAATATCAATTCCACGCCAAGTTTTGTAATCAACGGAGAAAATTTCGGCAACATGAACTATGCTGATTTCTCTGCCGTAATTGAAGCAAAACTGGCCGAGTAGGGCCTACTTGCCTATCAATCCCAGACTGGTCAGTTTCACTTCGATTTCTGACCAGTCTGCAATGTCTAGGCGCACCGGCAATGTCAGCACCTTTTGGCTAAACGACTTTGGCAAACGCACCGCATCCTTTTCGGTGGTGACCAGTTGCGCGCTCAGCGCGTGCGCTTCAATTTCAAGCCGTTTCATCAGGGTTTCGCTCAGCGGTTGATGATCGTCCAGCGCTTCCGCCCGGATCAGGTTGGCCCCAAGGTTGCGCAATGTCGTGAAAAACTTGGCCGGGCGTCCTATGCCTGCGAATGCCAGCACATTCAGGCCCCGCCAATCCATCCCGGTTGGTAGTGGTAGCAATTCACCGCTAATTTTGGGGCAGGGTATCACCGCACCCCAATTTTCGGTAAACGCCGCTTGCTCACCGTCATTGCCGATCACCAAAACCATATCGGCGCGTTTTAACCCAACCAGCACAGGTTCGCGCAGCGGGCCAGCAGGTACCACCCGCCCATTGCC
>VAPK010105919.1_pt1 | contig 30409 bp, 23 predicted proteins | sample 3395031 | NCBI WGS metagenome assembly VAPK01 (sample SAMN08290443, study PRJNA428436) | hydrothermal vent metagenome | isolation source: Deep-sea hydrothermal vent chimney 1 | place: Pacific Ocean: Juan De Fuca Ridge
TATAGGCAATGTTGGATATAAAGGTAATGGTATTGTAAAACCCACACCCCCTGTCTTGCAGGTTAACTGAGGGTATGAAATTACATTTTGGTTAATGCGCGGTGTATTTGTGAATTAGAGGCATTGTAGTATGAATATTAATAAATCATTTCACGGGTTTTATGTTTTTAACGGATTTTTTGTGTTTTTACTGCTGAGTTTGCTGAGTGCTTCAGTTTTTGCAGCTAATTATCCACTTGAGATCATCCAGCCACAGCCAAACCTTGACATCAACAACCGTTTTTATAAAGCCTATCCCGGTCTCGAATATAATGTCAGGCTTGCCGTCATCGGGGGTGACTATCCGTTTCTGGTTGAGGATAATACGCTTCATCAGATTGGAGGGCACCCACTTGGCCCTAAAGAAGGTACACAGATGTGGTTTATTCAATCAAATCGTATGTATAAAAATAGTCAGGATAGTATTGGTTTGCAGTATTCAGATTCTAATGGTATTCAATCTGGAGATATCGAAATATCATACAACCTCGTTGAAACTGGCGGCGGTAAGCTTAGAATAAATTCAAATCAGATGGCGTCAGGGCTACCGGTCTATATTTTCCGTAACACCTTTATGGATGATGTTCAACAAAATCGAACTACTTCAAGCAACGGACCTTTCTACTGGTCTAAAAATGTGATTGTCAATGAAACTTCATACCCAGAAAAAATCGAGCGGTGGAAGATTGAAGATCCCTCGCGTGTTGTTGTGACAAATAATTTGACGGGAAGTGCAGCGGACAACATTGTGGACGCACAAGGTTATTTGACGTCAAAGTATAGTACGTACGTTGGTCAACGAGGACATCAACTCGGCAAGCGTCCATTATCTCCAAAATCGTTAACTGTAAATTGAGTGGTGGACAATAACCAAGGTCTGCAAAGCGATGCCCAGTACTAGTATACGAAAATAGAGGTTTTAAAAAATGAACACAGCTCGGAATGTTAAATTTAGAAGCATGTTACTGTGGATAGTATGGATTGTAAGCGCAATCAGTACTCAAAGTGTAATGGCTATAACATTTACGGATGGATTTGAAACCGGGGACTTATCAAAGTCGGAGAATGGTTTTAAGTGGAATGGAATGGGAACAAATCCAATTGTCGTAACTGACTTCGCAAAGGATGGAAATGCAAGTCTTAAATTCATATTCCGTGCCACCGCCAGTGGTGGTCAGGCATGGTCTGAACAACGCTATAAACTTGGCGGAAATTACAATAACGTTTGGCTAAAAGCGGATATATTTATCCCTGCTAATTATTATTGTCGCGGAAGCAACCATAACAAAGGGCCATTTTTTGTTTGGTCTGGTACTTATGGTCATGCAAATGCACATGTAGCCGCAAATTTTGAACATTGGTGCAACGCAGGGAATGCTTACCTGACCTTTAACCCTGGTGGTGATGGATATAATTATGGCCATTTCACAACATGTTCTGACACCGGCTGTGGTAATCGGGGCACTCCATACAAAGATGGCGTGCCATTTGTAGATCTGGCAAAAGATCTTAATAAATGGCACGAGTGGATTGTTCATCTAAAACCGGCTACGACTCCAACAAGTAACGATGGCATAGTTGAGGTATGGAAAGATGGTTTGAAAGTATGGTATCGATATGACTTGGCATATCATTCAACTGTGGCCAACTATTTTGATCAAGGGTATATCATGGGGTATTCAAATACTGGTTTTGATCAAGAGACTAATATCTACTATGACAATTTTGTATTTTCGACCAATAGAATCAACGCCAACAATGTGAAAGTACCTTTAGCCCCAGCTTCGTTAGTAGTGCAATAAAATGTTTTGTTTTCCTAATAATGCACAATGACTGAAACCAGCAGGTCTTACATCTTATATGACGAGTAAGACTATTGGTGCAGGTTAACAGAGGAGTAGATGCCATCTTCTACAATTAGTTATCATTATAATTATTCAGAGGTAACGATGAAAGAAATATTCAAAACGTTTTATTATGTAATTATTTGCATGATTCTGCTGTTGAGTACGACTTCTCTTTTGTTTGCAAATGAATTCTGGGTAAGTAAATCAGGCAATGATAGTAATGGTTGCACCAATAAAAATTCAGATGCCTGTTTGACAATTCAAAAGGCAATCAGTTTAACCAGGCCCGGAGACACTGTATCTATAACATCTGAAATATACACTGAAGATTCATATAGCAGTCTTTATACCTCTAAATGCTATTGGTTAGATAATGATCCTGCCAGTATATGCATTAATACGAGTGGTACCGCCACAAACCCAATAGTTATTCAAGCTGCACCAGGGAATGAAGGAAAGGTGGTAATAGATAGCGAGTTAAAAAGAATTGGTATTCAAATGCACAATGCTAACTATATTCATATTAAAGGCCTGACACTTATTAATAATTATATCAGCAGCGGTAGCCGAACGGCTTCTATTTCGTTAGACGCGAATGCTCAGGCATATTTAAAAGGGAATATTTTAGCTCGTTCTGATATAGATATTAACTTAAAGCGTTTGTCTGAAACAAAAGTAGTAAAGATAATGTCGTCTGATTACAATATTTTTGATAGTTCATTCAAGATCATTGCAGATAGATATAGTAAAGTTGTTTCTGCTCGGTATTACTCTGATCTGCCTAAGTGGCAGGCTGCTCAAGATGTGGATTTATTAACACTAGGTGTCAGCAATCCGGACCAACATAGTACTAAAAAATTATACACTTCACTATTTGTAGATGTAGATAAAGGTGATTATTCGTATCTCCCTGGCTCTGCTGCAATCGGTTTTATGAAAGATGGATCAAACGCAGGGCCATATCAGTATGGTAACGAGGTAATTGGTTCTACATTAGGTGTTGTAAGACCAGCAGCACCATCTAAATTTAAGGTAGATTAATTGACCTGAACACGGGATAAGAGATGAACTAAAAATCAGTTTACCGATCAGAACTTCTGACAAAAGAAACTGTGGTTATTTTAGGAGAATTATCTGAGTTGCAAAGGTATTAATGGGAATTGGGGGGGTAAAGTATGACTGGAATTCTATTGCTGTAAATCCTGCCACATTTGTTTACGACAAAGTCCCTGCATATTGCATCGCCCACAGGTTTTTTCATCGCCCCATGCAGGTAAGCCGGTTTCTGTATGGAGTTGGTTGAAAATTTCTCGTAAGCGTTCGGCAGATTCTTCGGCGATGGCGTTGAGTTTATCACCACTGAGTTGGGCTCTTGTTTTCACACTGTCACTTTTTACTTCGAGGTATTCGACTTGGGTGACGGTATGTTTATCATCTTGTAATAAAGTATGATAGAAAGGAAGTTGTACTTGCTCACCTGCTTCTACGTCTTTATTAGAACTGATTGCGCCAGTTTTATAGTCAATAACTTCTAGACCTTCTGGATTTTTATCAACGCGATCGAGCCGACCTTTGAGTTGTAAGGGTTTTTGAGTTTGGTTAATTTCAAGTTCTTTAGCCACGCGTTGCTCAACCTCAAAGATATCCCAGTCTTGTTCATGTTTTATTTGCCATTCAATATAATGAGGTACTATCTTTTTTGCTTGTAAGTACCATGCTTGATGTTCGTGGTTTTCAGCTAAATCAGCACTAAAAACTTTTTTTATAATATCGTTTAATAATTTTGAGGCTGAGTCACGATTGTGTTTGGTGACTTTCGTTTTGAATGGGCCTGGCAAATTATCCGTTTTGTGATGAAAGGCTTCTAAACATTGGTGGATGCGTTCACCATAATCAGCTTTTGACAGTGCCTGACTAATTTCGTCGGTAGCCTCAAGTTTTAAGCAACGTGCCGCAAAAAATAAGTAGGGGCAATTTATTAGTTCCTGATACTGCGATGCAGATATTGTAGTTGGAATTAAATTTTCTGGTAGAGAGGGTGTGGGTTGGTATGCCGGTTCTGCCAGTTGTTGGGCGGTATGTGTAAAGGTATTTTCGGGTGCGTTCACTAATTCTTGTAAGGTGTTGTCGTTTAAATTTTTATTAAAAGCTAACTGATAAAACTGTTCAAGTAATGCAAGCCATGCGCTAGGTTTAATTTCTTCGCCGTTATCGCCTTGATTGCGATAACTGAGTAATAGTGTGTCACTTGAATTTAACAAACGCATAAAATGATAAAAGCGTTCATTTTTTTCTTGTAATGAGGTGGGTAATCCGAGTTCATATTTAACTCGGTCATTGAAAAATGCAGTCGGTGAACCTGAACCCGGTAAAAACTCTTCTTCAACGGCTGCAATAATTAAACCATCAAACTTTTGCAGTTGGCTCTGGGATAAACCAATTAATTGAACTTGTGTTGTGCTAGCCGGTGGCATAAAACGGCTACGTTCCAGTTGCAATGCCAACCATGCTCTGGCTTCGCGCCAGTTAAATGTTAACTGAACAAGATTGGAATCGATTGTTAGGGTTTCAAGTAAGTTAATAATTTTAATTCCCGCAGCATCGTTTGTGAGTGGTGCGGTTAGACCTAAAATATTAAAGGAATGAATAATAGCCTGAATAAATTGGGATGGTGTTATGTTTTCTTGCTGACTGAGTTGTAATAATGGTTCGGCGGCCGTTTCTAATTTTTGAAGCACTTCATTCAGAATATCTGCATCCCGATTTCTTTCAAACCAGTTCGGGAGTCGTTTCTTTCGATTAATAATGCTTTTACGATAGTTTGCTAGGTGGCTGCTAATATTTTCATGTCGCATAATATCCTGTTCAAGTCGATAAACAGCATAATGTAATGTGTCACGATCATACTCTGGAAATATAAAAGGGGATTTTAATAAATCTAAGAGCGCGAGGTAATCAAAGTCTTGTTCAATACATTCCAACCAACGTTCAACAATGGTGGCTGCGCGGGTGGTGGATAAAGCCCAGCCAGCCGCATCTTGTAAATATACACCACTGCGCTCAAGCAATGCCCGTACTCGCCGTGCAAGTCGACGATTTTCTGTGACGATAGCTAGTTTTGTTTTGCCTTCTAATAGCCAGCGTCTTAACTGAATGTCAATAGCGCGTGCTTCCTGCTCTGCATCGTTAGCAGAAAAAATATGTAAACCTTTAAGCGGGTTTGTATTGTTATTCTGATAAGCCTGTACTCGTTCAATTAGTGGTGCGCTATGGATGTTATAAACGGCATTCAAAAATTCGAGACGTGCTGATGGTGTTGGGTTGTTATTGTTAATGATTGCTGATGCAGGTAATTGCCGGATGCAATCGGTTATATGTGTGTCAGGGTGGTATGCTTGTGATTCAATGCTAGGTTGTTGTTGCCCCTGTAGAAAATAATGAACAGTGTGCTGTTGGCTTAATTGTTCCAACCATTGATATTCGGTTTGTGTGAGACGGTCGTAACCTACAATATAAAAATGGAATATTTGATTGGTCGCTAATTCTTTTATGGCATTTTGCATACAAAGTAAAAGAGCTGTTTGAGAGTCAACCACATTATAGGCATCAAGTTGTTGGTGCCAAGCGTGCCACAAAGTATAAATAAAGTGGGCTTCGCGGCTAAGTGCTTCTATATTAATGGTTCCATTTTTATCGATTCCATAAGCTTCGCTAATTTGTTTTATAAAGTCCTGCTCATTTTGAGGGAGCTGAATTTTATTGGCCGTTAATTCATGAAATAATTCCAGTAAACCGTGGGCATAAACCCATGGGTTGGCCGACTCAAATATGTTTTGATGTTGTAACAGCGCTTCAACTAAAACAAGCTCCTGTGTGGTGCTGTTAACAACTTTAATATTATGAGGTTGATATGCCTGCAACCATTGTTGCATCGGTATGATTTGCGGCCCGAGTAGGGCCTGAACGTTGTTTTGGCGCGCGTAGCTGAGTAATTTAAAGCGTAATTCCGAAGCGATATTAGCTTGACCGGTAAAGACGATGGTATTTGTTAACTCAGGAAGACTTTCTTTTTGTTGCGTTATAATTTGTTGGGCAACGGTATCGAGCGGATTGTCCGCAAATGCGGTTAAATAAATATTAATGGCAGACATTGGTTCCTTTCGTCATTTTTGCTAACGTTCTAAATATTGAAGCTTGTCTTTTTTACCATCCCATTGTTCTGCTTCAGGCAGGCCCGGTTTCATTTCAGTAATGACTGGCCAATCGCGTGACAGTTCTTCGTTAAGTTGGAGGAAGTTTTCCATACCATCGGGAATTTCATCTTCTGCAAAAATAGCACCGGCTGGGCATTCTGGTTCGCATAATGTGCAATCAATACATTCATCCGGGTCAATGACTAAAAAGTTAGGGCCTTCGTGAAAACAATCGACAGGACAAACTTCCACACAGTCTGTGTATTTACACAAAATGCAATTGTCAGTCACGATATAGGTCATGCGAGGAACTCCTGAAATGGTAAATTAAAGATATATTTTGTTTGCGTATTCTAATGGGAAAAGAGACGGGTTGCGAGTTTTTAGAGTAATTTTTTAAGCAGTTCGAGCTGTTTCAGGGCTTCCATAGGGGTTGTTTGATTTATATCAATGTTTTTAAGTGCCTGTTGTAACGGGATTTCTTTTTCTTCGGGGGCAGGGTTGGTTGCTAATGAGGTGGATGGTTGTTCTTCCATCAACGAGGACAGTGTTTGTTTGGCTAGCTGGATAACCGAAGGGGGAAGCCCCGCCAGGGCGGCAACCTGAATACCATAACTTTTATCCGTCGGGCCAGATTTGACCTGATGCAAAAAAACAAGACTATCGCCATGCTCGACGGCATCAAGGTGTACATTCACGCTGCCATCTAACATATTTGGCAGTTCGGTTAAGTGAAAATAATGGGTAGCGAACAAGGTTAAGGCTTTCAATTTATCGGCAAGATACCATGCGCTAGCCCATGCGAGTGACATTCCATCTTGGGTGCCGGTGCCGCGTCCCACTTCATCCATTAATACTAAACTGTTTTCAGTGGCATTGTGCAGAATATTGGCCGCTTCGGTCATCTCGACCATAAAGGTAGAGCGGCCACTGGACAAGTCGTCTGACGCACCAATACGGGTAAAGATTTGATCGGTTAGCCCCAGAGTCACTTCGGTGGCTGGCACAAAGCTGCCTATGTGGGCCATGATCACGATGAGCGCAACTTGTCGCATATAAGTTGATTTTCCACCCATATTGGGGCCGGTAATAATAAACAGGTGTTGCTGATTGTTTAGCGTAATGTCGTTTGGGGTAAAGGGGCTGCTTTGCACCTGTTCAATCACCGGATGTCGCCCTGCTTTAATATCAATACTATTTTGATCTGACTCCGTTTTTGTAAAAGTCGGCATGCAGTAGTGATTTGTTTGTGCACGCTCAGCAAAATTATTTAACACATCGAGTTCGGCTAATGCACGGGCAGTTTTTTGTAATGGCTGTAACCGAGCGTTCAATTGTTTTAAAATAGTATCGTATAATTTCTTTTCGCGTGCCAGTGCGCGCTCATTGGCACTTAACACTTTATCTTCTAGCTCTTTTAACTCAGGTGTGATGTAACGCTCGCTTGCCTTTAAGGTTTGGCGACGTTGATAATCGGCAGGCATTTTGTCTGACTGATTACGGCTCACTTCAATGTAATAACCATGCACACGGTTATAACCTACTTTAAGTGTACTTAAACCGGTACGCTGTTTTTCGCGTGCTTCTAAATTACTTAAGAAGTCACTCGCGTTATCCTGCAAACTTTTTAATTCATCCAGTTCAGCGTCATAACCTTTGGCTATAAAATTTCCATCGCGAATGACAACCGGTGGGTTTTCAACAATGGCAGCATTAAGTAAGTTTAATGTTTCAGGGTGTTCACTAATTTGTTGCGCCAGTTGGCGTAATAAAGGTGCTTTTAAGTTACTTAAAGATTGTTGCAACTCGGGTAATACGAATAACGTTACGCGTAATCGAGCTAAGTCACGTGGACTGGCACTGTTTAATGCAACGCGCGTCAGTATGCGTTCGACATCGGTGACTTGTTTAAGGTTGATGTCAATTTGAGGATAACTTTGTTGTTTTATCAGCTCGTTAATCAGTTGATGACGCGCCGTTAACACTTCTTTGTTGCACAAAGGTTGATGTATCCAACGGCGGAGTAATCGGCTACCCATGGCCGTAGCGGTGTAATCCAGAATACCGGCCAACGTATGGTTGTGCTGCCCACCTAAATGGTATTCAAGTTCCAGATTACGGCGGGTACTGGCATCAATTAAAATGTAATCGGTTTTTCTATCAATCTTAAAACGTTGGATATGCGGTAAGGCACTGCGCTGTGTGGTTTTTAGGTAGTCAATAATACAACCGGCTGCAATGGTGGCAAGTGGCATATCTTCGCAAGCAAAACTGGACAAATCGTTTATTGAAAATTGTTCAGTTAAGGTTTGTTCTGCATGGTTTAAATTAAATAGCCATTCATGTTGTTGCTTAAAACTGATGGGGTAATTTTGTTGCAGTGCCTGTTGTAAATGAAGAGGGTCGGTTTCATTTAGTAATATTTCAGCCGGGTGCAAGCGAGCGAGTTCACTTTTTAAATTATCTAAACTGGTTACCTGACAAACATTAAAATGGCCGCTACTGAGTTCTAAACTGGCGATACCAAAGTGCGGGATATTATTTTTAGGTTGTTCAACATGCACAGCACAGAGCAAGTTAATTTGTTTTTCATCGAGCAACGCATCTTCGGTGAGGGTGCCAGGAGTCACAATGCGTACGACCTCACGCGCCACCGGGCCTTTGCTTGTTTTAGGGTCGCCTATTTGTTCACAAATGGCAATGGATTGCCCTTGCTTAACCAGTTTAGCCAGATAGTTATCGGCAGCATGGTAAGGTACGCCAGCCATCGGAATAGGTTCACCGTTGGCACGACCGCGAGCGGTAAGGGTAATGTCTAAAAGATTTGCTGCTTTATGCGCGTCGTCAAAAAACAACTCGTAAAAATCACCCATGCGATAAAAAAGCAAAATATCGGGGTGCTCAGCTTTAATGCGCAAGTACTGCTGCATCATCGGGGTATGTGTTTGTTGGTCTTTTATTTTAGCCATTGGTTGTTAGTATACTGTATTTATATTAGGCGACAATTTTTATTCGAAAATCAGCCTGTAGCTTAAGCCAATGGGCTTTTAGCTTTGCTTTATGGTCTTCATCCATGGGTAAATCTTTTAATGCATCAGGCCACAATGAGCGTGCTTTTTCCATCGTGTCATCAATATGTGGTTTGATTGCGCGCCAAGGGATACCTGACTTATCAGCCCACGATTCAAAATTCTCCATTGTCACTGAATACCATTCTTTAGTTTTATCCAGATTCAAGGCGTATTTTTTTTCACCATCCATATAAACGCTAGTGGTTACTATATCGTATGCGGGTGATAATCTTGGTGTAACTTGATCTTGATAAAGAAGGCTCCAATTTTTTAAATGGGCATCGCCATTGGCAAGTAATATATTCACCAGTAATCGTCTGGCAAATTGCTGAGCATCGGCGAGTCCATCACCGGAATAGTCATAAATGACCTTACCAACTTGTTCATAATTGGCTGATTTATATTTATCAATTGGGTACTTTACTAAGACTTGAGCAAAGTCTTCCATATGAATTCTCGTATCAGCTTTACGGTCAAAACGTTTGATGGCAAATGCCAATCTTTCGTTCGGTAGATTAATCTGTGGCAGATTATCCAGTTTATTCAATTCAATAAGTTTAATAACTGGGATATCGACACCTACCAAAGCCGCTAAGGACATTGCTGTATATTCGTTTAGAGGTACATTTTTATGTTTGGTGGATGGGGTTTTAATAATCCAGTCACCGAGTTCGTCATTTTTAGTTAAGTTGTAGCGGCCATCCTTTTCTTTCATGGAAAATTTCATTTGAATGCCTGCCAAGGAAAATTTGGTCAGGAGAAACTTATTTTCTTGATCGTTGCCTTTGAATTTAACCGCTTTGGCTTTGACCTGATTTTGCTCAAGGGTAGCCAGCACACTTATCGGTACATCGTTGGGTTCCATTGGTGTGGCCACTAAGGCACCGGGCAAATCCTGACCGAGATAAGAGAAAATCTGAAATTCATTGTCGATATGGGTTTTTAAGCCTTGGCTGATCAATTCTCGTAATGTGCCTTCTGGGAGTAGGTTGGATAAAATAGGGTGTAGTCGTTGATTTTTAGTCCATGGCTCTGACATGAGTTTTTCTGAATTAGGAAATTTTGGGTGTGTAATCAGGCTGAATGTCGGGTGTGCAGGATCATCTTTAAATTCATCTGCAAAGCTCAGAACATTGCGTCCGTTTTGAAAACCGGCCAAATATCCCACTAGCTTGTTATGCAGTGACAATTTAAGAATAATCACTTCGTTTATTTGTTGCTTTGATAGATTTAGAGGGTTCATTCTTCGTCCTCTAGCAAATTTATGTCGAGTATATCTTTCCAAGGATCATTTGCGAGTGCGTTTTCCTCGCTGGATTTATTATCTTTGGGTTTGTCATCTTTGTTTTCTAACGATGACGGTGAAAACTCGTCACTCTTTAGAATAGCTTCTACCATGCTCAGCTTTTCTGTAGGGATCAGCATCAACTCGCTGTTGAGTCCTTTGGCAATGAGTTCAAGGGTCTTTAATCTAGGATTTCCCTTGGATTCTAATTGCTGGTACTGCTGACGCGATACGCCAATACGCAGCATCATGTCCTTTTGTTTAAGACCTAGGGCTAGCCTGCGTTCTTTAAGTTGTTGAAGTAAAGATTTAATCATAGGAAACACATATATTGCTTTATCAACATAAGAAACATATTAGTTACCTTTTATTATAAAAACAACAAATAAATGGTTTTTTACGTCTAGTAAATACTTGGAAGTCCAGTTGTTGCTTGTCGCTTTTTCCCTTATTCTTTAAATAATCTCCCTTTATAATGAGTGGAATAATGACTGATGAAATCCTGACCCTGAAAGAGGTTACCCTATATTTAAAGTTAGCTGAAAAGAGAACTTATTTTTAAGCCATGTCTGAATCTGCGAAAGGACATCTGGAACAGCGATTAGGTTCGCTAGTTGGCTATGGCCATTCTCCTATCAATGTATTGATCCTTGCCGGGTTGTTTGGTGCAATTCTGATTGGGATTTCACTCTTTTATAGTCTTCACCAACCTTGGCTAGGACTTTCTTTTATGGAAAGTGATGTTAAGGGGTTAACAATTGCTGATGTAGATCCGGATGGGCCATCGGCAACGATTATCGCTTCTGGTGATACCTTGCAGTTAATCAGGGGGGTAAGAACCCCATGGATGTCGCTTGACAAAGAACTGCTGATAGAGGATCCGGACATGTTGTCCTCGTTTTCAGAGTGGAGAAAGTTGCAGAACCGTGAGCAGCTCTTGTATCAGGCAATGCGATCTCCCGTTGCTTATATAAAACTTGATGATGGGCGTGAGGTTCGGGTGCAGCCTGACAGGATGCGTCCTTTGTTTAGCCTTTCATTTAGCTATTTAGCGCTTAACCTAGCGGCACTTTTTGCTCTGATGGTGGGAGCGGGCATTTATTCTATGCAGATGACTTCTTTACCGGCAAGGCTTCTATTTGTTTCTGGTATCGGTTTTGCTATTGCCGCATCCAGTGCTGCTGTCTATACCTCTCGTGAACTGGCTATTAATCCAGAGCAATTTTATTTCTTTACAGCATTAAACCACTTCGGTATTTTTATTTATGCAGCTAGCGGGCTAGGACTACTCTGGCATTATCCTCGTTCGCTAAAGACTTGGCCAATGACGCGTATTCTGGCAATCTTTGTGGCGTTTATCTGGGTGAATGAGTTGGGGGAATGGCTAGAATGGCCAGTTCACAGTTATTATTTTCCGGTTGCCATTTTATTTATATTCGCTGCGGGCTTTGGCATAACGCAATGGCTTCAGTCATATGATAAGCCTGTTGATCACGCCGCCCTAAAGTGGGTACTGATCTCTGTATTTTTTAGCATTACCTCCATCATGGTGTTGTACTTTATTCCGGGGATGCTAGCCCATCGTTCCCTTTTGCCGATAACTTGGAGTTTTGGAGCGGCTCTCATCATGTATATTGGTTTTGTATTTGGCGTGATTCGTTATCGGTTATTTGATATAGAACGTTGGTGGTTGAATATTTGGCTGTGGTTTGTTGCCGGTCTTGCTGTTATTGCAATGGACGCCATTATTGGACTGCTATTGCCTCAGATTGGTCCCTATACCCTGCCATTGGCCATTCTGTTTACAGGATGGGGTTATTTCCCAGCCCGGCAGTGGATTTGGCGGCGTTTGTTCGCCAACACACACCGCGATATTGGACAATTTTTGCCTGCTCTGGTTTTGAGTATGATAAAGCGGGAAGCCGATGATTCGGAAAAATGGTGGGGGGATGTTTTGCAAGAAACCTTTAACCCGATGCATCTGTCGCGAGTAGCTGCATTGGACGATGTGAGGTTGCAGGATTATGGTGGAAAAATGCTCGTGCCATCCATGCATGGTCAGGATGCCTTTGAACTGCGTTATGCCGAAAAAGGCCGTCGCCTGTTCCTGCCAGAAGATGTCAAAATTGTCAGATCGCTGATGGAGATTGTACGCCGGACGGAGCAGCAACTCGATTCCTATGCACGTGGTATGAATGAGGAACGGCGGCGCATTATGCGTGACTTGCATGACGAGGTTGGTGGACAATTATTGACACTGGTGCATCAATCAGGAAACGAGAAAGAGGTCAATCTGGCCAGCTCCGCACTTTCTGCACTTCGTGAAGTCATTTACAGTATGGACGAAAAGGAGCCGGTGGATTACGAAATGGCTTTTTCTCGTTGGCGTATTCTGGCCAGAGAACGATGTGAATCGGCTGGTATCGAATTGCAGTGGCCGGTTAAAGATGACCTCCAACATGGCCTGTTTACGAATCGACAATATTACAATATCAATCTGGCCTTTAAGGAATCGTTAACCAATGCCCTGAAACATGCAGAAACATCTGAAATTTCTGTCTTGATGGACATAGGCGACGGTCATTTTCGAGCAGAAATTCAAAATAATCTTGGTAAACCGATCTCTGGTACGTTACAAACCGGCAAGGGTTTACACAATATGCAATTAAGGGTTCAGGAGATTGGAGGCCAATTTGATTATCAAATCAATAAAGAGTCCTTTATAGTTAACTTTCTTGTGCCTCTTGATGAAGCCAAAGGAGGGAAATAACCTATTATGCAATCGATTTTAATTGTTGAAGATCATAAAGATACTCGAGAATGGTGGATGAAAAACATTTTCAGTGCCTTTCCAGATGCTATTCCAGAGAGTGCTGTTACGCTCAGTGAAGCCCGTGAAAAGTGTGCTTCCAAACATTTTTCATTGGCACTTGTGGATATCAATCTGCCCGATGGAAGTGGTCTGGATCTGGTTGAGGAACTGGTTTTGCAGCACCCGGAAACCTACATTGTGATGTCGACGATTTTTGATGATGACCATCATGTCTTTTCGGCCCTCAGGGCAGGGGCCAACGGTTATTTGATCAAGGATCAATCAAGGGACAGCCAGATTGAGATGCTCAAAGATATTGTTAATGGCCAACCACCCATTTCCCCCGGGGTGGCGCGGCGTATTCTGCGCTACTTTACCGAACAGAAGGTGGAACAAAAGCCGGCAGCGCAGCAGTTGACTGGGCGTGAGCAGGAAGTACTCAGGCTAATCGCCAAGGGCTATAGCCGACCGGAGGTGGCCGATCTTATGGGGCTGACCTCAAATACGGTTTCGAGTTATACCAAGGTCATCTACCAAAAACTTAATGTGTCTCGCCGAGCCGAGGCAGTGATTGAAGCGATCAGGTTAGGCCTGATTTCAGGAGAATAAAATGATAAGAGTCAATGTGGGGTCCCCGATCGGGGGGTTGATAATAACGAAGCTAGCGGCTAATTTTACCAGTATGAAGAACGGCGGCAGAAGAACAAACAAGTGGCGCAAAATGATTCTTTGGAATCTGGTCATTGGTGTCGTTGTGAGCTTTCCTGTTGTTGTCATGGCTGCACAACCGGTTTGGCGCGGTACAACGCCCGTGTCGGTGAATGGGAATGCAAAAGGTCACCTTTCTTTTCAGTGCCCTAGGGCATTTTTGGGGATCAAAGGCAATATGCTTCCCACTCATTGGCAGGCGGATGATCGTGGTCGTGGATTGCAGCTTGGTTATGCTTCAATAAATGGTGCTTACATGATATGCACCTATCGTTCCCCGAAGAATCGCAAGCAACGATTTGGACCGGTTCGACGCCTGATACCAAGGGGTTATCGTTGTATATCAGATGGGATCAGCTCTTTCCGATGTCAAAAACAGTAAATCAGATAAATATTTGGGAGAATAGAAATGATTAAAAGTATTAGTATGAAATGGGTTTGGATGATTGGGGCTATTTTGATATTGCTTCCAACTTATGCAGCGGCGGGTTCAAAGCCAATGGTGACTATTTATAAGGTGAAAAGTACGGTGCGAGAGGTGTCTTCGGCCTCGGCCACCGACATGTTTATCACCGCCTTAGTCAAATCTCACCGTTTTACTGTTTTGGAACGTCAACGTTTGAATGAAAGTGTCTATCTGGAAAAGCAGTTAAACCAACAGGGGCAGACCACTGGAAATGTTGCCCAAAAGCGTTTAACAGGTGCTAAATACATCTTTGTTGCTACTATTACTGAGGCTAATTCTGACGCAAACAAAAAAGGGTTAGCGGGTAGCTTTGGTGGTTTGGGAGTGGAAAGCAGTAAAAAAGAGGGTGAGATAGGGATGGATGTCCGTATTCTTGATGCCAGTAATGGTGCCATTCTTGATGCAATTAGTGTACGCAAAAAGGTAACGCAAGGTGGTGTGTCTGTTTCTGGAGTTGGTTCATTTTTGAGTTCCATGGCAGGTATTAATACCCATGGTGCTGATGTTAGCCTATCGAAAAACAGTAATGAGGGCATTGATAAGGCCTTGCGTGCCCTGATTGATCAGGCGGTGTCTAAATTAGCTAAACGCTATGGTAAAAACTAAAGGCTAAGGTCAAGGTCGAGTGTGCCGAATGTTATCTCAATTCAGAATTACTCTTTGGTTTATCGGGTTTGTCGTTTTCAGTTGGGTTATCCCAGTCGGAAACTCTCAGGCTTCGCACCCCGCCTATGTTGAAGAACCTGTTGAAATTATGCGAGCTGTCGAGTTGCCAGCTGGATCTAACTATTATCATCGAATTTTGCCTTTTGACCGCAGTTCCCCGTTGGATCGTGGCTTTTATTTTGGACATGGTTTTCATGCTGTCTATCTGGCTCGCGCATTGCCGGGCAGGCAATATACGCTAGGTTTTCGTTATGCCGCTAACTGGCGGAAACAGGTAAAGGTGATGCTGTTTGATCACTGGCCTTTTACCCCCGGAGCCCGTCAAATTGATTTGCCATATGGCCCAATACTCCGAGGACGCTCTAATCAGGTTGAATTGCGTTGGAACCTTTCTATTTCACCCAATAGCACTGGAACCCTACTCTATATTGTGGTCGAAGCGTCGGATGCTATTCCGAACCGTTACGAGGGCTTTCCGCATGACCTGTTTCTGGCTTGGCCGCCGATCGAGTCGCGCAATGAGATAGGTCAAGGCATCACCTATCTGCAGGGACCAGAAAATATAATGCTTACCGAGCAAGTACCCGGTGCGCCAGTGGTGTTGGCGAATATCGAGTATGGCAAGCCGAGTCCGTATTCTTTACCCGCTTGGGTGGCGCCGGGCGATCTGATCATTAACGGGGCATTTACTCAAGGTATGCAGCGATGGTCCCCGATACAAAACAACAGTCAATTAAAACAACATGATAGAACATTGTCAGTCGGTCGTGATGGTCTTGTATTGCGTGGCAAAATAGACGGCACTAGCGTGGGAGTGCGGCAGCAACTGGAGGTGAATGTACGTGGTTCAACTCGGTTGATACTTCAGGCTCGGGTAAAAATACTCAAACAGACCGAGCCGGGGCTCGGGATAAAGGGCGATGTTTCACCATTGTCGATTTCGGTGTGCTATGACGATGCCAGGGGTGGGGCGCATTGTGGCCGAGATGCCTATACTCGCCGTTTTTACAGTTTGAAACCTAATAACCAAGAACCTATGCGCAATGGCCAGTGGATTCCACGGGGAGAATGGTTCTGGTTTAGAGAAGACTTGATGCGTTTGAGCCCTAGGCCCGTCCGTATTCGTTCCATTTCCTTGGAGGGTGCTGGCAGGCCAAAGTGGCAGTCGAACATTCGTGAAATTCATCTCATCAAACGTGGAGGACCCCATGAACAATAAGACGATTAGAAAAAATCTACTCACGACATGGCTAGTTGGCGTGACACTCTGTTTTACGTCATCCGTTGCCTTGGCTGGGCCCCTAGATCGTGGAGATGTGCAGTCACGCCAGAACCCAGCCGCAAGCAGCATGATTCGAGTGCCGGGTGTACTCGGTCAGTCTGAGCGGTACGCGCTAGAAACCCTGCAACGGGCTGGTCTGAATGTGAAGACTAAATATATCCGTCAGTCCATGAAAAAATATGTGAGCAGGAACGGAAAGGTTGTTAAGCAGATTCCTTCAGCGGGTGGCCTTGCCATGCTAGGTTCTTCGGTTTCCATCACAATTTACAAAGTGGACGGTGAACCCATTGATGAATCCGGTGATGGTGGTGGTGGCTATGGCGGTTCAGATTATGGCAGTGGCTCAGGTGGTAGTTACGGCGGTTCGGGTTATGGCGGAGGTGGCTCTGGCGGCGGTTACGGCGGTTCGGGTTATGGCGGAAGTGGTTCTGGTGATGGTTACGGTGGTTCGGGTGATGGTACTGGTGGTTCATCAGGCAGTGGTTATGGTGATCCGGGTGGTGATGGTTCTGGCGATGCAGACACTGGTTATGGTACCGATGATGCTGCCCCGGAAGATGGCTCGTCCGGACCTGATTGGGGTTCGTCGGGCTCTGATTCTGGCGGCGGCAGTGCATCACCCTATACGGGGCCTTGACTGCATAGCACATGATTTGGGGAATTGTGCAGTTTAAGAACCGATCTTTATGGTTTGAACGGTCATCAATAAAAATTTGTTGGATGGATAACTCTTAAAATTACTTAAAGGAAAAAGATATGAAACTGGGAATGAGTAACTTAAAAAAATGGGAGTATTTAAGGTTCATAGTGATTGGAATCATATTATCTTCTATATTTCCAACCTATGCTAATGCAAACAAATATCATCGCAATGCGAATGCATGGTGTGCTGATTACACGCGTCTACATCCGGGGAAACAATGCAGGGTTGTTCACCGTGGCAGGCTATGCCCTAGAGGTTTCAGGCGTGCGCATAAGTTTGGGCGCATTATAAAAGGATTTAAGTCTTGTATTCCCGGAAAGAAGGGGACGGTTATAAAACAGGGCATCAAAAAAGGTATCAATGCCGTCGCTAATTTGAGTCCCGGGCTGCTGCTAACGGGTTACCGTAAATATTTTAATCGCATCAAGATTAATTCCCGTGGCCGTGCGCGTTTGTCATCTGCATTTATCGAGCATTATCAACACTATTATAAAAATAATCTCCGAAAAGTCGTTATTTCGCTATCATCCAGAGTGCCCGCAAACACAGCAATGACAGATTGCCATCATATTTACTTCCCTAGTGGAACGGCTGGAGGAAGGAGGATGTTCAATTTAATTAACAGAGGGAGAATTATGGCCACCAACGGAGCTCTTAGCACCGCCGATCCCAACTATGATGATAGTAAACGATGGTTATTACACGAATTGACGCATACACAACAATGCAGTCATGCAGGAGGACGTAGCAACTATGCTTTAAGGTGGTTTGGTCAAGCTGGCGGCGGTCTCATTAGAACCCTGATTAGTGGTAACTATCATATGAATATAGCTAGGCAAATTCATAGTAAAAACCGAATGGAAAAGAAAGCAGAAAAGAAAGCGCAAAGATTGAGACACCTATAATAAAGACGGTCGCTTGATCAAGAAAAGCAGCCTAGCAAAATGCTTGACTTCAGAATGTAGTGAAAATAGGCCGCCCTTCAGAAATGAATGGCCGCCTATTTTTTTGCTTGTTAAGTGGGACATCACTTCGGGAGTCAGAAAAGGGGTCCCCGATCAGGGGATTGTGCAGTTTAAAGCCAGCTCCTATTCTTTACGTAAATGCAGTTTGAAACATATGAGAAGTTTCAGCTCAATTAAATAAAGAAAACCCATACAAATTGTGTGACAATAAAAATGAGGGATTAAGGTGATTAAAACAATCGAAACAGGCATAAAGCGATCACAGGGTGGGTTGGCAATAATTGCACTGGTGATGTTTGTTGGATCGGCTCAGGCGGCGAATGTGTTCAATTCGCCCCAGTTTCAAATGAAGAGCACAGGACATATGCCCACTAGGATCAAGGTAAAAAGGCCCATCTATCGCTATGTGGTAAAAACATTAAAAAGAGTCCGGAGGCAGGGCAAGGTTAATGCCTCGGGTATTATATGGAACTGTAAAAAGAAACGCTGCACGACAAAAGGCCCTTGGCCCAAACCCAGTGTTACGGCCTGTCGGAAGTTGGCGAGGCTGGTTGGCCCGATCCGTTCATATGGCCGTCGCGGTCACTATCTTAGCGCGAATTATATACGCCAATGTAATCAGAAATTGGTACGTTTTAACAGGAAGAAGATCATCGGCGTGGCAAAACGCGCAAAGATGAATATTGCAAAAGGAAACATGGTATCCAGATTTAGTAAAAAGGAAAGACAACGGGCTAAGCTGTTTTTCAACCGATTGCCGGTTGGTCGTGCCATCAAAAGCAAACTTTCACGAGGCAAGGATGTGAGATATTTGGTTGTGACCAATGCACTTTCAGGACGTAGCCACAGGATTGAACGAAGAACATGGACAGGTAAAATCTTGCTTCCCGATCTCCGGAAAGGAGGAAAAGTGAAGCGGGTTTATTTCACAAAAAAACGACATAAGGGTATTCGCTCCAAAAAGATGACAGCTTGGTTTATAGAAAATCCGGACAGAAGTTTGTCCAGACAAATTCGCAACAGCAGGGGCCAACTGACTGGCAATATCACCTTTACCAGAGATGGCTCAGTCCGTATCGGGATTGATCTAAATGGCGATCAGGTGGCTGACTTATATGAAACGATTATTTCCAGTGGTGAGCATACCATTCTTGCTTCCCCTGCTGGTCAGGCGGCACTGGAACACTTTCGTAACGGAGGCAAGAATTCGCTGTGTAATTCAGGCGCAGTGGGCGCAAGTCCAGCAGGCGGTAGTTCCGGGGGAATGATTTCTGGTGGCGACAAGACCGCTATGCAGGTCGTGTGTGGTCGTAAGGATGGTAACTCTAGTAATGGAGGCTCGGCGGCTGGCGGTGGGAGCCGGGGAATGAGTGGCGATCCAGCAGGGCGTGCAATGGATGCAATGTGTCAGGGTGTGTTGAGTCGAAATCGGGGGCGGCCGGGAGCGGGTGGTATCGCAATGGATGGCCCTGATGTGATAGGAATTCTCGTCGATTTTTTACCCCTAGATCCAGTAACTTCCACCGCTATTGTTCTATACAGAGATCGTGATAAATCATGGCAAGAAACGGTGATTGACGTGGGTTTTGGCCTGTTAGGTCCAGTAGGAGCTTTTGTTGATGCTTCTGCTGCATCGACAGCAGGTGATGATGCTCACAGTAGAAATGACTATGTGAATGAAGCAGATAAAGATTTAGCAGCTTTTGAGCGAGAGCGGGATTCTGGAGATGGAAGTCGTCCAGACCCAGCAAAAGTTAATTCGGCTTGTGCCGCTGGATCGACATCACGGTACTGCGGTGCATGGCATCAAGATCATGATAGTGATCAATCGGGCTCAGGTAATACGGGTGGTGGAAACGCTTCTGCCCCCGGCCCTGATCAACAAAACAATCCGGATACCGCCTTGTTGGCTATGTGTCAGGCCAGAGCAAAAGGCAAAGCTTGGTGGGCTTCAATTACTAAGGATACCCGCTATGTTCGTCAATTGTGCGAAAACTCGGCTAGTCAACCAAACCCTGCGGGTATGGCCGGCTCGGCTGGAAAGGCTAGCTCTGCCACGCTTGGAGATTCCTATGGTTCGTCTGTCACGTTAACCACCTACTGTGGACAACACGGCGGTCAGAGAACATCGCCACCATCACCAGAACGGCTAGCCGGACAAAGCAGAGGGCGAAATTGCGGGCGGACAGAATCTCCGGGTACGGATGGCCGATGTCATGGTGTCGGTACTCAATTTAATGGTGGCAACGCCGGAAAGGTGAATGTTTCCTATGGCGCGGTGATAGGTATTCCCCTGTTTGATCCACGGGTTACCAACCCTGCCGTAAGGCATTGAATATATTCTGTCTGGTAAAGAACTCAGAAAATTTTATGAAAAGATTATCAGCTTGGGAAAACCAGACTTTAGTAAACAAAACAGCACAACAGTGGAGACTTTAAATATGAACAGGAAAAGTATTTTTCCAATTATGGTGGTATGCGCTTTGATGTTGGGTGTTGGGAACAGTTATGCAGGCCTGTTTGCCAAAGGTGGCGAGAAAATAAGAACGATCAAGACCATCAGTCCTGCTGGTGTTTTTAATGCATCGAGGCAGACAATAGTACTTTCGGGACGCTTTTCGAAAAAACAAGGCCGGGGCAGACGAGTTGTTATTTCAGCCGACCGATTACCTACTCCATTTCCTATTCGTGTGTCTAAATGGAAAAGAAAACGGATTAGCGTCACGATTCCCCGTGCTTTACAACCGGGCCAATATCACCTCTTCCTCCAAAAAAAGACCAACAGCCAAAACGGCCGACCACAATGGCGAACCCTTTCCAATAAAATAGCATTTGAAGTGCTCGATGGAGCGAATGTTAGAAGGGATGGGTTACCGCACGCTGCTTCCATCCGGGTACGAAATGCAGAAAATTTTTGTGTGGGGCCTCCTATCCGAATTTGGCTCTCCGGAGGGCCTTTTAAGCGAGGGGGCCATCCAATTAGTGGGATCCGCGCTGAGGTTCGCGCAACCTCGATACCCGCTAACAGAATGATTGCGCCGACGATTCGATTTATAACCAATACGGAATTAATGGTCTCGGTAACGCGTTGCCAGGTTATACACAATGGTGCTCAAATTCGTTTGATTTATCCGGATAGGTCGGCAAGTAACTGGGTTTCTATTCAGCAGACGATGCCAAATTCAGCCGGGACGAGAGCTCGATAAAAGTTTAGCGAATAAAAATTAGGGGGTCCCTGATCGGGGGTTGTGCAATAACGGTTCATAAACCATTATTATTATCAAGATAACAAGATAAAAAAAAGAGGAAGGTATGAAACAGATAACAAATATCAAATCTGTAACAGGAAAAGGGCTAAGCATTTCGGGTCTGGCCGTGCTGATTTTTGCTCTGAGTGCGATTATGCCAATTTCTGCTAATGCAAAATCGCCGTCCTACGTTTTGGAATGTCGTGGCGGCGGAAGAATAACGGCACGTATTTTTAATGTTGGGAATATCGAAATTTTTGGATTTCGCCGTGCAAGATTAGCCGCCAGTGTTCAACCACCTAGTCCTGGTGAATGTGCATGGCTGGATCGTCCAATGAACAATAAAGAGCAGTTACGTTTATATTATGGCCGCCGTAAGCTCCCCTTTGGTTATGTCGAAGTTCGCTCAAATAAGACCTCTTTCAGATGGTGGAATACCCTCCCCATTACCACTGTATTAAAGGCAATTCAGACCAATAAATTATTTTTTGTTCATGTTAGAAAGAAGCGTATCTACAAACGCTGGATGTTTAATATTGAACGGGTTGGACCATAATAACCAACACTGTCTTGTATCAACTATAACCGTTAGCCATCAAACTTATTGGTACCAAGGCATAACAAATTTGGATTACAAAACTTGGCTTACAAAAAATAAAATAAGGAAGAAGTAACATGCAAATAAAAAAAGAGTTTTATTCAATCGCTGCGTTGCTAGGTTTGGCGCTGATGGGGTCACAAGCTGTTTTTGCAGATGTGACCGCAGTTTACAAAATAACATCACGAGATGGTAATGGCAGCCAAACCATTAAGTATCTCGACAAACAGCATGTTCGTATTGATATGACCAGTGGCACCAATCAAAAGATAAGCATGCTTAAACTGGGTAACAAAGTTTATTCGATTAACGGTAAAGTGGTTCAGGATATGTCACAACTTTCCAAACTGATGGCGGCGATGGGCCGAGGAAATAAAGGCTCGCATAAAAAGCAGCCGCCTATCAAATATAAAGATACCGGTAAAACCGAAACGATTGCGGGCATTACAGGTAAGGTGTATCGCTTTGTCGAAAATGGAAAACGGCACGAAATTGTACTTGGCCGGAGTCAAGATTTACAGAATGCGATGTTGGGGCTTATCGACATCATGAAGTCAGCTTCATCAGTGATGCCTGATGACGCCATGAAGCGAATGCAACAAGACGCATCCATAAAAAATATGGCAATGCTTCGTCTGGATAACGTTGTGCGCCTGCAGTCAATAAAGACCACATCGATCCCCGCTTCCACTTTTAAACTACCGGCTGAGCCACAGCAAATGGAGGGGCTTGGTGGTTTAATGAAAGGGATTCTAGGGAAATAAACTGACTTTCTTGTGGAGAGTGAACAAGGAGATAAGGGTATAGATACCAACGTAGCCTCATTCGAGGTTGCCGCAACGATTAGATATAAACGAGGGTAAAATGAATATAACACGGTGGAATATGATGGGGTTGGTGCTTTTTGCACTGATAATCAATAGCACTATGGCACAGGCCGAGACAATTACTAGCCTAAGTCCGACGCGAGCCCAACCGGGGCAGGTCGTGATGTTACATGGGCGATTCAACGCAGCGAGTTTCCGCAACAGACAATATCGGTTTATGCTGAATAAACGCAGAACACCACGACGACCGCAAGGAGCCATCAATGGTTTTATTGAAACACTCCGTGTTACGTCTACCACGGCCATTGTGCGTATCCCCTCAACATGGAAGAGAAAGTCTGTTTATCCTGGTGAATATGTGCTGAGCATCAAGGATACAACTCGTAACCGTACCTTGTTTAACGGCATTCCTATCCGTGTGGCAGGCAGTTCTGCATTGGGAGCAGCAAAAGGAACAATACGCAACCAAATTAAACATGGTCAGCAACAGCTGCTAGGCGGCAATATTAGTCAGACGGCCAGACCACGTTTACCTGCTGCTAGAGGGGCGCCACAAATGAAACTGACGCTGAAAGGACTCAAGGTGAACAACCGGGATGTAATAATGAGCAGCGTCAGTATTGGTGATAACGTGGTTGCCAAATTTGAGATTCAAAATCGTGGAACGGCTGCTGGGCGGGTAAAAGTGGGTTATATGACCAGTGCCCTGATCAATGCTCGTCCTCAATTTACGACCAATGGGTTTGCGACGGTCGCCCCCAGACAGAGAGTTACCATGCTGATGAATGTGCGTATTAATGCGCGCAATTTCGACAGGAATATCAACCGTGGTGCTTGGAATCCCGTTTTTCGATTGCTGACTACGGGCAATGCAACTTATCGGGATTCCTTTATGGCAGATAATACGGTTGTTCGCAATGGTATCCCTTTAAAACCAAAAGTGGATTTGGCAATAACAAGCATAGAAGGTGTTAGTCTTAAGGGGACCTACTTGGGTGGCGGCCAATGGGATAATGGCACCACGCACCCTGTTTCGTTGGAGTTTCTGGTTAAGATAAAAAACAACGGTTCACGAAATAGTCGGCCGACACGTCTGTCGCTGACGGTTATGGGTAAGCAGTCGGCTAATACGGAGGCTTTAAATGATCCGCAAGTAGAGAGACATTCAGTCGGCAGATGTGCACATTGGCCAATATGCACGATGAACCAAGACTTATCTATCGCAGCTATTCCAGCTGGTCAGACAGGTACGTTTCGAGTCCGCTTTGATAATATCCCCCACCAGATTGTTCAGTCGAAACGTCATCACATCCGGGTGGCTATAGGGCCATTTATCTGTGCCCACGTGGGAGTAATCCCCGGTCGCGCTTCAATTACTGCACTTCTTAGACAGGCGAATGTGGACGAAGCACCGTCGTTTAGGCGTAATAATATTTTAACGCTCACGGGAAAATTTGGCGGTGGTAATACATGCGGGATAGAAAACACGAAGGTGACAAGAAGATAACGGTAGTGATCAATAGGCTCAGACTCGATGGATTTAAGTTATAGCCTGTAAGTAGAAAATTTGAAGAACTCGGCCAGAGGCCGGAAATTGAGAAGGAAGGAGAAGAAAATGAAACAGATGAAGAAATCAAACATGAGGTGGACATTGTTGTCTTTACCCTTGGCCGGACTATTGATGGTCGGTATGGGACTAGCCGGAACAGCACAGGCAGGGCCGATAGTCATCGCTCCACCCGCATTACCGACACAACCTGTTGGGCATATCGCACCACAGGGAAGGCCAGATTTACAGGTTCGTGTGTGGGTGGATGCGCGCAGTGTTCGCCGCAATGCCAACAATACATACAACTTCACTATTCGCGGTCAGGTCAAGAACATTGGCTCGGGGAATTATGTGTCGCGCAACAATCAACAAGTGCTTTTCCTGCATGAAGTGGGTAAATCTCATCATATCACCAATTGGCATTTCAGCCGTTTGAATCGGGGACAGGTGAAGAATGTGCATGTGCCGGTTATTAATCAACCCGGTGGCGAGTTTGTGCCTGCTTATGAATTAGCTCTATCTTTCGATCCGGATATTTATCTGGATAAAAACCCGGCTAACGACGATCGCAATCGCCGCAATAATCAGGCGACAGTGAGTAGCCGGACGCTTTCCGCTGCATTCGCACGCGCCTCAAGTGGTGTTGTACGTCCGGGTGTAATCACACCTCGACCTGTTGGTGTTCGTCCAGGTGTAATCAGCGGCAAAAAGCCTGATTTAGTTCCGATGGTAGTGAACGCTAATCGAGGTGTCATCCGGGTCAGAAATATCGGTGCTGCCATAGCTGGATCCAGTAAGCTGTTCGTCATCTGTTCCATTGTTCGTTCGGGTGGACGTAGCAGTCCCTGCGCAGCCGGACTGCGCTTGCCCAATTATAATGCGGCACGTAATACGTTGGTGTATCCCATCCACGCTTTGCGCCCCGGCGCAAGTCAAACATTACGATTGTTTGGCCCTCGTTCATTGCCGCGCCGACTAGGAACTTATGGCATAAAGCTGTTTGCCGATGGTCCACGCCGTATTGCGGAATCGAATGAACGCAATAACTACACTCGGCTGGACACTGTAATCAGGAAGAAACCGATCATTAACCCACGACCACGCGGCAAGAAACCTGATTTAATTCCGGTGTTGCGAGGAAGCAATCCCTTCAGGCTAAAGTTCAAGGTGAAGAATCAGGGTCGCGTAACGGCAGGCGCAAGCAAACTGGTGATCATCTGTAAAAGAATCGGCTATCGTGGTCCTGGCGGCGGTTGTGCAGATAGCCCATCACTGCACCGCTACTATGATACTGCGTCGAATGGCCTAGTGATTTCGGTGCCAGCTCTGCGCGCCGGTCAGACCTATATACCTAGATTCCGCGTGAAAGGACTGAAATGGGCTAAAGGCAAATACAAGTTCACACTTAATGCTGATGCCACGCATGCTGTTGCGGAATCTAATGAACGCAACAATCGCCAGAGCACGATCCGCCGGAGGTAATGGATATGCGTGCATGGATGTCATTATGTTTTGCACTGAGCGTTTTGATGCTTGCGTCTAGTGTGGTGATGGTTTCGGATGCAGCATTGGCAGTCGGAGCAAGAACCCCAAACCGTGGAATTCCATCATTCTATCGGGCTGAATTGTAACGTGCAGCCAAGACCCAGGGGGCGGTACAAACCGCGAATAGGGATCGGTGGCGTTGTAGTGGAACTCGTTGCGAAGGCATCTATCTGTCCCGTGGCTTCGGCGTGCCGGCCTGTCAGGCGTTGGCGCATACCCAGGGACAGGTGGTTTCGTTTATTGGCTACGATAGCGGAAACCGCCGATCCTTGCGACTAAATGCAGCGCAGTTGCGCCAGTGCAATAGCAACGGGCAACGCTCGTCGCGGGTAGTTGTACATGTGGGCAGGCCACACAGCGCACAGGGCAGACCCGCACCGAATACTGTACGGACAGGACAACTCGTACTGGTTGGAAAGGGTGCCAGCGCCCAGCCTGCTCCGGATACGATACGTACAGGGCAACTTGTGCTGATTGGCAAAGGCGTCAGCGCCAGACTCGATTGATTTTTAAAAAAGAGAATACAGAGTGAAGGAGAAGAGCAGTGAAACAAATGAATAAGGCAAGCCGGAGATGGCATTTGTTGTTCACACTGCCGCTGGCCGGATGGTTGGCGATGACGGCAATCAGCGCGCCTGCGCAGGCGGAAAGGCTGACCAGCGTCACGCCAGCCAGCGTATCGTCCGGAGGAACGGTGACGGCGCATGGGCAGTTTAATACGAGATATATCCGTGATCGGCGATACCAATACCATCTTTCCCTTTATCCCCGCAGGGGTGGTTCGGCTATCTACCTGACCATCACCCGTAGCAGTGCTACCGTGTTGACCGCCACGGTGTCACGCCGTGTTGCGCCAGGCAGTTATTCTCTAAGGGTCGATATGCAGCGTCCCGGAGGAGGCTTGCTTTCTTTCCAGCAAAGTAACGCAATTCCCATCACCATCATCCGAGCCATAACGTCGAGACCGGCCAGGCCGGTGCAGCAGGTTGCGGGGGTCATTGTACCCGTATCGATTTCCAGTATCACGCCGCAAATACTGACGCCGGGAGACCGATTGCTGATTAAAGGGCGTGGTTTTGGCCGTAGCCAACAGGCCGGAGGCAGACGAAATACCATCCTGTTCTCTTCACGGGGCGGCTGGGTCACGATTCCTGTCCAGAGCTGGTCGGATACCATGATCATGACCCGGCCGATAACTCACCGTCCGGGGCCGCGCAACGATCCTGTCACCTTGCATTTTTATCGGAACAATCGGCAGGTATTAACAAAGTCGGCCTATTCCACATTCTTTAGCCCAAGAATTGTGGGCTATGAGCCTGCGAAAGTTCGCCCCGGAGATCGAGTGACTGTCAACGTGCGTAATGTTCCGGACGGCATGTCCCTACGACGTTTCGGTGTCTCATTGATGCGTGGAAACCGCCAGTTAGCGAGTATCCCATTGGATTCGTTATCAAGGAGCTTAGGAAAAAACAGCATTGTATTGCACGTTCCGCGAAATGTGGAAGGCAATGGATTATCTATCGCCCTATATCGAAAATCGGATTCAAAAGTAGTGAGTAATCTGTTACCTGGACTGGATATTAGTCGCTCGGCCATGACGATTCGAGGGAGATACAATGATAGTATCTGTAATTTTAGGTGGCAAAAATTCAGGATTTTTGGGGGACCATTCAAACATAATGGCCGGGCGATCTCTATCAGGAGTGAGATTCGGATGGAGGCGGATCGCTCTACAAGCAGCTCGGTACTTCCGACTATTATAGTTGTATCAGACACCGAGCTTGAGGCAAGGGTGCCTCCCTGCCTTGCTATTCAACGCGGTGTTCAGCTTCGACTGGTGTACCCGGATGGGACAAAAAGTAACTGGATTGACATCGAACAGTATGTTGTTTTCAGGTAGTGAGAGAGGGCGTGTGAACCTTTTTTGTCGAGGTTGCGTTATAGATAAATAGTAAGGAAAGGGAGAAGAATGATGAAATACTTAACACATAAATTTGGGGAATACACATGCTGAAACATATACTGTTACTGGTGGTCATCATTGGGTTTGTATTGCCAGCCGTGGCCGCGCCACCCTTACCGCGCGAGCCGATGCCGAGGCCAACCTTCCCTGGCTCATCGCAGGGTGTACCCAAGCCACCCGTACATATCGGTACGCATCCGAAGTTTGATCCATCCAACATCGGTGCATTACCCGACCTGAAGATTGTGCGGGTAATACCCAAGCTGGATATTCAGGCTAGTCGAGCTTGTCAAACAGGACGGACCTATCTCCATGCAGGGGGATTGGTTGGATTTGATCTGGTTGTAAAAAATATTGGTTCAGGCGTAGCTTATTTGAGCAACTATATGATTGCTGTCCATGCTACATCGGTAGACAGGCAAACACCTGTAACAAAAGGGGGTGATGGTTATTCTGGTGCGCGCAGAACACCGGCAAGGATTGCACCGGGACAAACTTTTCGCTTAACCGGTAGTACAGCTGTTAGAGTGGACAGGAGAGGCTATCCCTTTTTGTCATTCTTTCCATTCAGCCGCTATTCTGAATTGGCAGGTAAAACACGTCGATTCAAAGTGGAACTTGTTACCGGAACGAGGGTTGGGCATGGCCTTCATGAAAGTAATTACAATAACAATTCAGTCATGGTTAATTACACGTTCCCAAGGGATTTTTGTTTGGCTCATTTGTCTAATGGTGGCGTGTCACAGACAGCACCGACTTTAAGGCCCCATCTTGTTATTCAAAGTATCCATACACAGTTAAAACGACCTTACCAATGCCGCACAGATGGCCCCACGTTTGCTGATGGTGACCTCGTTATAAAGAATACCGGAGGCGACTTTATTCCTAGTTCGGAGGGGGAGCTTTTCAACGTGGATGGTTCTGTGAATGTTGGCCGCAATCGGTTAAATCTACGGTCAGTGGGTTACTTGCGTTCACGCATACCGGCTGGGGCAACTCACCATGTCCGCTTTGCTATGACTGGAACGGCAGGGTTGCTCAATACACCAACACCATCAATGAGTGTTCTTGCAGGGCGTACTGTGCCTCTGCACATCAATTTTTTGAATGGTGTCACCGGAAACCGGAACAGCCGTATTCGTTTTCCGGCTGATTTTTGTGCAAACAGAGTTGTTGGTGGGAACAGTCATCCAATTGGCAGTAGCCAAACAGTCAAACCTAATATTACTGGTTTCCAATTTGCTGGAGGAAAAAGGTGTGTATCCCCTAGAGGCATTTTCACGATTAAAGGCAGCGCCTTTGGAAATTCAGCGGGTGGCCGGACAATCGAGTTGGGAGGGAATGGGAGGAGTACTCATCTGGCTATTAAATCTTGGACTAACAGAAGTATTCGCGTTCAACTCCCTCGTACTACAAGACTACAATATCGCAAGAATTATTGGGTGGCAATAAGAGCGGCTGCCCGAGCTGGAAGAAGTAATTTAAAACGTGGCATTGTGCTTTGCCCGCCTACCGTTCGAACGGGTACATCCGGTTCGTCGGGGAACCCGTCAGCAGGACGACAGAATGGCGGGAGAACTGTGACGGTTGCGGTGGGAGGATTGCCTGATTTGGAGGTTTCACGCTTAACTATTTCCAGCCCACATCCCGCATGTTTTAGCCGTGGTATTAATAAGGCATGGGGAAATTATTATACGTTGCCCAAATTAAATGTCAGTCTCACATTACATAATAAAGGTCGTGTGCCTTATTCAACATTTGATGCCGCGCATAACAAACAGTTGCCAATTGGTATTATCGGTGACAAATATGTGGGGCCTAAGGATCGGCATAACATTTCGTTATGCCTGGTACCGGTCGCTCATATGACGTTCTCGAATTTGAATATTCCTGTGGGCGGGAGTAAAACCATACAGACTCAGATGCAAATGATGAATTGTCCATTTCGTGGCGGCCGAGTGGTTAACCAGAACGGACGACTCGCCGAACCATTGGTCAGAACGTTGCTGGGGGCAACGCGCTCGGTCAAGATCGGCATCGGAAAAACAGTGTTTATTCGCAACAAAATTCCGAAGGAAAGCAATTATGACAATAATTTTGGACAAACCATGTTTAGGTTTCCTTCCAGCACCTGTGGTGGGCGCTAGTGTAAAGAATCGATTGGGGTCAACCTAAGTTGATTGAGAAAACTTTGGAGCAACGGTGATGTCGCAAAAATTATTTATTAGTAAAACAAATATTTTAATTTTTTTTATCCTTTTAATATTTTTTTATCTGAGCGCGATTGCTTTTGCCAATGCTTCATCACAAAAACCCGATCTTATTGTTAGAGTTATTGACGACCAACAAGGGCTTATTGCAGTAAAAAATGTTGGCCAGATTAAAAGCCGATCGACTCAACTTTATGTGAACTGTACCCGAATTTATGAAGGAAAGAATAGGTCTTGTGCCACCGGCTTGAACTTATCTAATTATATAAAAAAATGGAAAACTTTATTTTATAATATTCCTGCTTTAGGAAGTGGTAAATCCTTTCGTATAAAATTATTTTCTAACAATAATCTCCCCAGAAAACCGGGATACTATGGTATGAAACTAACCATTGACCCGCTTAAAAAAATGGCAGAGTCTGATGAAACTAA
>VAPK010321689.1_pt1 | contig 30391 bp, 28 predicted proteins | sample 3395031 | NCBI WGS metagenome assembly VAPK01 (sample SAMN08290443, study PRJNA428436) | hydrothermal vent metagenome | isolation source: Deep-sea hydrothermal vent chimney 1 | place: Pacific Ocean: Juan De Fuca Ridge
ATAGCATCGACACCTGCATCTTGTGCTTTTAGTGCAAATTTTACACTACTGACCACATGCACTACGGTAATTCCTTTTTCTTTTAAATAGGATGTCCATGTCTTTGGATTTCCTGCGGATGTAAATACAATTTTGACACCCATATCCACAATGGTTTCTATATGCTTATCAATATCAGGATACAGCATTGGAAGATTCACTCCAAAGGGTTTTTGCGTTGCCTGTTGGCACTTTTCAATATGTTCACGAAGTACTTCAGGGTACATGCTGCCAGCACCCAATAAACCCAAGCCACCTGCGTTCGAAACTGCGGATACCAATCGCCAACCACTCGCCCACACCATTCCTGCTTGAATAATCGGGTATTCTATACCGAAAAGTAGAATGATTTTATTTTGCATATCATTAGGTTGTTTTGGATTCTCCTTTTAAACAAAAACGGTCTTAGTTACTTTACCAGCTGGTGTAAAATAATCGTTTTAGATAGTACACACCCCTTAATCCCCTCTTTTTAGGGGGGAAACATAACTTTCCTCCTAAAAAGAAGGCCAGAAGACTTCGGGGGAGGAAAGTGTTTTTTCATTTGCGGTTACAATAACGTGCAATCAAGAAATAACACCAGACCCTATCAGCTCTTCCCCTACATACCAAGCCACGAATTGACCTTCGGTAATTGCAGATTGTTTTTCCTCAAAATCAACATAAAGTCCGCTGTCGATTTTGTACAAGGTTGCTTTTTGTAACGCTTGTCGATACCGTATACGTGCCATTACGGGCATAACCCCATCAATTTCAAGAGCCAGATCGGGGCGTACCCAATGCAGCTCATCATTAGTGACAAATAGGGTTCTTCGGTATAATCCCGGGTGGTTTTTTCCCTGCCCTGTGTAAATGACATTTTCATCAACATCGGTGTCTATTACATATAAGGGTTCTTTTGTACCCCCAACATCCAAACCTTTTCGTTGGCCTTTGGTGAAGTAATGCGCACCTTGGTGCTCGCCCACAATCTTGCCATCGGCAATCTGGTAGGTATGTTTTTCTGCCTCATAGGCAAGCTCCTCTTCTTTTGTCACGAACTGTGGTCTAGATCGATTATAGTGTTCATCTTCATACGGTACTTCAACAATGACGCCTTTTTTAGGTTTTAATTTCTGTTGCAAAAATTCAGGCAACCTGACTTTACCAATAAAACAAAGGCCCTGAGAGTCTTTCTTGTCGGCGGTAATCAAATCATTCGCAGCCGCTATTTTTCGTACTTCGGGTTTGATCAGTTCGCCAATAGGAAAAAGAGTCTTTGACAATTGTTCTTGTGATAGTTGGCATAAAAAATAAGACTGGTCCTTATTACCGTCCGATCCTGACAAAAGTCGGTAGGTTTCGGTATCATCATCATTTTTCAATATTCCTTTTCTGCAATAATGACCAGTGGCGACAAAATCAGCACCCAACTCAAGGGCGATTTTCATAAAAACATCAAACTTGATCTCACGGTTGCAAAGTACATCAGGGTTGGGCGTTCGCCCTCTTTCGTATTCCTTGAACATATAATCTACGATGCGCTCTTTGTATTGCACACTCAGATCAACAGTCTGAAACGGAATCCCTAATTTTTCGGCAACGATCAAGGCATCATTGCTATCTTCCAACCAAGGACATTCCCCAGAAATGGTTACAGAGTCATCGTGCCAATTCTTCATAAAAAGGCCAATTACCTCATACCCTTGCTCTTTCAAGAGATATGCCGCAACACTTGAATCAACTCCGCCAGAAAGGCCGACCACTACTTTTTTCATCACGCTTTGAGATTTGAAGTACAAAAATACAAAATTACCAAAGCAGGAAACTAATCTAAATTCTTCATTGTTTTTGCTTTTGTATTGGCCAAAAAAGAAAATACTTTATTTTGACAAGTGGATAGGACTAAAAGCAATTATGTTGAAATACCTAATAAAAACAAAAGTGCCAAATACCAAACATCTTTTTTAGAACTGTTAGCATACAAAAATGAACATTTGACAACTAAGTTTTTTTTAAAGTAGGTCAATAGTGCATCTTTGGAATCCCAAACCAATACCAACTTAACCTGTTTAGTGCTAAAAGCCCCGATCGTTTGATCGGGGCTTTTGTTTTTGAGTGAGTTGGTGCGCTAGACTTCTTGCCAAGGCTAGAATAAATCTCCTTACTATCGCTTACCTGCCTTCTTTTGCTCTTCAGCCTGACTCATCATCTCGCGCATTTTTCGTTGGAATTTATTTTCTTTCTTGGGCTTTAATTTGTTTTCCTGTATCTGCGCGTGAATCTTATCATCGTCTAAAATGAAATTCTTTATCACCAACATAATCCCTATGGTAATGAGGTTCGATACAAAATAGTACAAACTCAACCCACTCGCATAATTATTGAAGAAAATCAACATCATAAATGGCATCAGGTACATGATGAACTTCATGTTCGGCATACCGGGTTGTGTTGGCATATTCTGCCCTGTGGTCATCATCATATAAAAGAAGATGGCTATAGAGGCCAATATGGGAAACAGACTGATATGGTTACCGTAAAATGCAGAAATCATTGGAATATGAGTCGTCCATTCATAGATAGCATCATACGAAGACAGGTCATCTGCCCACAAGAACGATTTTTGACGTAACGCAAACGAGGTGGGGAAAAACATAAAAAGGGCATAGAAAATCGGCATTTGTATAAATGCCGGTACACAACCACTCATTGGGCTTACCCCTGCCTTGTTGTACAGCTTCATGGTCTCTTGCTGTTTTTTCATCGCATTGTCCTTATACTTTTCACCCAGCTCGGTAATCTCTGGTTTCAAGACTTTCATTTTGGCCTGTGAAAGGTATGACTTATAGGTAACGGGCGACATGGCCAATCGCACTATGATCGTCATGACCACAATCGCAATTCCGTAAGGGAAAAAAGAACTCAAAAATGCATAGAACGGTGTAAAAACATAACGATTGATCCATCCGAAAATTCCCCATCCGAAGGGAATGGAATCATCTAGACCCAAATCCTCATATTTCTCCAATACTTTAACATCGGTCGGCCCGTAATACCAATTCATGTTTTGCGAAAGTTCACCACCTTGTAATTGCAAGGGAATCACAGCACTATACTGCTTAGTGAAAAGGGTGGTTTTACTTTCTTCCTCGACCAAGTTGATCGAAGAAAGCTCTGCCGACTTAAAATTATCACTTGCCGCCAAAATAGAACTGAAAAAGTGCTGTCGGTACGACAGCCATTTTACATCGGTTTCAACTTCTTCATCGTCACTGCCCTCTGATAGTTTACTTATTTTATCATCTTCATGATTATAGGTCAAGCGCGTGTAGCGGTTTTCATACTTCACACTTTTATTGTGTCGTATCCCTTTAAGTTTCCATATCAAATCAATAGGTTGACTTGCATTGATAAGACCGTTCAGACCTTGTGAACGAATAGTGAAATCAACCAAATAATCATCTGGTTTCATTTCATAGTGATACTCTAAATATTTGTTTTCAGCGATCTTGGCTTTCATTGAAAGCACCTGATTATTGCCAACATTCGATAATGAAGGCTCAAAATACAAATCTTTGGTATTCAAGGTTCTATTGTCGGCCGTTGAAAATTTAAGATTGAATTGGGCGTTGCCATCCTTCACCAAATAAATGGGAATAGAATCATAGGTATGAAATTGTTTCATTCGCGCCTCTATAATCTGACCGCCCTTATTACTGATTTCCAAATACACCAGATCGTTTTCCAATTTCGTGGTGGCATCTGAGGGTCGCGTATACCCAAAGGCTCCAATGGTGCTTTTATAATTGGCTACCGCTGTTGAGTCTTGTAGGTCAATGGCAGGTGTTTTAGCAATAGTGTCTTCTTGTATTTTGACCTCCTCTGCCTTGGTTTGCGCTTCTACCTGTTCTTGTTTTGCCTTCTCGGCCTCTATTTCTTCTGGTGTGGGCCTGTTTTGGTAAAACATAAAAATGAGAATACCAAAAATCAGCACAAAGCCAATGATAGAGTTTAGGTCTATTTTCTTTTCTTCCATCTATACTAATATTGTTCAACGACCTGTAAGGTTAATACTTGCATGTTTTTTATGTGGGAAACCTGCAGGTCAAATCTAAAAAACGATTTGCAAATATATGCCCAATTGTACAGTTTATGACAAACTGGCATAAAAATAAAAAATTTCTTGAAACCGACTATCCTCGAGGCAGAGCCATAAAGGTATTTCGCTAGTTTCATTTTGCCTTGGCCCAAAAACCGAAATTTGGTATTTTACCTCACCCGAAACTGCAAAAAAGCAGTTCCGACCTCTCCCAAGGAGAGGTAAATCGGAAACCCCCAAGGCAGAGCCTAGAGGAAATTTTTTCGATTATTGCTCTTTGTGCTTTAGAGCTGCTTTTACGAACCCCACAAAAAGGGGATGCGGGCTTGCAACGGTGCTTTTATATTCAGGGTGGTACTGCACACCTATGAACCACGGGTGATCGGTCAGTTCTATGATTTCCACGAGTCCGGTTTCTTTATTGATACCCGAAGCTACCATTCCGGCAGTCATTAATTGTTCTTTATAGGCATTGTTGAACTCGTAGCGATGGCGATGGCGTTCTGATATATTGGTCGCCCCATCATAAACCCGTTTGACAAGGCTGCCATCTACCAATTCACAGGCCCAGGCCCCTAAACGCATGGTACCTCCTTTTTTGGTGACCGTTTTTTGTTCTTCCATCAAACTAATGACCGGGTCAGGGGTATTTTCATCCATTTCGGTTGAATTTGCCTTTGATAATCCGATTACGTTTCTGGCATATTCGATGACCGCCATTTGCATTCCCAAACAAATACCCAAAAACGGAATATTATTTTCTCGCGCATATTTCACGGCAGTTATCTTTCCTTCTATACCACGCCCACCAAAGCCCGGGGCAACGAGAATTCCGTCTAGGCCATCAAACTTTTCGGTTACATTATTTTTATCGATATGTTCTGAATGTAGCGAACGTACCTTTACGCGTACCTCATTAACGGCACCTGCATGAATAAATGATTCTAAAATCGATTTGTACGAATCTTGCAATTCAACATACTTACCGATCAAACCTATCTCTACTTCGTTCTTCGGATTTTTATGACGTTTTAAAAACTCGTTCCATTGGGTAAGGTCGGGCACTATATCGTCTTTCAAGGCCAATTTCTGAAGTACGACCGTATCCAATCCTTCATCTTGCATCATTATCGGAACGTCATATATGGTGGAAGCATCAATGGATTGTATTATGGCCTCACGCTTGACGTTGCAAAAAAGTGCCAACTTGTCTTTTATCTCACCTGAGATCTCATGCTCGGTCCTACAGACCAGAATATCGGCCTTGATTCCACTTTCCATCAAGGTTTTTACCGAATGTTGTGTGGGCTTGGTCTTTAATTCACCAGCAGCCGAAAGGTAAGGTATGAGGGTCAAATGAATAACGATACCATTGCTATCGCCCAGCTCCCAAAGCAATTGGCGTACAGCTTCTATATATGGCAACGATTCAATGTCACCTACGGTGCCACCGATCTCGGTAATCACAATATCATAATCGCCGCTCTTGCCCAATAACTGTACACGTTCTTTTATTTCGTTGGTGATATGGGGTATTACCTGAACGGTCTTGCCCAAAAACTCGCCCCGCCTTTCTTTCTCAATGACACTTTGATAAATTCTACCCGTTGTTACATTATTGGCCTGTGACGTATTGGTATTTAAAAATCGTTCGTAATGCCCTAGATCCAAATCGGTTTCGGCTCCATCATCGGTAACATAACATTCACCGTGCTCGTACGGATTCAAGGTGCCTGGGTCTATATTGATGTAAGGGTCTAGTTTTTGAATGGTGACACGAAAGCCACGAGCCTGCATTAATTTTGCCAATGAGGCTGCAATGATTCCTTTTCCAAGAGATGAAGTAACGCCTCCCGTAACGAAAATATACTTAGTCTGTGACATTTATGGACTTCTGTGTTACGGGATTCAAAGGTACACATTGCAAAAAGAAATCAGCCCTTCTTCGCTGGAAAATCTTTTTGGATCTTGTGAATCAGGGGCTCTAACCCGTTTACTTTGATTTCGAGCATAGACCTGAGCAAGAATCCCAATTTCCCATCGGGAAAACCTTTTTGATTGAACCATATCAAATACGACTCGGGCAGATCTACCAAATAGCGATTTTTGAACTTACCAAAGGGCATTTTGTAGTGCGCTAGTTCTATAAGTTTTTCTTTGTCAGGTTTTATATCCATCGTTAAATCTAAAAAATATATCTTTAAGGGTAGATAACAAGGAAATATTTATAATGAAAAGAAGAAACTTCATAGGTACATCGGCCGTGGCATCAGTCGGACTTTTGGCCTGTAAAACCAGTAATGCAATGCCAACGGGAAAACAAAAAACCAACAATGAACTAAAAGGCAATATCAACCACAGTGCTTGTTATTGGTGCTACAATACCATTCCCCTAGAAGATTTCCTTAAAAATCTAAACGAACTGGGTGTGAAAGCCATTGATTTGGTTGGCCCCGCTGATTGGCCATTTTTAAAGAAGCACAGTATTCACGCCTCAATGTGCTGGGGGGCTGAAATTAGCTTGACCGAAGGGTGGTGCGATTTGAAATATCACAACACCCTTATAAAAAACTATACTGAAATGATACCCAAAGTAGCCAAAGCGGGCTACACCAACCTCATTTGTTTTAGTGGTAGCCGTAGGGGAATGGATGATAAAGTGGGATTAAAAAACTGTGTGGACGGATTAAAACAAATTTTGCCCTTGGCCAAAGAACACGGGGTAGTAATACAGATGGAATTACTAAATTCTAAAGTAGACCACAAAGATTATATGTGCGACCATACCGAATGGGGCGTAGAACTTTGCAAACAATTAGATACGGAAAATTTTAAACTGCTTTACGACATCTACCATATGCAGATCATGGAAGGTGATATCATACGTAATATTCAAGAGTATCACCAATATTTTGGTCATTACCATACAGGAGGCAACCCAGGTAGGCATGAGATCGATGAAACACAAGAATTATTTTACCCAGCGATCATGAAAGCTATTGTAGCGACCGGGTTCAAAGGCCATGTGGCACAAGAATTCATTCCTACTTGGGAAGATAAAATCGAAGCACTGAAAGAGGGGATTACGATTTGTGATGTTGAAGACCCCTAGCCCCCAAAGGGGGAATTGCCCTTCTTACTCTTTTGGGGAGTTTGCTTTTCTTTGCGAATCGCTTCGTCTGATGAATTAATGGTGTTTACTATAGGTCAGCCCATTAGTTTTTTTAAGAATTCTTCTTTTCTTCGTACGGCAACTTCGACATGGGTGCCATCTGACATTTGCACATATCCACCCTTACCTTTTATATACTTATCAATAAAGGAAAGGTTTATATAGTGTGATTTATGCACCCTAAAGAACTCATCATAACCGAGTATTTCTTCAAAATATTTTAGTGTTTTAGTAGCTGTCAGTTTTTTTTCAGAACTCAAAAAAATATTCGTATAGTTAACATCTGACTGGCATCTAACTATTTCATCTACATTTATAAAGGTCAGCCCCTCTAATGTTGGCACGGCCAATTTTTTTAAACGACCAACCTTATTTTCGAAATTATGAAAGAGCACTTCCAATTTTTTTGATGTATCCTTCAGTCCGTCTTTTTCTTTTAATCTTTCGATGGTATTGCCGAAATCAACAAATTTGAAAAATCTTGTAAAGCATACATAAGCACTGAATCACAAGAAGGTTTAGATCTATTAAAAGCAAATTGCACAGACAATTGATTATTTTTGGGCAACCATTTTAGCAAACCAATTACTATTTTGGTTCACAATTTGTTACTTAAACTAAACAGATTCGACAACTTTAATTCTACACGATAAAAATCAAGAACATGAAAAAATCGATTAAAAATTCAATCCTCTACCTTAGCTTTTTAATATGTATGGCACCTCTTGCCCTTGCACAAGAATTTGAGACCGGCACTAATGTCATAAATTTAGGCGTTGGCTTTGGGGGCAATTTCGGAAGCTTTACAACTTCTTCGCAAACCCCAGGGTTCAGTGCAAGTTTTGAAAGAGGTATTTGGGACGTTCCCGGTCCCGGTGTGGTCAGTCTAGGTGCCTACGTAGGTACTAAAACCTACAAATACGATTATTTGGGTGGAAACGATAAATGGAACTACACGATTATAGGTGTTCGTGGAGCTTACCACTACAACGGACTTGAAGTCGATAATTTGGATGTTTATGGTGGGGTAATGGTATCTTATAACATCTTGTCGTTTAGCGGCGCAAGTACAGGATTGGGAAGCCGTCCTGGAGTTACGGGAATATTAGGTGGCCGATGGTACTTTTCAGACACCTTTGCCGCTTTTGCTGAAGTAGGTTACGGGGTTGCCTATTTGACCGTAGGGGCATCAATTAGGCTATAAAAAATAAAATTTCTTTGATCCGAGGCAGAGCCGTCGAAGAATTATTTAGATTTAAAATCGTCATTATGAAACACTTATTTTTAGTATTTTCCTTTATTTTGTGGTCATCAACTATTTGTAGTCAATCGCAAGAAAAAGCAACAAAGCCTTTCAAAATCCTTTTAAATGTTGACCAATACGGACGGCGCGAAATCAGAACGGTCATTTCAACTACGGTGACCATAGAAGGAAAGGACGAGAACAGTAGAGACCGTCTACCTAGATTTCACGAACAAATAGCAACTTTTCCTGATATGGAGGTTCAGTTTTTCGAATATCTTCTTGAGAATCATTCGAGCCTTATGCAACGATTGAAAAACAAAGGGTATACACTTACGGCCCGTCATGAGCTACCTAGTTATCTGCCTTTGGTTTTTCGGAAGTTTAGAGGAATAACCCCAGAGAATCCGCCTGCAATTCCTGAAGATGAAGTTCAGGAGTTATTGATAATCGATGATTTCGTTTACCAACAAGGCAAGTATATGGAAGATAGGTCGATGTACCGCCTATATTTAACGAAAGAAGGAGAGGCATTGCACAAAAAGATGATCGGGTTTTTCAAGTAAAACAAAACATCTAACGAAAAGCTTCTATAACCCAGTCAGCGTTGGTGTATTGAACAGGTATACCACTCTAACCAGAAGATAAGGTATACATAAATTGCTTTAAAACACCCAATCGAACGTAATCTCTTTTTCAATATCAGGATGCAGACTATAATGTACGGGACAGGTATTAGCGGTATGCTCTAATATCTTTATATTCTTGTCGGATATTTTTGAAGGCAGGTTCATAACCACTTCTATTTTAGTAATACGTCTTGGGTTTGATGCCATGTGCTTGGTCACCTCTGCGGTGGCGTTTGACAGATCAACTTTAAGATTGTTGGCCTTTATACCCATTACGGTAAGCATACAGCTCGCCAACCCTGTAGCAATGATATCGGTAGGTGAGAATGCTTGACCGAGACCGTTATTGTCTACAGGAGCATCGGTGACAAAGGTATCACCCGAACTTATATGCTGGCATACCGTTCTCAATTTGCCGGTATAAGTGACTTTTGAGGTCATTTTGATTCTTTTATCTCTTTGATCCGCATTTCATGATAGGTCATGATATACGAGGCCTGATTGTAAAAGCCAGATGCAAAATCTTTTTCGTACGAAAATTTATTGCCTGTATATTCAGTTTCACCTATTACCTTAGAGACATCGATCAAGTCATTTTTATAGGCTAATTTCAACAATAGATCGTAGGTAATATCAAAGCCGCGAACAGCATACCGATCGGGAGAATTACCAAACCGTTTACGGTATCTTTTGGCAAAACCATCATTTTTCGCCTCTCGGTTTACCGACGGATATGTGAAATTGAGGTTTGACAAATGTGCCCCAGAAATCACATCGCTCTCAAAAGCCCTGTTCTTATTCGTTGTGAACATTCTTATTTTGATATCTTTCGTAATCTTTGAATTTAAAATAGAACTTACACTCGATATCAACTTATAGTTACGGGTTTCCACAAAAACCCAATTTTCTGTTTCTTCTGAAAGTTGTTCGGTCAATTTATCGATATCAATACCTATGGTCTTCTCTTCTTTTTTGATCTCTATAAATTTTGCCTCGGGAAACCTAGCTAAAATCGAATCTTTGACAGCGGTGTTTTCTTCATCGGCAATAATAACGATATTCTGATCGGTTATTTTACTCTGAACATAATTTAGCATTCTATTGCGCAATACCCCATCAGCCGGGTACGAGAAAAAAACATTGCTCATACTCATATCGGTCTTCACGGGTATCGGCGCAATTACAGGGACATTGTACGATGATGCCCTAACGGCTACCTCTCTAAGCGAAGGAACGTCAAATGGCCCAATAATCGCACTAAGGTCGCTTAGGTCTTCACGCAATAAAATCTCTTTTGTCTTAATCAGATCAAGTTGATTGTCAAAAGTCATCACATCTACTGAAATACCTAGAGATGCAATAGAGTCAATGGCCACCAAAGCCCCAGAATAGAGGCCAAGACTATATTTAAGACTGTTTCTGGTCTCGATGTTCTTTATGACCGACTTTTTGTTGGGCATATCAAGTTTATTGAATCGAAATGGCAGCAAAAACATCAGCTTGGGCCTATTCATCGTATTGATACTGTCCAACAAATTAATCTTATCTAAAACAAGGGCGTTGCGCACTTCAAAATCACCCGTCTGGTCTTTTGGAAGTTTCAAGATCATGCCCGCTTTTAGGCCATCTTTTAAATCAGGATTCAAAGCCAGTAGATCTTTATAGGAAATACCCAATTTACGAGGCAGTGAAAATTCAGTCTGTTTTGGCTTTACCTCATAGAAAATATAGTTATCGGTATTCACATCACCTCCTTCTATCTTACGTTCGGGAATTCGAATGACCATGCCCTCTTTCAAGCCCCCTCTTTCAGAAATCTCAGGATTCAAACGAACAATTTCATCTGACTTTACCCCAAACTTCTCCTCTAACCGATAAAAATTCATTTTCGCCGGTACGGTATAGGAGATAAAAAGTTCGGTCACTTGGTTCTGAACACTGGCACCTGCCTTTTTTGGCATTTTCAATTCTTGCCCTTCGGCCAGGTAATTCGAATTTTTAGAAAGTTCCGGGTTTAAGGTCAGCATGCTGTCAATGGCAATACTGTATTTATAGGCAATACTCCATCGTGTTTCTTTGGCGGCTACGACATAGGTCTCAAAATCATCTTCATTTACCGTGGTTTCAGGTGTTGGTGCTACCCTTTTATATTTGGGTATTCTCAATACCATTTTTTTTCGCAGTTGCGAAGAATACAGTTCTCTGTTATAGCGTTTGATATCGTCTTCGGTAATATGATACCGTTTTGCTATACCGTAGAGCGTTTCCCTTTTCCTGACCTTATGCGAAGTGAACCCTATTGGGGCCTCTTGTTCTTCTATCTCTTTTGTGGTGTTCTCACTATTTTTTGGTGCACTGGTCTCTACATTCAAAGCATTTAAGGGAATCACCAAGATCGTATTCACCTCTAGGTCTTGACCTTGCTTTATCTCTTTGTTAAAAGTGAGTATATTGTAGGGTGTTACCTTGTATTGCTTGGCGATACTTTCTAATGTCTCGCCTCTTTTTACTGAATGCGTTGCAAATTTCTGCGCCATTGCCTTACATCCCACCAAAACAAAAAGAAGTAGTACCAGGGTATTTTTAAAAAATTGGTTCATCGCTATTCCCATTCTATTGTTGCGGGCGGTTTTGAGCTGATATCGTATACAACCCGGTTTACACCCCTTACTTTATTAATAATATCGTTCGACGTTTTTTGCAAAAATTCATAGGGCAGGTTTACCCAATCTGCCGTCATACCATCGGTACTTTCCACTGCCCGCAAAGCTACACATTTTTCGTAAGTACGCTCATCGCCCATGACCCCCACACTATCTACGGGCAAAAGCATAGCGCCGGCCTGCCACACCTTGTCATAGAGCCCCCAATCACGTAGGCCTTTTACGAAAATATGGTCTACTTCTTGTAAAATAGCCACTTTTTCACGGGTAATATCACCCAAGATTCGAATGGCCAGTCCTGGTCCGGGAAAAGGGTGTCTGCCCAATAGGGTCTTGTCCAACGCCATACTTGCACCAACTCTTCTCACCTCGTCTTTAAACAACATTTTTAATGGCTCTACCACTTTTAGTTTCATATAATCGGGCAATCCGCCAACATTATGATGGCTTTTTATTGTCGCCGACGGGCCTCCGGTAACAGAGATCGATTCGATCACATCAGGGTAAATAGTGCCTTGGGCCAACCATTTTGCATTTTCGACCAAATGTGATTCATCATCAAAAACCTCTATAAACACACGCCCGATGATCTTGCGTTTTGTTTCGGGATCGTCCTCTCCTGCCAATGCATCCAAAAAACGTGCCGAAGCGTCAACGCCCTTTACATTTAGGCCCATACCCTCGTATTGTTTCAGTACATCATCGTATTCGTTCTTTCTCAATAGCCCATTGTTCACAAAAATGCAATGTAGATTTTCACCTATGGCCTTGTGCAGCAATACCGCTGCCACTGAAGAATCGACCCCTCCTGATAGACCCAAAATAACCTTATCGCTCTCTATTTTCGTTTTTAGTTCTTTTACGGTAGAGTCTACAAAGGCATCAGGGGTCCATGTTTGGGCGAGTCCTGCAATGTTCACCAAAAAATTCTTTAACAACTGCTTGCCGTCTTTTGTATGGTACACCTCAGGGTGAAACTGTATGGCATAGGTATCTTCACCTTCAAATTTATAGGCAGCATTCTCAACATCGCCCGTACTGGCCAATAATTGTGCATGTGCGGGTAATGTTTTGATCGTATCTGCATGGCTCATCCACACTTGGCTTTTTTCAAAAATGTTCTCAAAAAACCGTGACCCTTCTTTTACGAAAGATAGGTTCGCCCTACCGTATTCACGTGTATTTGAAGCGGTAACCTCGCCCCCGTTGAAATGCGCTAGATATTGCGCCCCGTAGCATACCCCCAATAAAGGCTTTTTACCTTTTATTTGCGATAGATCGGGGTGCGGCGCATCGGCCGCCCGAACCGAAAAAGGCGAGCCCGAAAGAATGACGGCTTTATAGCTCGAAAGGTCTTCGGGTAATTTGTTATAAGGTTTTATTTCGCAGTAAATATTCAGTTCTCTAACCCGTCTGGCGATGAGCTGCGTATACTGAGAACCAAAATCAAGAATAAGCACGTTATTTTGCATGGACAAAAATAGCAAATTGAAAATTTTGGAAAAGGTTCTTATGGGGATATTTGCGAGATAAGATTAACAAGTTGTTGAAAAGATTCCATTGAGCCTTTTGGCAAAGTCAAAAAGCTTGTGACAGAAAAGTCCCCCTCTAGCTCCCCCAGAGGCGGGGAAGATCTTTGCCCCCGCCCCTCAAGGGATGATTTCAGCGAACGAGCGAGGCCAATGAAACGGTTCAAATCACACTTAAAAAACAAAAGCCCGGGAACCACCCCGAGCTTTTTCATCAAAATCAAAAACCAACCTAAACACTTAATGCCGATTATTGAACTAACTCAAATAATCATAGCAATTTTTTTATATAACAACCCACAAATGAAATACCCTACCTTTTTTTAATAAAAGTTTGTAAACGTGTTTTGCGCTATACGCTTATCGCTCTTTTTTCGCAACAGTCAATGGATATCCGCATTCGAACTCGATATCGTACCTTTAGCCCGTAATCCGCTACCCCAATCGCAGGCAAACCCCTCCCAACAAGGGTAGGTGGTTTACGGCTCTCGCCTTACTTATTGATCGTTGTGCATCATACTGATAGCCGAATGTAGTTTACATAGAGAATTAACTATTTTTATTAATTCAAAAATCTAAAATGTATAAATTCAGGAAACACATAGAAACAATTGCCGATGTCAATGATAAAGACTGGTTAGTTTTTTCATCACGTCTAAAAAAAAGAGAGTTTTCAAAGAAAAGTACATTTCTAAGTATAGGTCAAATAGAGAATAATATTTCTTTTATTGAAAAAGGAGAAGTACGATTGTTTATTCCAAAAGAAGATGAAGAAAAAGAGATGACTTTTGGGTTTAGTTTTCAAGGTGAATTTGTAAGTGCCTATGATTCGTTTTTGACACAAACCCCAACACTATACCAATTAGAAACGTTAGTTGACACAACACTTTGGAGTATCTCTTACAATGACTTACAGGAAGTTTACAAAACAACTAAAATAGGAAATACAATAGGTCGTTTTATCTCAGAAAAGTTGTTTTTACTCAAATCAAAAAGAGAACAATCTTTATTAAATGAAACATCAGAACAACGATACCTCAATCTATTTAAAGACCGCCCAAATCTGATAAAACAAATTCCATTGAAATATATTGCGTCATATATTGGTGTAACACCTCAAGCGTTAAGTAGAATACGAAAGCGAATTTCTTAACTTAGGTTCATTGTGTGAATAAGAAGTCCTTCCTAAATTTGCTGCATAAATTATAAGCAAATGGAAATTATATACTTATTTACAATCTTATGGTATGGAGGTTTGTTTTTTCAAACTTTTTTCCTTCATCGATATGCTGCACATCAGTCGTTTACAATGTCAAAAACTACTGAAAGAATAACTTTTGTTTTAACATGGTTGTTTCAAGGCTCAAACTATTTAAGTGCATACGGATATGGAGTAATGCATAGAATGCATCATGCCTATGCCGATACAGAAAAAGACCCTCACTCACCTAAATACGATGAAAATGTTCTGAAAATGATGTGGAAGACAAAATCTATTTATCAAAATATTAAAAGAAAAAAGATTTATGTCGATGCTAAATTTACCAAAAATGTACCTCAATGGTCTAGTTTTGACAAAATTGCCAGTTCTATTGTATCGAGAGTTATTTGGACAATCTCATATATATTATTCTTTTTCAAATTCGCATCAATATGGTGGCTATGGGTATTTTTACCTATTATCATATTGATGGCCCCAATTCATGGGGTAATAATAAACTGGTATGCCCATATTTATGGCTATGTTAACTTTAAACTAAAAGACACGTCTAAAAATTTGTTGCCGTTTGATTTTTTAATGATGGGAGAGGCATATCATAATAATCATCACAAACATGGTAATCGAGCAAATTTCGGTGGTGAAAGGTGGCATGAAATCGACCCATCTTACTTTATAATGAGAGTGCTTAATAAGTTGAGAATTATTAAAATCAAACATGTTTCTCAATCTAAATCATTGTAAATGAAAAACAAATACGTACCAATATATTACAATTCTCTAGAAGAAAAAATTAACATTATCACCCATGCCATTGGTTTGTTTGCAAGTTTAATAGCTTTAATTTTATTAATAGCCAAATCGAATTCAATGGGTAATATTTGGCATGTGTTGAGTTTTACCGTTTTTGGAATTAGTTTAATTATTGTATATACAGCTTCAACATTATATCATTCTGTAAAAAAATTGAAATTGCGAAAAAGGTTGAATATTTTTGACCACGCTTCAATTTATGTGCTTATTGCTGGTACGTATACACCATTCACTCTGATAGCTCTGCAAGGAAAAGTTGGATGGTGGATTTTTGGAATCAATTGGTTTCTTGCTTTGACTGGAATTATCTTAAAACTATTTTTTACGGGTAAGTATGATAAGCTTTCTACTTTAGTGTATATATTGATGGGCTGGATTATTATTTTGGCAATTAAACCATTAATTAATAATCTAGGGTATGAAGGGTCTTTATGGTTGCTATTCGGTGGAGTTTCATATACTATTGGTGCTATATTTTATAGTATTCCTAGAATAAAATACAACCATGCAATATTTCATGTTTTTGTTTTGCTAGGCAGTTTTGCTCATTTTATTTCTATTTATTGTTATGTAATATTAATTTTATAAAATAGGTGTCTTAACGAACATACCCCAGCGGATCGCAAATGCCCGCATTTGTAAAAAAAAAAACTACCACATCTCTTCATTCCTCGCAACGCTTAATGGATGCCCCATTCAAGCACAATAACCTATCTCTAATTTAAAACGTGCATTGTCTCCATCGCAAGTGCACTCCTACCATTACAGGTCAAAGCAAATGCGATAAAGGCTGCGTGACGCTCATAAAAAAACTCGAAAATGTTCTCTTGCGAACGGCACTTGCCGTAACCATTGACCGTAAGGCACAAGCAAGACCGAGCAAAACGACAGAAAAACCATTTTAATTTAGAATTTGCTTAAATAAGATAATTAATCTAAATTTATATTATGGAAAACAATAGTTGTATAAGACTTCAAGCAGATATTGAACAAATATCAAATTGCAAACAAACAATAACCGAATTAGAAAGCTCATTTGATTTACTTTCAAACGCATTGAGTTTAGCTGGAAATAATGTTCGGCTAAAAATTTTGTATTTGCTATCTCAAGAACAAGAACTTTGTGTATGTGATTTAAGTGATATTCTCTCAATGAAAATTTCTGCAATTTCTCAACATTTAAGAAAATTAAAAGACAGAAACATAATCAAACCAAACAGAAAAGCACAAACCATATTCTATTCATTAACAACCGAATATGAAACAATATTCTTTCCATTTTTTGAACTTATTGACGGAAACAAAATAATGGAAACAGTATGAAACTGGCAATGCCAGATATAAAATTATCATTAGTATGCAGAAAAACAAAAAACTAATTGGAGCAAGTTTGTTAACCGCAATTGCATCATCACTTTGCTGCATAACACCAATTTTGGCATTAATTTCAGGAACTTCAGGAATTGCTTCAACTTTCTCTTGGTTAGAACCTTTTAGACCATATTTAATTGGATTTACAATTTTAGTATTGGGTTTTGCTTGGTATCAAAAACTGAAACCTAAAAAAGAGATTGATTGCGATTGTGAAACTGATGATAAACCATCATTCTTACAATCAAAACTATTTCTTGGGATTGTAACTTTGTTTGCAATTTCTATGACTGTATTCCCTTATTATTCATCAATATTTTATCCAAAAACAGAAAAGGAAATAATTATTGTGGATAAAGCAAATGTTCAATCCATAAACCTTGAAGTCAAAGGAATGACTTGTGCTTCTTGTGAAGAACACATAAACCATTCTGTTAATCAATTGAACGGAATTTTAAAAGTCAAATCTTCATACGAAAACGGAAATACTGAAATAGAATTTGACAACTCAAAAACAACAGTTGAAGAAATTGAAAAAGCCGTTAATTCAACAGGATATTCAGTAATCAATACAAAAGAAAAATAAAATGAACATAGAATTGAAATCAACAATAACTTGCCCACAATGTGGACATAAAAAAGAAGAAGAAATGCCAACTAACGCCTGTCATTTTTTCTACGAATGTGAAAATTGTAAAGTGGTTTTAAAACCAAATGAAGGAGATTGTTGTGTTTATTGCTCTTTCGGAACGGTTCCTTGTCCACCAATTCAAGAAAATAAAAGTTGTGAAAATTCAGATTGTTGCTCATAAAATGAATTTTTTTTTAACTGTAATATTATTAATTTCTTTGACTACAAGTGCATTTAGTCAAGGTCCACCAATCACTACTGATACACCAATAATGTTAGGTTTGGAAGGAGGTGGAATAAGAACATTTGGAAAATTTATCTCAAAAGGAAATGTCAATATTTATGTTCAGCCCATTGGAATACCATATAATATCACTCCAAAATTTCAAGTAGGTGGTATTTTTCCTTTTAAATTTATAACACCAAAAGGTGCAGAAACGAAAGGTGGAATTGCTGATATTACATTATTCACAAAATATCAACTATACAAGAAAGACGGAAAAGCAAAAACATTTAGAATTTTAGCAAATCTAAAACAATCATTCCCAACGGGAAAGACTTCATCCAGCCCAAAAATAGGTTCAGGAATTTATCAAACTTACGTAGGTTTAATCGTTGGAAAAATATCTACAGCAATTGGAATTTATGGAGATTTTGGATACAACATTACAAGCAATGGAGTAACTGACAATTTTTTGTATAATTTTTCTGTAGGCATTCCACTTTTACCTCAAAAATATCCTCAAAAACAAATCAACACGTTTCTTGAATTTAACGGAAACTATCTGTTTGACCCAAAAATCCACACACTTTTTATTTCTCCAGGGCTTCAATTTATTCCAGGAAGACGACTATTATTTGAAACCAGTTTTCAAATACCAATAGTTCAAGAAAACATTACGGCTAATAAAACAAAATATATGCTTCTATTAGGAACACGATTTTTAATTAATTAAAACAAAATATTATGAAACAAATATTTAGCAAAAAGATACTTGGCTTTTCAATCTTACTAATATGCTTTATGTTTTTTACAACTATAAACGCACAAACAAAAACAGACCAAGAAAGAGTTTACATCAAAATAGAAATCAAAGGAATGGCTTGTCCTTATTGTGCTTTTGGAATGGAAAAAGAATTGAAAAAAGTTGCAGGAGTTGAGAATGTAGAAATAGAATTGAAAGAGGGATTAGCATATATTTCAACACCAATCAACCAAAAACCAACAAAGGAAAGTCTTGAAAAAATAATTATAGATGGTGGATTTACAGTTGGTGAAATTGAATATAGTGACAAACCTTATTATTATAAAAAAAGATAAAGACAACTAACCGAATGCAAAAAACAATATTTGAAATCAAAAAAATGGATTGTCCTTCGGAGGAAAATCTAATCCGAATGAAATTGGACGGAATTTCAAGTATTAAAAATCTTGACTTTGATATTCCCAATCGAAAATTGTCAGTATTTCACATTGAAGGAATTGACCAAATCGAAAAGTCAATAATTGAACTAAATTTAGGAGGTCAAAAATTAACAACTGAAAAGACCGAACAATCCGAATTTAAGGAAAACTCTAACCAGAAAAAACTTCTTTGGACTGTTCTTGCTATCAACTTTGTTTTTTTCGTAATCGAAATGACAACTGGATTAATTTCAAAATCAATGGGATTGGTCGCAGACAGTTTGGATATGCTTGCAGATTCGTTCGTTTATGGAATTAGCCTTTTTGCTGTTGGAGGTACCATAATCAAAAAGAAACGAATTGCGAAACTTGCAGGATATTTTCAAATTACTCTTGCAATGATAGGTTTTTTGGAAATTTTAAGAAGATTTTTTGTAACGGAAAAACTTCCCGATTTTTCAACAATGATTTTCGTTTCCATTTTGGCTTTGATAGCAAACGGAATTTGTTTGTATTTAATGTATAAATCTAAAAGCAAAAAAGAGGCACATATGCAAGCGAGTATGATTTTTACATCTAATGATGTGATTATCAATTTAGGAGTTATTACAGCAGGACTTTTAGTAAACTGGTTGAACTCAAGTAAACCTGATTTGATTATCGGAACAATCGTTTTTGTTTTGGTGATTCAAGGAGCAATTAGGATTTTAAAATTGGGTTTATAAACGGAATTACCAACACAAAAAATGAGCATTCCCCCGAAAATAGGACAGCCCGCTACTCGAACAAAATACCGCTGCTTTTGTGCATTTCATTTTTACCGTCGACTACAATTGCCTCAATACCGCCCAGTTGATTGATCAGAGAGAGTCCCGCATCTTTGCCCATAATAAAAACGGCGGTCGCCAAGGCATCGCAGAATTCTGCGCTCTTTGCGAAAATCGAAACACTATTGATCCCTGAAGTTGGGTAGCCCGTTCTAGGGTCTATTATATGTGAGTATCTCTTGTCATCAAAGATTACATACTTCTCGTAATTGCCCGATGTGGCCACAGAAGATTCCACAACGGGAAGCCATGAAAAAATCTTGCCTTTGCCGAGGGGGTTCGAAATACCGATCAACCATTTTTTACCGGTTGCTTTAGTACCCCACGTGGTGAGGTCTCCGGCAGCATTGATAATTCCGGCAACTACTTGTTTTGATACTAGCAGTTCTTTTGCCTTATCAGCGGCATAGCCCTTACCTATCGCCCCAAGGGAAATTTTCATTCCCTTTTGCTTTAAAAAAACCGTATGCTCGTCAATATTCAAAACTATCTTTTTGTACCCCACCTTTTTTATCGATTTTTCTATTTCTGCCTTGGTAGGCTTATATTTCATGCTTCCATCAAACCGCCACACCTCATCCAACGAAGCAAAAGAAATATCAAAGGCTCCATCAGTGAGTTCTGATATTTGTTTCGCCCGCTCGATAAGTGAAAACAGCTCGGCACTTACCTTTACAGGTTTTACTCCGGCATTTTTATTGATCAACGAGGTCTCTGATTCAGCATCCCAAGAAGATATCATTTTCTCAATACGCGTGATTTCGGCCGTGGCCTCATCGATATTGATATACCCCAATTCTTCGTTTACCGAAACTACGGTAATATCAAAACGACTACCCATTAGTTTAAGGGTCTTCTTAACCGTTACGTACTTGCGTTCTTGGGCATTGCCAAGAAGTACAAAAAAACCAAAAAACAAAGAAATCAGGGTCTTCACTTTATAAAGAAATTTAGAAGCGAAATATAGACATCAGGGGTTGTTGTTTTTATAACTGGTATGAGCCATAGCGTTCTGTTGTGGTTGCGACAAATACCGAAATCATTCAAAAACCCTAAGTATATCTCCTGTCAATTCGGTATTGTATATCTTCAAGGGTTTCGCAGGGTTGCTATCTACTTGATTCAAGGGCGCACCGTCTAAAGCGAACTTCGAGCCATGAACATCGCAGTAAAAAATGCCGCCGCTGTTATCAACAAAACGAACCTGATCGTACGATTGATGACTACATACTTGACTGGCAGCGATAAAATTACCACTCAGATCCTTTACGACCACTACTAATTTTTTTAAGATAAAACTACCGTTCGTCGCCAGTTTGACACCTTCGGAAGATGTGAGGTCTATGGTAAAATCGATCCCTGTGGGTTCTTCTACAATATTTCCATTGTCCTCATCCTTAGAACAACCTTGCATACACGGGAAAGTCAGGGCAAAAGCGGCCCCCGCACCTAAACTTCTCAAAAATTGTTTTCTTTCCATAGCATAGGTATTTACTATAGAAAACGCAGTATTTGCACTAATCGTATACCACAAAAGTCCATTTAATACCGAAAGGTGCCAAACTCACTTTTTATAGTCAGTTTTTTCAACTCGTTCTCCGCTACCCTACCTATAATTTGGGCATCTACCCCAAAACCGCTCGCTATGGCGATCAGATCTTCTGCAATGGCCTCGTTTACGTAGAATTCTAGACGGTGCCCACAATTAAATACCTGATACATTTCTTTCCAATCGGTACCTGATTGTTCTTGAATAAGCTTAAAAAGCGGCGGTATTGAAAATAGATTGTCTTTGATAATATGAAACCGATCTACAAAATGCAAAATCTTGGTCTGTGCGCCCCCACTGCAATGTACCATACCGTGAATATCATCGGCCGAATACTTTTCGAGTACTTTTTTTACGATAGGTGCGTAGGTTCGCGTAGGCGATAATACTAGTTTACCGGCATCAAGGGGTACATTTTGAAGGGCATCGGTCAATTTTATTCTCCCAGAATATACAAGTTCGTCAGGTACGGCGGCATCAAAACTTTCAGGATATTTCTCAGCCAGATATTTTGAAAAAACATCATGACGGGCCGAAGTCAGACCATTGCTTCCCATTCCGCCGTTGTATTCTTTTTCATAGGTCGCCTGCCCGAAAGAGGCCAAGCCCACGATTACATCCCCTGAAGAAATATTGGCATTATCGATAACATCACTTCTTTTCAAACGGGCGGTTACGGTAGAATCCACTATAATGGTACGTACCAAATCACCAACATCGGCAGTTTCACCACCGGTGGAGTGAATGGTAATTCCGTGCGTTTTCAAATCGGCGATCAATTCTTCGGTACCATTGATGATGGCCGAGATAACTTCTCCCGGAATCAAATTTTTATTGCGCCCTATGGTCGATGAGAGCATAATATTATCAGTAGCGCCCACACAGATCAGATCATCTATGTTCATAATCAAGGCATCTTGGGCGATACCTTTCCAAACTGAAATATCACCGGTTTCCTTCCAATACATATAGGCCAAAGATGATTTTGTACCCGCGCCATCGGCGTGCATCACCAAACAATAGGCATCGTCATTCGTCAAATAATCAGGTACGATCTTGCAAAAGGCCTTTGGAAACAAGCCCTTATCAATGTTCTTGATGGCATTGTGAACGTCTTCTTTTGAGGCGGAAACCCCTCTTTGATTATACCTTTCACTATGCGATGCGCTCATTTGGCTATATTTTAAGACAAAAATAGGGGAAATATTTTCGTACTCGAAAACAAATAGCACTTCAATACAGGCCGATGCAAATAAAAAATTTCTTGAAACCGACTATCCCCAAGGCAGAGCCATAAAGGTATTTCGGCGGTTTTATTTTGGCCTCAGTGTCAAAAACCGTACCGAATGTTCGGGATTGTATTTTACCTCACCCGAAACTGCAAAAAAGCAGTTACGACCCCTCCAAAGGAGAGGTAAATAGGAAACCCCGAGGCAAGCCTTCGCGAAATTTATAGATTGAATAATATGAAAATATTGCCCTCTATTATTATAGATTCAACAATTTACCATATACAAAAAAAGACGATGCTGAAAAATTGCCTTTTTTGACAATTTTATGGCTGTAAAAGATTGAACACTAGCACAAAAAACATATTTTTGTGAATCATTTTTTTCTAAATAATTAACGAACATTCAATTATGAGCAAATCAAAATTAGAGTACATTTGGTTAGATGGCCATCAACCGACTCAAGAACTGAGAAGTAAGACCAAGATCGAAAATGATTTTGGCGGAAAATTAGAAGACTGTGACATTTGGTCTTTTGACGGTTCTTCTACAGAGCAGGCCAAGGGGGGTTCATCTGATTGTTTGTTAAAACCAGTGGCTATTTATAACGACCCAACCCGTACTAATGGGTTTTTAGTTATGTGTGAGGTGCTAAACGCCGATGGTAGTGCACATATTTCGAATGCTAGAGCAACTATTGACGATGATGATAATGATTTTTGGTTTGGCTTTGAACAAGAGTATTTTTTGATGGATTCAAAAACGGATTTACCACTAGGTTTTCCTCGGGGAGGATTTCCAGGGCCGCAGGGTAAATACTATTGCTCTGTTGGTGGAAGATATACATGGGGAAGGGATTTTGTAGAAGAACATATGAATCTTTGTATTGATGCCGGAATCAATTTTGAAGGTATCAATCAAGAAGTTGCCCCGGGCCAATGGGAATTTCAATGTTTTGCAAAGAGTGCAAAAAAGGCTGGTGATGAAATATGGGTAGCGCGTTACTTATTGAATAGGTTAACCGAAAAATACGGATACTATATTGAATTGCACCCGAAACCCATTAAAGGTGATTGGAACGGATCGGGCATGCATGCTAATTTTTCAAACACCACACTGAGAACCTGTGGATCTCAAGAAATCTATGAAAAAATTTGTGAGGCTTTTAGGCCCGTAACAGAAGAACATATTGACGTTTATGGTGCCAATAACGATGAACGCTTGACGGGGCTGCATGAAACCGCGCACGTATCTGACTTCAGCTACGGCATTTCTGATAGAGGAGCTTCAATACGAATTCCGATTGCCACGGTAGAAAGTGGCTGGAAAGGTTGGCTTGAAGATCGTAGACCTGCCTCTAACGGAGATCCTTACAAAATTGCGAGCAGAATCATTAAAACCGTGAATTCGGCCAAATTATAATCGAATAGATTAATTGTTGATTAAATATGTTTACAACGCCCTGATAATTATTATCGGGGCGTTTTTATTTATCAATAATTTTAAGGGGAGTGTTCATCCAATACTTATCTAGATTGTATGGTGCAACAATAGGTTGGTCTTTAAAAATAGGTTTGCCTTTTATCATATAGAGATTATCAATCGGCACAGAGGTATTCGGTTTTATTTGTTGTGTGAAAAACTCACGAAATTGATCGTATTCCTTGATGATTCCTTCATTAAAATAATTTCCTTTGACATCTTTTAAATTCTTGATTTTAATACTGAACAATTTGTCATCAACCGTGGTTGTTTTGGAAGCCAAAGCAATTTCATTGAACATTGCTTCCGCTTTATTAGTATCTAGGTCAGGATAAAGTAGTACACTCTTCTTTTTGACTTCCACCCTAGCAATACTCAGTTTTTTTCCTTTGAAAGTAACTTTATAGTTGTTCTTAAAGAGAGCGTTACCAACATCTGGCTCTTCATTAAATGTCAAGTAAAAGCATCGTCTTGGTTGATCCACGGTAATATAATTTAATAAAAACTTTGGATCGTCACGAAGCTGAAAACTATTGTGAAAGGAAATGTAGTTCAAAAACAGTTTCCCATTTTGTCTTTTATATTCTGTAATAACTCTAAAAATGAGCTGCTTGGTATTACCGTGCTTGTTCAATATTCTATTTTGAGCCTGTCTTATATTGTCATATAGGGCATACTCCATCTTATGTATAGCAAAATCTCTTTTTGATATATATAAGATACCATAGGCAATATAGTCTGGGAAAGACTTTGTAAACTTAATTGTGTATAAAACCTCATCCTCCAAATACATGTCAGATACTTTTGAAAAAGAGTGGTTGGTAAGTAAATCAGTATCTAAACGGTGTACAAATGAGTATGTATCTACCTGATAATTTCTAATGGCATCGTGTACCCTTAAAATCGTGAACTCGTTGCCTCCATAATTAAATAGAAAGGCCTTATCGATTGTTTTTTGATTAGTATGGTAGTTGTAAGGTTGCTGGGCAGCTTCATCACGTTTAAAATCAGTGTTCCCCCTATAGTGGTACAACTTCACTTTCGTGGTTTCTTGATCTAATTCATCAAAGCCTTGATCAAAGACTTCGAGTATAGCTTCGTTTAAATTCACATATTGTTTTTCGCTTAATTGATAATCTCTATAATAGCCAATAGTGGAAAACGAGGCCATGGGAAAATTATTCGGGATAGCCTTAATGGCCTTTCTAACAATTCTACGGGCAGAAAGGAGCTTTTTCTTCTTGGCCGTCACAATGGCTTCATTCAACTTAAACAGCCCTTGATCAAGTTGTATAATATTCAAATCATTCAGAGATAGGCTGAACATCGAAATCTCTTTGTTCTCATACCCCATAGAAGAAATTTTCAAAATATCACCATATTCCTTGAATCTTACAGGAATCTTAAAACCACCGTCCTGATTGGTTACTACTCCAACGGCCTTGCCCTTAATTCTGACAGTAGCAAAAATTACGGCTTCCCCAGTCTGGGAGTCTAACAGCTTACCGTGGATAAATTTTTCGTGTTGAGAAAAAATCGACGTAGTAAATAGAAGAAAAAGTATTGAATTTTTCAGAAATAATATAGACATAAATTGGTGTTGGTATTTACGTAGTGGTAAAATACACGAAAGTGCAATAAACCCCCACAAGAACTATACCATCACGCCAGCCCAAACGAAGTCCCTTTGGAATGAAGACTAATGGCAGTATCAAAAACGAGATACCCAACATCCAAAAAATATCGTTGCTAAGTAGCGTGTTGTCAACTACGTGAATGGGCGTTATTATAGAGGTAATACCCAAAACAGCCAGTAGATTGAAAATATTAGAGCCGATAAGATTGCCCAAAGAAATTGCTTTTTCCTTTTTTATCACTGCAATGATCGATGCGGCCAATTCAGGTATACTGGTACCTATTGAAACCACGGTCACCCCTATAATACGATCACTCACCCCATAAACAGTAGCCATGCCCACAGCACCTTTGATGAGCAATTCAGAGCCTCCCCAAAGACCCACACCACCAAGGCCCAAGAAAAGTATTGTTTTATAAAAGGGCAATGGAACATCATCTTCGGGCAGTTCATCGACCACAGCAGTTTTTTGAAAACGGAGTAGGTATACCAAAAATGCAAAAAGACTGACAAGCATAATGATGCCCTCATGTTGTTGCAGCTCGCCATCAAAATAGATAAAGCCAAAAAACAAAAACGAGGCCAACATCATTACCGGCCAGTCGGTCGTATAAAAACTCTTCTTGACATCTATGCTACCAAGCATTACCGTAATGGCCAACACCAAGCCCAAATTGGCAATATTGGAGCCTATCACATTGCCCAAGGCCAGATCTGGGAGGCCATCTAATGCCGCTTTTACACTTACAATTAGTTCAGGTGCAGAGGTTGCGAACGATACCACGGTCATTCCGATCACTATTTTCGGAATGCTCAAACGCAATGAAAGTGCTACGGCCGCTTTTAACAACCAATTGCCTCCGGCTATAAGCAGCAACAGGCCTATTACAATATAGAGGGAGTTATGCATTGGTTTGAATATGCGCAAATATAGGTTAAGATTTTTATTTCCACTCCCGAAACTTCGAGAGGGTTTAATATCTCAACGCTTGTGGTTCCTCTTAATGCCTCGTGGGCTTGCCCCGAGGTAATTTACTGTTCAAGGAAAAGTGAATTTTCGAAAAAGAAGCGAACTAAACACAAATTCTAAGGCATTGCAAAATGCTGATTTCCTTTCATTCAAAAAGTAAAAACTATATATTTGGCGTGTATTATATTATGGGATGAAACATTATTTCTTTAAATTTTTGGCAAAGCTGAACAAAATAGTCCTTCCCTCCTATTCAAAAAAACAATTGGAACTAGCGAAAGCTACAAAATTTCAAATGGCCATTATCGGATGGCGCTATTTTGTGACCACCAATGCGCTAGGGGCACCTCGAAAAACTCATTTCTTTCAAAAAACGAAGATAATGAATAAGATGTAAGGTATATATTTTTTGAATAGCCTTAGCTATTGAAAAAAATATAACGCAATCAGATTGTTTATTATCTTTGTTCCCAAAGGGTTTTCAGAGTTTTCCAAATACTGCTTCAAAATTCATCACATTATCTCGATAGTGCTTCAAAATTTTTCCTTGTCTTTGAAAAACTCTGAAAATTTTGATGCGAAGGAGTTTTTAGAGGTGCCCCTAAGTCAATAATGTATCAACGACCTTACCTCATACCCGTTCAGTTTTTCAATGCCCATTAGAAAATCGAGTTCCAACAAAAAATTGCATTGTACCACTTCGCCACCTAGGCGTTCTACCAGTTTACACACCGCTTTTGCCGTACCACCGGTAGCGAGAACATCATCGTGAACCAATACTCGCTCACCTGGCTCAATGGCGTCTTTGTGCATTTCAAGAGTATCTGTACCATATTCAAGCGAATAGGTTTCGCCAATTCTCGAATAGGGCAGTTTTCCTTCTTTACGAACAGGTACAAAACCGGCATTCAACTTTGAGGCCAAGAGGGGCGCAAAGAAAAAACCCCTACTTTCCATACCGACCACTTTATCTATTTTTTGACCGCCCAGCATTCTCAACAAAGCCTCTGTAGCAGCCCTCATCGCTGTAGCATCATTAAGCAGCGGTGTGATATCTTTAAAGACAATGCCCTTGTCAGGAAAATCTTTGATGTCTCTGATGTAATTTTTTAAATCCATTTATTTAGATTACCGTTAGTTTGCCGTTAAATTTAAAAAGAAATATATTTGCAGCCCTACATAAGTGATTGCTTATTTTTTTATTGATAATTTCACTTTTCATAATACAAAAGGCCTCGTGGCGCAACTGAATAGCGCATCTGATTACGGCTCAGAAGGTTACAGGTTTGAATCCTGTCGAGGTCACTTAAAGTAGAAAGTCTGTATGAAAATGCAGATTTTTTTGTTTTTGAATTGTCTCGCTTTTTTAGTCACTATTACTAAAATAACCAAAAAAGAGAAAGATTACTGGTTTCCTTGAAGTCTCGGGGCTGTCGAGTACACGAATAAATCAACAAAAAGTTGGAATAGAGCAAGTTCAAAATAATGAGCTTGCTCTTTTATTTTGAACAAAGTGATGATTTTTTTTGTTGACCTGCCTATCGTCAAGGCAGATTTTCAAAACTTAGCTCATTCAGAAAAGATGCTAGCCAAACTTGCCGAAGTCACGGTTAAACAAATGATTAAAATAGATTATCTGGAGGATTGAATTGATTAATAACTCCATTTTTAAGCCTATATTTTTATTTATATTCCGAAATTTAAGCTTATTTTTTTAATTTTATTCCAAAATTTAAGCATCCCTTCAATTAAATGCATATCTTTGTTTTGATCTTAAAAGAGATAATTTATGTCTATATTTAATCGACAATATATAAAGACCATTCAATATTGGCTCACCAAGAATAAAATAGTCATACTTTACGGAGCGAGACAAGTAGGAAAATCTACCATATTAAATTTACTCCAAAAGACTACAGATAATTTCGTGATTCTTAATTGTGAGAATAGTACAGTATCAGATGTTCTATCTAGTAATAATCTTTCTAGAATCAAATTATTATTTGGCAATGCCATGGTAGTTGCATTAGATGAAGCGCAAAAAATAGAAAATATAGGTTCTATCCTTAAACGTATTCATGATAGTGATGATTTTACTAGTAAACTAATAGCAACAGGTTCTAGCAGTTTTGAATTATCAAATAAAATTACAGAACCATTAACGGGAAGGAATATTAAAATTAAAGTTTATCCTTATTCAATAGAAGAAATCATTAGTAATAAATCTGGTTTTTGGTTACTTGACAATATTGATGATATTCTAATTTATGGCATGTACCCGGAAGTATTTAATCTCCCATTGGACAAAAGGGCTTTTTTTCTAGAAAATTTATCAGGCGATTATCTCTATCAAGATATACTTCAGCATGAAAGGCTAAAGAATTCGAGAGACTTACAAAAATTACTTAAAGCTCTTGCTTTACAGCTGGGCAGTGAAGTAAGTTATAATGAATTAGGAAACTTATTGGGTTTATCTTCAAAAACGGTTGAGCGTTATATAGACTTGCTACAAAAGAATTTTATTTTGATACAACTAGACAGTTTTAGTAGAAATCTTAGAAATGAATTAAGGAAAAGTAAAAAAATCTATTTTGTAGATTTAGGACTAAGAAATGCACTTATTTCTAATTTCAACTCCATAGATTTAAGAACGGATATAGGTGCTTTATGGGAAAATTTTTGTGTCTTAGAACGCTTGAAAGCAAATGCCATTCATGAAAGAGTACGAAATATATATTTTTGGAGAACTTATGATCAGGCAGAAATCGATTTAATTGAAGAATATGATGGTGCTCTTGATATATATGAGTTTAAATACAACCCTAGAAAGAAGAAAATTAAATTCCCAAATAGTTTCATCGACACTTATAATGTTAGAAAAACCAAAGTGATTACTAAAGAAAATTTTGAAGAATTAAAAGAGTAATAAACTAAAAACAATTGCTCGCCAAACTGTAAGTACCCATTAATTAGCTAAGTTCTTTCATCTTAGGATTAATTGATGTATACCATGACTTTTTTTCTTGAACATCTCATTATAATACCCCCCAAATCTAGACACTTGTAGAAGTTAAAACCTTGTATATAAATGCCGGTTTTTTTGTTTTACATAGAGATCAAAAAACGTTTTTACAAATTCGCACCAAAACAAAAATAACTTTATAACCTGAGTTCGATTAATAATTGACACTGTTTTTTTAGTAAAATAGGTAGATTTTCGGTATATTAAAGTGTTGAATCTCAATATTTTAATCAAAATATCTACCTATGATAATCTACTCTAAAGTTACCGACCCCGAGTGTTCAGGGCTGTCTTGTCGATGAGTTTTGCAAGGAATATTCAGAAATAGTCGATAGATCCCTTATTGGCAACAAAGTCAAGCGCCCTTCTATAATGTCCCAAAGCGAAGTGATCACCCTTGCTGTTATCTTTCAGTTGAGTGGTTTTAAAACCTTCAAACCTGAGTTCGATTAAAACATAGCTAGTTGATTTGTTTTAATCGAACTCAGGTTTATAGAAGATTTAAATAAAACCACTACAATCTCGTCGTAAATATCTCCTATATTTACGACAAAAAAAATTCTAAATTATTGATTTATAACGACTTTAAAAACCAAAGAAAGCGAAGGGGGTCTCGCTCATTTTAGGTGCTTTTCAATGATTGGGAAAACTAAAGAGCCTCACCTCTCTCCCTTCTTCGAATACTCCTTCAACTCCTCCTCTGTATACTCAGCCCCACTTTTTGACTTCATTTTTCTCAACCCCTGAATTTTTTCAAGCTCTAATTGCTCGGGCATATCTGAAAACGCATTGGTTACATAAGAAATAATATCGGTTATATCTTTATCTGAAATGGTTTCATTTTGAATAAGACCGGGCATCGCTTGGTTCATTTCATAAAG
>VAPK010230740.1_pt1 | contig 30305 bp, 25 predicted proteins | sample 3395031 | NCBI WGS metagenome assembly VAPK01 (sample SAMN08290443, study PRJNA428436) | hydrothermal vent metagenome | isolation source: Deep-sea hydrothermal vent chimney 1 | place: Pacific Ocean: Juan De Fuca Ridge
AGAAGAAAAAGATGCCAGCGAACTAATTAAAAAAATAAATGAAGTAAACACTGGTATTTTAGCAGTAAAAGCAGTTCTATTAAAAAAATGGTTAAGCCAGCTAGAAAATAATAATGCGCAAAAAGAATATTATTTAACGGATATTATTGCAATGGCAGTGAAAGATAATTTTACTGTGCACACAACTCAACCCAATAATGAATACGAAGTCATGGGCGTTAATAATCGCATACAACTTTCTGAGTTAGAACGTTTTTATCAACAAGAACAAGCAAATAAATTAATGATGGCTGGTATAACACTAGCTGATCCAACAAGAATAGATATTCGAGGTGAGCTAACGCATGGTCAGGATATTTCGATTGACATTAATGCGATATTTGAAGGCAATGTGTCAATCGGAAATAATGTTTCAATTGGCGCGAATTGTGTGATAAAAGATTCAAAGATTGCTGATGATGTTGTGATCTTGCCGATGAGTATTTTAGATAATGCATCAGTAGGCAAAGGCAGCAAAGTCGGCCCCTTTGCACGATTAAGGCCTGGTGCGGTGCTATCAGATAATACTCACATTGGTAATTTTGTAGAAATCAAAAAAAGTTTTATTGGTGCTGGCAGTAAAGTGAATCATTTAACTTATATTGGTGATTCAATGATTGGCAAGGGTGTCAATATAGGTGCTGGTACGATTACCTGTAATTATGATGGTGCTAATAAACATCAGACAATTATTGAGGATAATGTATTTATTGGATCAGCCACACAGCTGGTTGCCCCTGTAAAAATCGGTAAAAATGCGACTATTGGTGCAGGTTCAACCATTACAACCGATGTTGCAGAAGGTGAGCTGGCGATTACTCGTGTAAAACAAAAAAGTGTCCAGGGCTGGAAACGGCCAGAAAAAGAAAAATAATAACTTAATAAGCTCGATAGGATAGAGAAAAGTTTATGTGTGGAATTGTTGGTGCAGTTTCGAAAAGAGACATTACCCCTGTATTACTTCATGGTTTACACAGGCTTGAGTATCGCGGCTATGATTCGGCGGGCGTTGCTGTTTTGGATAATAGTGGCAACATACAACGTGTTCGCGCAGTTGGTAAAATAAAAAATTTAGAAGCTGCTTTATCTGCAACACCAGCTAATGGCTTTATTGGTATAGGGCATACTCGCTGGGCAACTCATGGTGAACCTACAGCAAATAATGCACATCCACATGTTTGTAATAATTGTGTCGCAATTGTTCATAATGGCATTATTGAAAATCATGAGGTATTACGTAAAGAACAAATCGAAGACGGTTTTATTTTCACTTCTGATACAGATACCGAAGTTATCGTTCATCAAATCCAGAAATACCTGGATGAAAATAATAATTTATTTGAGGCTGTTAAAAAAGCTATAAATGATTTAAATGGTGCTTATGCTTTAGGTGTCGTGAGTACTACAGAGCCGGACACATTAATTTGTGCCAGGAAAGGCAGCCCGCTGGTTATTGGTATTGGTGAGAATGAAAATTTTATAGCATCAGATATGTCAGCCTTATTAACGGAAACAAATAAATTTATTATCTTACAAGAAGGTGATATGGCAATTATTAAGTCATCAAGTATTGAATTGTTTGATGAGGTTGGTAATAAGGTAGAAAGAGAAACACATGAAAGCCGGCTCTCAGGTGATGCGGTTGATAAAGGTGAGTATGCACATTACATGCTTAAGGAAATTTATGAGCAACCCATTGCTATTGCGGATACATTAGAAGGTCGTTTAGGTAAAGATACTGTTTTAGATTCAAGTTTTGGTCCAAAAGCAATTAAGATATTTGACAAAATAAAATCAGTACAAATTATTGCGTGTGGTACCAGTTATCATGCAGCATTGATCGCAAAATATGGAATAGAATCTGTAACTAGTCTGCCTGTAAATGTTGAGGTTGCAAGTGAATTTCGTTATAGAAGAGTTGTTGTTCAGCCAGATGCATTATTAATTACTATATCTCAGTCTGGTGAAACAGCAGATACATTAGCAGCATTAAGAAAAGCAAAAGAAATTGGCTATAAACATACCTTGACGATTTGTAATGTGCCAGAAAGTTCATTAGTGCGTGAATCAGAATTAAGCATGATGACGCGAGCAGGCCCTGAAATAGGTGTTGCTTCTACGAAAGCATTTACTACACAGCTTGTTGCAATTTTATTACTTGTTGTTGTTTTAGCTCGTCGTTATGGTTTCCCGGCAGAAACGGAAGCTAAAGTTGTTGAACAATTACGACATTTACCCGGTATAATTGATAATGTATTAAAGCTCGATGATAAAATTAAAGAAATGGCAAAGGATTTTGCCGATAAAGATCATGCTTTATTTTTAGGTAGAGGAATGCATTATCCTGTTGCAATGGAAGGTGCATTAAAACTTAAAGAAATTTCGTATATACATGCAGAAGGCTATCCTGCTGGCGAATTAAAACATGGCCCTATTGCATTAGTGGATAAAAATATGCCTATAGTTGCTGTGGCGCCAAATGATAATCTGATTGATAAACTAAAATCTAATTTACAGGAAGTAAAAGCACGTGGCGGCCAACTTTACATTTTTGCGGATAAAGGGACGAACCTGAAATCAGAAGATGGCATTAAAGTGATAGAAGTTGCACCTCTCGATATTGCAATTTCACCGATTATATTTTCTGTACCATTACAAATGCTGGCTTATCATGTTGCAGTACTTAAAGGCACAGATGTCGATCAACCACGTAACCTTGCTAAATCGGTAACTGTAGAATAATATTTATATATAAGTAATAATTTGAATTAAAAACAATTATAAGGAAAATTATTATTTATAAAAATAAGCTTTATATATTGTGACATTCATTTGTATGCTTGTATTATGTGGTTGTGCGACCACGTCACAGAAACTGGATTCTGCTCTGGATACCCAGGTTAAACAATTCTGCCGGGATAAAAATAAGCGAATATTTATCGAAATGAATATCCTGGCGGAGCACTATCAAAATATTTTCATATAAACGGTAAGTTAATTGGTGCCACAGGCCCTGTGAGCCATTTCTTGTTACAGATGAAACTGGGACAGATATACTATCTGTTCTGACGATGATCCATCTGATTAAATAATGATTAATACAGTAGCAAAAAATAAAGAGGAATTCGTTGGTTAGAGGTGCGTAACTTTGTAAAGTTGACAATGTAGCCAGGCGCAAAGCTGTAAAGAAATGTGAACAGTTAAAAGTTAATTATTAAAATGTAAAATGTGCATACATTATTTAACGACGCCAGTACGCTGGTGTAAGTAAAATCAATACGGTGAAAAGTTCCAGTCGACCGAGTAACATGCAAACTGCGAGGGTCAGTTTTTGCCAATCATCAATATGTTGAAAATTTTCGCTTACCCCACCCAAACCTGGTCCCAGATTATTCATAGAAGTTGCAACTGCAGAGAATGCCGTAACCTGATCGAGCCCACCAGCCATAAGTACCAACATAACAAGGGAGAAAACTGCAACATATAAAGAAAAGAATCCCCATACACCACTTAGTACAGAATCCTCATAGGCTCGTCCTTTGATTTTTAAAGGCATGACAATAGACGGATGTATTAGACGAATAATTTCCCGATAGCCCTGTTTAACCAATAATATAAAACGTATGATTTTCATGCCACCCGCGGTAGAACCGGAGCAACCTCCAATGAAGCTGATAAAGAAAAATAGGGTTATTACAAATAGAGGCCAGATTGTAAAGTTTTCAGTTGTATAGCCTGTACTGGAAATAATCGATACCGTAAGAAAAGTGGTATGACGTAATGTTTCCGTAAAAGTTGGGTAGGTATGATCGAAATATAATTTCAGACTGGTTATGAGAATAACCAGAATAATAATTAGTGTAAAAATCTGAATTTCAGGGTTTGTTAAGTAGCAACGAAAATTCTTTGTGTATATAGCGAGATAATGTATAGAGAAATTAAGTGCACCAAGATACATAAATAAAATAGTAATAAGTTCTATTGAAAAACTATTAAAGTATCCAATACTTGCATCATGTGTTGAAAAACCACCTGTGGATACGGTTGACATGCTATGACATATTGCATCAAATAATGTCATTCCAGCCAACCAATAGGAAGATGCACAAATTAATGTCATGAATAGATAAATGAGCCAGAAGATCCTTGCGGTATGTGCGATGCGGGGAGTGAGCTTTTCGTCTTTTAATGGCCCAGGCGTTTCTGCACGATATAGCTGCATACCGCCCATGCGCAACAAGGGTAAGATAGCCACAGCCAATACAATTATTCCCATACCTCCCAGCCATTGCAGTTCTTGTCGATAGAATAGTAATGATCGCGGCAAATTATCCAGATGGGTAACAACCGTTGCGCCTGTGGTGGTAAAGGCTGAAGCAGCTTCAAAAAATGAATCAGCAAAATTCAGGTGAGGTCCAATAATAAAAGGCAAAGCACTGAGGGTGCTCAAAATAAACCAGAAGGCAGCAACAACTAGAAAACCTTCATGTCTGCGTAGTTCGGAAGTATCATGACGAAATGGTCCCCATAGTGAGACACCGCAGATAAGTGAGAACATGAGAGGGTATAGAAAGTCCAGGAGTTGTCCATCGGAGTAATAAATCGAGACAAAAATGGGGGGTAAAAGACCTAGACTGTGGAAAATTAGGAAAACACCAATGATGCGTGAAAGTGCCTTGAATTGCATTTTTATCGGCGCCAGAATGCCGGCGTTAGTAATACCAGTAGAGTAAAGATTTCTAAACGTCCTAATAACATTGCAAAACATAATATCCATTTTGCGACATTATTAATATTTGCATAGTTTGACCCCACTTCATTTAAACCTGGCCCAAGGTTGTTCATCGAAGCAGCAGTTGCTGAAAAAGCACTAATTTGATCCAGACCAGTAAGCATTAGGGCAAGCAGTATAATGACAAATGCCGCAACGTAAGCAGAGAAAAATCCCCACACCGCTTGAATAATACGATCAGATAAGGGTTTGCCGCCAATCTTGATAATAAAAACTGCATTAGGGTGAATCAGGCGCTTAATTTCTCGCATACCTTGTTTAAGCAAGAGTAAAAAACGAATCATTTTCATGCCGCCACCGGTAGAGCCAGCACAAGCACCAATAAAGCTGGTAAAAAGCAATAAAACAGGCAAAAAGCCGGGCCAGTTATGATAATCATAAGTGGTAAATCCGGTTGTTGTGCCAATAGATACGGCCTGAAACATGCCATGTAGTAATGCTCGTTCAGGCGCAATGAAATAATTCGTATAATATAAATAAAAAGCAGAAATTAAGGTAACGATGAATAGTAATGTTATATAAGTTTTAAACTCAGAATCAAGTATATATGCTTTGACAGAGCGGCTTCGCCAGGACAAAAAGTGTAAAGAAAAATTTACACCAGATATGAGCATAAATATTATAGCTACAAGCTCAACCATAGGTGTTTCATTAAAAAAGCCCATACTTGCATCATGTGTAGAAAACCCACCGATAGCAATTGTTGAAAAGCTATGGCCAATGGCATCAAAAGTACTCATACCTGCTAGCCAATAAGCAAAAGCACAAGCAATGGTTAATGATAAATAGATATACCAGAGTGCTTTTGCAGTTTCGGTAATCCGGGGCGTTAACTTATTGTCTTTCATTGGTCCGGGAGTTTCAGCTTTATAAAGTTGCATTCCACCAATACCTAATAAAGGCATAATGGCAACGGCTAAAACAATAATACCCATACCACCTAACCACTGAAGTTGCTGTCGATAATAAAGAATAGATTCAGGTAGTTGATCTAGTCCTACAATAACGGTTGCTCCGGTGGTTGTTAAACCGGATAAAGATTCAAATATAGCGTCCGTTATTGATATATCAATTTGTGTGGATAATATAAAAGGTATGGCACCAAATGAAGCCAGCACGGTCCAGAACAAAACAACAATTAAAAAACCATCACGAAGACGTAATTCATTTTTATAGTTTTTTACCGGAAGCCATGCGACCATTCCAGTAATTAAGGTGACTGCGAAGGCGTTAAAAAAAGGCTCAAAAGCACCATCAAGATAAATAATAGAAACGATTATTGGTGGAACCATGGTAAAACTAAATACCATTAACAGGATTCCAAGGATACGTTGTATGACAAAAAATTGCATAATGAATTTTATATAAAAGTAATGCCAACTTGAAAAAGTTTTTCAACGTCAGAAATATATTTTTTATCAATTAGAAAAAGTATGACATGATCTTCAGGTTCAATTATTGTGTTGTGATGCGCAATGATGACATCATTGCCACGAACAATGGCGCCTATGTTTGTTCCATAAGGTAATTTAAGTTCGCAAATCTGGCGACCAACAACTTTTGATGTTGTTTTATCTCCATGAGCGATAGCTTCAATTGCTTCAGCTGCGCCACGACGTAAAGAATGCACTTTTACAACATCACCGCGCCGAACGTGGGCTAATAAGCTGCTTATAGTTGATTGCTGTGGTGAAATGGCGATGTCGATGTCGCCGCCTTGAATAAGATCAACATACGCAACGCGATTGATTAATGCCATTACTTTGCGAGCGCCAAGTCGTTTAGCAAGCATGGCAGATAAAATATTAGCTTCTTCATCGTTGGTAACAGAGCAAAAAATATCAGTATTATCAATATTTTCCTCAGTCAATAAGTTTCCATCCGATGCGTCGCCATTTAATACGATTGTTTTATCCAGCTCTTTTGCCAGCTCGTGTGCTCGAACTGTGTTGTGGTCAATGAGTTTTACCTGATAATCATTTTCTAAAGATTGTGCGAGGCGTTTACCAATATTACCTCCGCCTACAATCATGATACGTTTATAAGGTTTATCAAGGCGGCGTAATTCACTGATCATGGCGCGAATACATTTTGGTGTTGCAACAAAAAAAACTTCATCATCAGCTTCAATGACAGTGTTACCTTGAGGAATAATAGCGCGATCACGACGGTAAATTGCGGCGATACGGATTTCAACGCCTGGCATGTGCTGTTTGATTGTACTTAATGCGTGACCAACTAAAGGCCCACCGTAATAAGCACGCACACCGACGAGTTGAACCTTTTTGTCTGCAAAATCAAGAACTTGCAGGGCTCCCGGATGGGTGATTAAGCTTTGAATGTATTCTGTAATAAGTTGTTCAGGACTGATTAAAACATCAACGGGTAATGCTTCTTGCTGGAAAAGTTGTGGATGAGATAAATAACCCAGGGCTCGTACACGTGCGATTTTAGTAGGTGTATGAAATACCGTATAAGCAACCTGGCATGCGACCATATTAGTTTCATCGCTATCAGTAACGGCAATGAGCATATCAGCATCATCTGCGCCTGCTGCTCTTAAAATATCAGGGTGAGATGCATGGCCTGTAATGGTACGTAAATCGAGGCGGTCCTGCAGTGCGAGTAAGGTTTTTTCATTTTTATCAATAACCGTTATATCATTTGCTTCACTGGTAAGATTTTCTGCCAGTGAGCTGCCTACCTGCCCTGCACCTAGAATAATAATTTTCATAAGTTGTCTTTATGTGTTTTCAATGAGTATAGTTTTAGGATCGATATTTAATGCACGTAATTTTCTGTATAGATGAGTACGTTCCATACCAATAAGTTTTGCAACTTTACCAACACTACCACCTGTTTTTTTAAGTTGATGGATTAAATAATTACGTTCAAAAAGTTCTCGTGCTTCACGTAATGGTAAATCATATGCAATAGAAATTCCTTCTCCAGTTACAATTAATTTTTCTTTTTGATCAATGGCAGAATCAACTTCTTCAAGGCTAATTTCATTACCCGCTGCTGTGATGAGTAAGCGTTGTACCAGATTAGTTAATTCACGAATATTACCTAACCATTCGTAGTTACGCAGTCGATTTTGTGCCGCGAGACTAAAATGGCGATAAGGTAATTTTTCCTGATCAACGAGAATATTAGTATAAAAATTAAGTAAGTCAGGTATATCTTCCCGATGCTCGCGTAATGCAGGAATGTGGAGAGGTACAACACTAATTAAATAATATAAATCTTTTCTGAATTTATTTTCTTCAACCAGTTTTTCAAGGTTTTTATGTGTAGAACAAATAATTCGTGCTTTAAAGGCGAGATTGGATGAATTGTTAATGTGTTGAAAAGATTTAGTTTGTAGAAGCCCGAGTAAAAAACTTTGTGTTACTTCATCTGCTTCATCTATATTACGTAAAAATAATGTACCACCCAGTGCTTTATTTAGCAGGCCGTTACTAACATTGTTGTTTGAATTATGTCCAACAAATTCTTCGGGATTTTTGTCATAACTTAAAGAAGAAAGGTTGGCTTCAACAAAATTATTATCACGTTGAAGACTGTTATTATGCAAATAACCAGCTGCGACTTTTATTCCACTGCCCGCCTCGCCATTTAATAAAACCCAGCTATCATGTTCTGCAATACGTTTTATTTGTTCTCGTAAATGCTGCATAACAGGGCTGCGACCGATTGGCTCGTTAACACTAAGCCCTTGTTGTGTATGGATGGCTGGTTCACGAAAAGTTTTATCAGAATCGAGTGCCTGTTCAACTGTTAATAGAAGCTTGGCTAGAGACAGAGGTTTTTCAATGAAATCAAATGCGCCTAGTCGAGTGGCTTCTACAGCAGTTTCGACTGTTCCATGACCAGACATCATGATAACGGGTACAGGTAAGTTTCCATTTTCAGTCCATTCTTTTAATAGAGTGATGCCGTCAACATCAGGCATCCAGATATCAAGTAAGATGAGATTGGGTTGATGTTGGCGATAAGCTTGTCGTGCTGTTTCACCATTTTCGGCGACTTCAACATCATAACCTTCATCTTCAAGAATTTCCTGCAGTAAATGCCGAATATCAGGCTCATCATCAACAACTAAAATATGTGGCATACTGGCTGCGTTAAAGTGAGAGTTTTCGTTTTCCATAGGTTTAAGCAGCTGCATCGTTGTTATTGTGTTTTGTACTTTCAGTTGCTAAGTAAAGGTTTGTTAATTTTCTAACCGGTAATCTAATTATAATACTAGCACCACCATCTTTAGCATTTTCAGCAAATATCATTCCACCATGTTCCTCTACAATCTTTTTTACAATTGCCAGACCAAGGCCGCTACCTTTAGGCTTGGTCGTGACATAAGGCTCAAATAATTGATCAAACATTTCTTCTGCAATACCGGGGCCTGTATCAGTGATTTTTAATTCAACATAGCGGCAGGCGTGCTCTTCAGCACAGCGGGTTGATATATATATTTTTTCTTCTTTTACTTGTCGCTGTGATTCCGAATGATTTTCCTGATTAGCCTCCAAAGCATTTTTGATCAGATTATGTAGTAACTGACGTAAACGGCCAATATCGGCTTCTATAGTCGGGTTGATGGGATCCAGTGTAACTGAAAACAGCGTATCATTGTTAGGTGAGATATATAAATCAAGTACTTCAGTAATAATTTTATTTAGATCAATATTATCTAAATATAATGTAGGCATACGAGCATAATCAGAAAAAGCTTTTACCATTTCTTTTAAGGTTTCTACTTGCTGTACAATTGTATGGGTAGAACGATCGAGAATATCACCCTCGATGGCATCCATTTTGTCCAGATATTTATGTCGAATACGTTCAGCTGAAAGTTGAATGGGTGTAAGTGGATTTTTTATTTCATGTGCGAGACGTCGAGCAACCTCTCCCCAGGCGGCATTACGTTGTGCCTTAACCAGCTCAGTAACATCGTCAAATACAATAATACTTCCACCTTCAAGATTTTTATTGTCAGCGGATAAAGAGAGTAAAGTGCCACGACAAATTAATATTTTACGACCGCCACCGATAAACAACGTGACCTCTTCTTGCCATTGGGCTTCTTTGGCTTCGATATGAGGGTAAATAGCATCAATAAAGTGTTGCAAGTGTTGATTTTCTTCCAGTGCATCGTCTAGAAAATGGCCGATAAAAGGGGTTAATGAAGCACTAAGAATCTGATTTGCGGCATGGTTAGTCGTTTGTAAAAAATTGTGTGTATCAAGGGTGATAACACCTGAAGATAGATTACTTAATACAGTTTCAAGATAGCGATGTTGTGCTTCAGCCTGTTGTTGACTAATGCGAACATTTTCCTGCGCTATAGAAATTTTCTGAGTCATTTCGTTAAATGAGCGAACAAGAAAACCAAGTTCATCTTTACCAGGTAATGGCAGACGTTTTTCATAGTTACCTGCGGCAACAGCTCGCGTGCCTTCTACCAAATCAGAAATGGGTGCAACCATACGCCGTGCAGCAAAAAAAGCTGCCCAGATTGAGGTTAAAATACTGAGTAATAATACAAGAGACAAGGTCAATATGAAGCTGTATTTTAAGGGCAAACGAAGAATAGTTAAGGATCTTACAGCACTAAATGCTTGTTGTACGTTTTCAGCAAGCTGATTAATTCGCGGGGTAATAGGGTAGAGAAGTTGTAATATACGCCCATCTAAAGCAGGATCAGGATTTTCCATATTTATAGCAATTCGAATATGTAATCCAATTTCAGGTATTGGCACTAAACCGAAATCATCTTGTCCCTGACGTAAACGTTGTAATGTATTGTCTTCCAGGTGTTGTGGTAAAAGACGGGTTGTTTCACTTATGCTTGAGGCAATGATGCGACCATCATTCGTAAACAAGGTTAGTTCGTTTGCCCCACTTTCTGCACGCAGTTCATTTAAGGTTAGTGTTGCAAGTTCATTAGAAATGGCATTTAGACGTGGGGACATGTGTTGAGTTTGTCGCAGTAGCTCACGCATGCGTACCCCTAAAGATGTTTTGCTCAGCTCAAGCGCATCGTTTAATGCATTTTCAACACGAACATCAAACCAGCTATCAATGCCGCGTTGTAAAAAATCTAAAGAGAAATAATAAACAACAGAAACGGGAGTGACAGAAAGAATGACAAACATAATAACCAGTCGAGTTGTTAAACGTGAGCCGGTTTTCCCCTGACGATATTGTTGAATGAGGTGCCAGACACTTTTTGCAATTAAGCCAACTAATAATATAGTTGCGAGCAAATTGATGCCTAGTAATAAAGAATACAGACGGCTAAATAATAATGAGTTGTGAGTTGCAATACTCATTAAATAGAGTGACGTTAATAGCAGCACCACAACAATAGCAATGGGAGCGTTGCCTGAGAATAAACGTTTGATTATTGTTTTAATGGCCATGAAAACCAGTCACTTTCCAGTTGCCATTGTGAAGAAATGTATGCAATGGGACGCATTGGTGCAGGTAAGGATTCGATGTCAAGATAGGTGCGTAAGCGCACATAATAATCATCATCCTTTTCAAGTAAATTTTTATCAATTAAGGGGAAATCACGAATATTACTTAAAGAATATAATGCAGTATTTAAACTAATAAAATTTTGTTGTGCACCACTGTTTAAATTATGAATTATGTATTTTTCTGATAAGGCGTGATAAAGCAATAAATAACCTTGCTCGAGTTCAGCAACTGTTTTATCCCACCACCAGTTTCTGTCTTTCAGGACTTCAATATTAATTAGTATAATTAACGGTACACCGCTGCGAAGAGCTTCAAGCGCATCATCAGAAAATTTTAAATCCATATTTGCGTCAAGGTGAAAAACGTGTTCTTTTAATTTTGTTTCTGCTGCCAGAATTCTAAAGCCCTGAGCATGGCCAGGTGTGGGAATTGTAGTGCTAATCAGCAGGTACAATAATGCAGCAAATAAAATTCTGCCAGATAATATTTTTGCTGGTGTAATTTTAATAGTCTTATCGTTTTTGTATAAGCGCATAAAAGAAACCATCCATCCCATCCTCTCCCGGTAAAATCTGTTTACCGGCGACTTGCTGTTGTCCCCAGGCTGAATTTATGGGTTGAAGTTCGGCGTCTGTATGTTGTTGAAGAAAGTGTTGTATTTGTAATGTGTTTTCTTCTGGCAGCACGGAACAAGTTGCATATAACAGCATACCCCCTGACTTCAACAGAGGCCAGAGTGCATTAAGAATTCGCTCTTGATCTTGCATCAATTTGGGGATGTCATCCTTGTGGCGTAGCAATTTAATGTCAGGATGGCGACGAATTACGCCACTGGCACTACAAGGAGCATCGAGTAAAATGCGATCAAAGGGTTTTTTATCCCACCACGAGTCTGGATTAAAGGCATTTGCAGCAATAAGTTGCGCAGATAAGCGGGTACGATCAAGATTTTCCTGAATTTTTTCTAAACGATTTTCTTCTATATCAAGCGCAATGAGATTAATCTTATTTTCTCGTTCTAGCAGGTGAATGGTTTTACCACCCGGTGCAGCACAGGCATCGAGAATGCGATCGCCTTTTTGTGGGTTTAATAAATAAGCTGCGAGTTGTGCGGCTTCATCCTGTACTGATACTTTACCTTCATCAAATAAGGGCAATAAATTAACCTGAACAGGTTTTTCAAGATATATAGCATCAGGTGAATGTTTAGCAGCCGTTGCTGTTATTTCATGTTGTAATAATAACTTGAGATAATCTTGTCTTGTGATATAGCCAGTATTTAAACGCAACGTCATGGGTGGGTTTTGATTATTGGCTTGTAATATTTGTTGCCACTGGTTTTCTTCACCCCAATGATTTTTTATTATTTTTAACCACCAAAAAGGATGGGCATATTTTGCTTCTGCATTTTTATCTATTTTATTATTTATAGTACCCTCTTGTCGTTGATAGTTTCTTAATACTGCATTAACTAAATTTTTTGCCCATGGTTTTTTTAATGCTTTTGTGATTTTTACTGTTTCAGAAACTGCCGCATGATCAGGTATGCGCATTTCAATTAGCTGGTAAAGACCGCTAAGAATAAGCAGGAGAATATCGTTATCCTTGGTTTTAAGAGGTTTGCTGATTAGTTGATTAGCAATAAATTGTAGACGAGGATAGAGTCGAATGACACCATAGCTCATCGCTTGAATTAAGCTACGATCATTTTCTTCAATTTTGTCAGCGTAATGAGCAATAGCATCAGGAAGGTTGCGGCCATGCAAAGTGACTTGTAATAATATTTTTACAACCGCAAGTCGACTGTTCATTCTGTAATAGAACTATGTAATAAAGTACCGGCAGAAAGTTGTTTAGCATGACCATTGATAAATGCGGCGACATCCATGGCTTTACTACCCGAGGGCTGTAGTTTCAGCAAACGTAATGTCCCTTTTCCACAACTAATATCGATACCCCTTTTATTACAGGCAATAACCGTTCCTGCTTCAAGATCTGAGTTTTCAGTCAGCACTTGTGCTTGCCAAATACGTAAAGTTTTATTGTTAAGATAAGTAAACGCCACGGGCCAGGGATTAAAGGCACGGATAAGTCGCTCTATTTCAGGAGCAGAATTTTGCCAGTTAATTAATGCTTCTTTTTTATCAAGCTTGTGTGCATAGGTTGCCTGTGAATCATTTTGTGTGGTTGGGTTTAAATTATCACTGTCTAACTTTTCAAGCGTTTCTAATATAGCGGTTGCGCCCATTTTTGCCAGGCGATCATGCAGGTCACCGCCGTTATCATTTTCTGTAATGGGACAAGAAGTGAGCTGTAAAATGTCACCGGTATCAAGACCTGCATTCATTTGCATTATAGTAATACCGGACTCTTTATCCCCTGCTGCAATGGCGCGCTGAATAGGGGCGGCACCACGCCAGCGAGGCAATAAAGAAGCATGAATGTTTAAACAACCAAATCGTGGAATGTCTAAAACGGCTTGTGGAAGAATTAAACCATACGCAGCGACAACCATAATGTCTGCATTAAATGCTCGTAGAGCATCCTGTGTTTCAGCATTTTTTAAGTTATCAGGCTGCAAAACAGGAATATCATTTTTAAGAGCGACTTCTTTTACCGGGCTTGCATGTAACTTGCGCCCTCTTCCAGCAGGACGATCAGGCTGAGTATAAACCGCGACAACCTGATGTTCAGAGTTTATTAGAGCAGCAAGTGAACTGGCGGCAAAGTCAGGTGTTCCGGCAAATATTACTCTAAGAGAAAACATATTAAGGGTTTCGCTAATGTTGGGTTTCTATAAAGCCAAAGGGTTACATGGCATTTTTTTGTTGTTTTTCGAGCTTTTTACGGATACGTTGTTTTTTTAGTTGAGATAAATAATCAACAAAGAGCTTGCCTTCTAAATGATCCATTTCATGTTGAATACAGACGGCCAGCAGACCATGAGCATCCATTTCAAAGTTTTCGCCTTTTTGATTAAGTGCTTTAACATGGACTTTTTCTGCGCGGTGCAGGGTTTCATATATACCCGGAACAGACAGGCAGCCTTCATCAAATTCCTGATCGCCCTCTTTTTCAAGAATTTCGGGATTTATCAGCACGATTGGATCGTTTTTTTCTTCAGATATGTCGATGACTAAAATGCGCTCATGCACATTAACCTGCGTAGCAGCGAGGCCGATTCCTGGTGCATCGTACATAGTTTCTAGCATATTGCTGATGAGCGTACGGTGTTTATCGGTCACTTCGATAACGGGTTTTGCTTTGGTGCGTAAGCGGTCATCGGGAAAGTGTAAAATATTTAAAATGGCCATGATTCTTGTTTAAATGTACTCAATTTTGTTAATAATGCCAGAAAAACTTTTGCCTGCAATCTATATCATTATTATATTTTGTAGTGAGTATTTACACCAGAACCTATTTTCATTAACTTTATCGCAGGTTTCTCTAGTACATTTGTAGGAAAAGCTGCTAACATCATGATACTAATAGATAAGAAGGTGTTGAGAAGAAAGGAAAATAACTGGATTTTTTGCAAAATTTGCACTAAATACACTTAATATCCAAGAGTATTTCTTGTAATTAACTTTTTAGCCCCTCTAATTAAGGGAAGCATATGAATACTAAAATGACTGGTCTGCGACTCGCATCTGTTCTTTTACCCGCGTTTATTTTGATCGGCTTGAGTGGCTGTAGTTCGTCTCAACCGGCTATTCAATCTGCACCTATTGTTCAACCAGAACCGATGGAGCCTGAACTTACTCCAGAGACAGATCTTGCTGCAATAGAGGACCAACCTGGTCCGGAAGTTTCTTCCAGTATGATGGCGCCGGATTATCCGGAGCGTTATGTTGTCGTAAAAGGGGATACTTTATGGGGCATTTCAAAACGCTTCCTTAATGACCCCTGGTTATGGCCATCTGTTTGGCATATCAACCCTGGCATTCGAAATCCACATTTAATTTATCCTGGCGATATTATTGTTATGCATATAGTTGATGGAAAACCCTATATAACTTTAGATGGTCAAGCTGGTATGCAGCCTGACCAAGTGACATCAGGCGGTTCGCAAAAACCGAGAACACTAGAACCTGTAAAACCAGGATTAAGAGTAGTCAAGCTTTCTCCTTCTGCACGAGTGAGTGGCATTCATAAAGCAATTTCAACTATACCAATGAATGCAATTCGTCCCTTTTTAGATCGTCCTCGTGTGGTGACTGAAGAACAACTCGAAGACGCACCATATATTGTTTCCAGTTATGAGGAACACTTGATTAGTGGTACGGGAAATCGTGTTTATGCTCGAAATATTACTAAACCACTGAGCGGCTATAATATTGTCCGACCAGGTAATGCTTATATTGATCCAGAAACAGGCGATGTACTTGGTTATGAAGCTATTTATCTGGCAGATGCGCATTTAGTTAAAATAGGCAAAGATGAAGACGAGCCAGCAACATTATCAGTGACAAAAGCTTTGCGAGAAGTGTTGAATAATGATGTTTTAATTCCACATGAACAACGTGAACAAATGTTCCAATTCACTCCACGATCACCTGATGTTCCAGTTAAAGGACAAATCATGTCTGTTTTCAATGGTGTTTCGCAAATTGGTCAGTTTATGGTTGTTGTGCTAAATCGCGGTGAAAAAGATGGCTTGGCACCAGGACATGTTCTTGCAGTTATGCAAAAAGGTGCCAAAGTGTACGACTCGCAGCGTTTCTTCTTTACTAGCGTTAAGTTACCTGATGAACGTGCTGGAATTATGATGGTATTTAAAACATATGAAAACTTGAGTTATGCGTTGGTTATGGAAGCAAATAGAGCAATGCATATCCAGGATCGCTTTGAGAATCCCTGACACGAATTGCGTGGAGCTAAATAGCGGCGTTTACCCTCTATAATATCTTTTATATGAGGGGCTCTACGATAAATCAACTCAAAATGTGCCCTGAGTATTGTTACAAACAATACGAGGAAATACTCTTGGGGTGCTCTACTGGTCGTACACTCGGCAACTGCTCCTGCGTTGCTCTACCTTCGCCCGTCCATGGGCTCATCCGCTTTTTCGCTAAATCATGCCTTGCTCTTTAACTTCTCGTTATCCGTGTAAATTATTTTCAACTTAGCTACCCCAGTTTCGTGTCCGGATTAAAAGCACTAACGTCTCAAGTTATCTAATCAATTTTCAAATCTTATTTAGTGTTACACTTTGTTCACCAAACGGAATTGGTGAGGACAGATTAAATGACACAAACAGAAAACTCTTTGCGTAGTTGGTTAGCGTTAACCCATGTGCCTAAACTTGGGCCTATTCGAATACATTCCCTTCTAGACGTTTTTGATAATCCTTCGGTTATTTTAGGTGCGGGTCGATCTGCCTGGAAAGATGCAGGTATGTCTGAAAAAATGATTCAGCATTTATCTACTCCTGACTGGGATAAAGTTGAAGCAGGTTTAAAGTGGCTTGAGCAGGAGAACGCCAGTATTTTAACATTGGATGATGATCGTTATCCGTCAATGTTAAAAAACATCCCTGATGCACCTCCCGTTTTATATGTTTTAGGTTCGCCAGAGATACTTAAACAGCCTCAACTCGCAATTGTCGGAAGCCGTAATCCGAGTCATGCTGGAATAGATATCGCGCATGATTTTGCCGCTTATTTAACATCCATGGGCATGGCGGTGACAAGCGGTATGGCACTGGGCATTGATGCTGCTGCTCATCAGGGAGCGCTTGATAGTATGCATAAAGGTACTTTTGGCCACGGTTTTACAGTTGCTGTTACCGGCACAGGTTTAGATAGGATATATCCGGCAAATAATCGTGATCTTGCCCATGATATTGCAAAAAATGGTGTATTAGTTTCAGAATATGCTCCTGGGACCCCGCCTTTACCGGGTAATTTTCCGCGTCGGAATCGTATTATTAGTGGCCTCAGCATGGGTGTATTAGTAGTTGAAGCAGCACTGCAAAGTGGTTCTTTAATCACGGCTCGATTAGCCTCTGAGCAAGGTCGGGAAGTTTTTGCAGTGCCTGGTTCGATTCACCATCCTTTGGCAAAGGGCTGCCATGCCTTGATTCGCCAGGGGGCAAAATTGGTTGAAACTGCTGAACATATCCTTGAAGAGTTAGGGGGATTTGTGGCTATGGTAGAGGAAAATAACTCTCTGCAACAAAAATCAGATCTAAAACACGAAATAGTGTCAAATTCATCACTTAATGTGGATGAAGAGTATAAACAGGTCTTGAAATGTGTTGATTTTGAACCCACTTCAGTGGATAAAGTGGTTGAAAGAAGTGGATTGACTGCAGATGCTGTTTGCTCCATGCTATTGGTATTGGAATTGCAAGGTTACGTAAAAGCCTTATCTGGTGGCTACTACTGTCAAGGCAGGTAAGAGGAAGAGAAATGAAAGAAAATATACTCGAAGTGTTGATGTATCTGTTTGAGAACTATATGAACGATGAAATTGAGTTCGATACAGATGAAGAGTCACTGAGAACAGAACTGGAGCAAGCAGGTTTCCATAAAGCGGAAATCAGCAAAGCATTTTTGTGGCTGGAAGGATTAGCCGGTTTACAAGATGGCACAGAGCAGCTTGCTTTAAATGCGGAATCAATTCGAATTTATACAGCTGAAGAAATTGAAAAGCTTGATCTAGATAGTCGAGGCTTTTTAATGTTCCTGGAACAAACAGGAGTGTTGGATCACAATACACGTGAAATGGTTATTGATCGTGTAATGGCATTAGAGTCAGAAGAAATTGATTTGGAGCAACTTAAATGGGTTGTTCTTATGGTGTTGTTTAATCAGCCTGGTCGTGAAGCGGCTTATGCATGGATGGAAGATTTAGTCTTTGATGAAATGCCGGGCATCATCCACTGAGTTTCATTGAATACGTTGAAAAGACAACAAAAATAATTCAGTGCCCGCCTTATGCGGGCATTTCCTTTTATGTGATGGTTTAAAGTTATGGTAAAAAGTCTCGTCATTGTAGAGTCGCCGGCTAAAGCCAAGACAATAAAAAAATACCTGGGTAAAGGCTTTGAAGTCCTTGCCTCATATGGTCATGTTCGTGATTTGTTACCCAAAGAAGGTGCGGTAGATCCGGCGAATGATTTTCATATGAAGTTTCAACTCATTGAAAAAAATGAAAAACACGTAGATGCCATTGCTAAGGCATTAAAAAAAGCAGATGTTTTATATCTCGCATCAGATCCGGATCGCGAAGGTGAGGCCATTGCCTGGCACCTGTATGAAATTTTAAAAGAGCGTGGTTTATTAAAAGATAAAAAAGTGGGGCGTGTAGCTTTTAATGAAGTAACAAAAACTGCTGTTAAGGCAGCAATAGAAGATCCACGTGAACTCTCGCAAGACATGATTGATGCACAGCTAGCACGACGTGGTCTGGATTATCTTGTAGGTTTTAATTTATCGCCACTGTTATGGAAAAAAATTCGCCGCGGTTTATCGGCAGGTAGAGTACAAAGTCCTGCTTTACGGTTAATTGTTGAACGTGAGCTTGAAATAGAAAAATTTGAGCCAAAAGAATACTGGACCATTGAGTCAGAGCTTGAAAGTGATAAACAAGCATTTACTGCAAAATTGACAAAGCTTGAAGATAAAAAAATTAGTCAATTTACAATCAACTCTGAAAAGAAAGCAAAAGCTGCTGAAAAAGTTTTAAACAAAGGTGCTGAAAAAGATGCCAAAGGTAACAGCAGCTTAATTGTAGAAAAAATTGAAAAGAAAAAACGTAAACGTAATCCAACCGCACCGTTTACGACTTCAACCATACAACAGGAAGCTTCACGTAAACTCGGTTTTACTACACGTAAAACAATGAGCATTGCACAACAGCTTTATGAAGGTATTGATCTTGATGGTGAAACAGTCGGTCTGATTACCTATATGCGTACCGATTCAGTTAACCTTGCGCAAGATGCTTTAGATGAAATTCGTACTTATATATTAGATACTTTTGGTAAAGAAAATTTACCCGATGAACCGCGTGTTTATAAAACCAAAGCTAAAAATGCCCAGGAAGCACATGAAGCGGTACGCCCTACTTCTGTTTTGCATGAACCAAAAAAGATCAAAAAGTTTTTAACCAAAGATCAATTTCGCTTATACGATTTAGTCTGGAAGCGAACGGTTTCCTGTCAAATGATTCATGCAACATTAGATACGGTTGCGGTTGATATGTCAGCTGGAAAAGGTAATATTTTCCGTGCCAATGGTTCTACGCTGGTTAAGCCTGGTTTTATGGCGGTTTATCTGGAAAGTCAGGATGACACAAAAGCCCCGGCTGATGATAAAGATCGTTTGTTACCGCCGATGGAAGAAGGCGATAAAATAAAACTGAATAAAATAATCCCTGAGCAACATTTCACAGAACCACCACCGCGTTTTTCTGAAGCCAGCTTGGTTAAATCACTGGAAGAATTCGGAATTGGTCGCCCATCAACCTATGCATCAATTATTTCAACGTTACAATCACGTGAATATGTTGAAATGGATAAAAAGCGCTTTATTCCAACAGATGTTGGCCGCATAGTTGCAAAATTTTTGACGGAACATTTTACCCAGTATGTTGATTATGACTTTACTGCGAAAATGGAAGATCATCTTGATGCGATCTCCCGTGGTGAAGAGAAATGGGTGCCAATGATGAAAGAGTTTTGGCAGCCATTTAAAGATTTGGTTGTTGATAAAGAAGCATCAGTTGATCGTAAAGATGTCACCCATGAACAACTAGAAGAAAAATGTCCCAAGTGTGGTGGTGGTATGGCGATACGGTTAGGTCGTCGAGGGCGGTTTATTGGTTGTAATGATTACCCTGAATGCGATTACACCCGCAATGTGAATGAAGATGCTAATGCAGAACCAGAAGTCATTGAAGATCGTAAATGCCCTGAATGCGAATCTGATTTAATTATTCGTCACGGACGTTATGGTAAGTTTATTGGTTGTAGTAATTATCCTGAATGTAAACACATTGAGCCTTTAGAAAAACCACAGGATATGGGGGTTAAGTGTCCTGAGTGCAATAAAGGAAATATGCTTAAGCGTAAATCACGTAAAGGTAAGATTTTCTTTTCTTGTGAACACTATCCGGATTGTACTTATGCTGTATGGAACGAACCGATTAATGAAAAATGTCCGGACTGTGGCTGGCCGATGCTGACGATTAAAACGACTAAACGTCGTGGTACCGAAAAAGTCTGTCCACAAAAAGAATGTAACTTCACAGAAGCTGTGGAAACAGAAGATAGTGAAGAGTCAGAAACAGCAGATTAATCAAGCCGTAAAGGTATTACAACAAGGCGGTATTATTGCTTATCCAACAGAAGCGGTATATGGCCTGGGGTGTGACCCTGAAAATTTATCTGCTGTAAAAAAACTTCTGGCGATAAAACAGCGTAAAAAAGAAAAAGGTTTAATTCTTGTCGCCGCAAATTTTGATCAGTTCAAATCGTATTTACAACCCTTAAAAAAAGATATCGAAAATAAACTACTAAAAAGCTGGAAAAATTCTGATAGTGCGATCACCTGGCTTGTGCCTGCAAATGAAACAACATCTGCTTATCTAAAAGGACAATTCAATACACTTGCTGTTAGAGTAAGTAATCATCCTTTGGTAAAAGAATTATGTGAAAAATTTAATGGTGCAATAGTTTCTACAAGTGCAAATATTTCAATGCAAGAAGCCGCACGAACAGCAGAACAGGTAAAACAAACCTTTGAGGATAAAATAGATTTTATTCTTCACGGTGAAACCGATCTTAAAGCGCAACCCAGTGAGATTAGAGATGCTTTAACGAACAGTATTATACGAATAAACACTGTCATTGCGCGCCCTGAATAATGTTGAAAACATTATGAAGAAGTACTCTTGGGGTGAACGAACAAAGTGACTGAAGCAATCTCGTGATGATTGTGAATGGCTATGAGATTGCCGCGTTAGAAGTGAAAAATGTTTTTTCACTTCTTCCTCGCAATGACAGGTAACAGAAAATTCAGGATTATTAATGAACGCCCCAGATACAGAAGCAGTAAAAATTTATTTATTAGGTTTACAAGATTCAATTTGCCAGGTGTTAGAGAAAGAAGATGGCGCGGGCAAATTTATTCATGATGATTGGGATCGTCCTGCCGGTGAACATTTATCGGGTGGTGGTCGTACCCGAGTGATGGATAACGGTGAAGTATTTGAAAGCGCAGGTATTAATTTCTCTCATGTTTTTGGCCCGGAAATGCCGGGTTCTGCAACAGCGCATCGTCCTGAGTTAGCAGGTCGTAGTTTTCAAGCAATGGGTGTGTCACTAGTGATTCATCCTAAAAATCCTCATGTGCCAACATCACATGCTAATGTTCGTTTTTTCATAGCAGAAAAAGAAGGTGAAGCTCCTGTTTGGTGGTTTGGAGGCGGCTTTGATTTAACGCCATATTATCCAATAGAAGAAGATGTTGTTCATTGGCACACAGAATCAAAAAAGGCTTGCGAGTCTTTTGGTAAAGAAGCCTATCCAAAATATAAAAAATGGTGTGATGAATATTTTTATTTAAAGCACCGTGATGAGACCCGGGGAGTAGGTGGTTTATTTTTCGATGATTTAAATGAAGAAGGTTTTGAAAAAAGCTTTGCCTTTATGCAAAGTGTAGGCAACCATTATATTCCTGCTTATGTTCCAATTGTAAATAAACGAAAAGATATGGAGTATGGTGAGCGTGAACGTGATTTCCAGCTTTATCGTCGTGGTCGTTATGTAGAATTTAATCTTGTTTATGACCGAGGCACATTGTTTGGTTTACAGACGGGAGGTCGCACTGAATCAATTTTGATGTCACTTCCACCATTAGTGAAATTTCGTTATAACTGGAAACCGCAAACCGGAAGTAAAGAAGCAGAGTTATATGAGCGTTATCTTAAGCCGCAAAATTGGCTAAGTTAAATTTATTTACTAAAACATGCCTCAATATAAAAATCTCCAGCACTTGTGCTGAAAGGTAGCAGGATAGTTGTACCTTTAAAACTATGTATAATTTGATGATTTTCCCCAGTTAAAACTGTTGGGAGGGTTAGTTCAAAATTAATACCTTGTTTATCGTAAATTGCTTTGGCGCCACCTGCCACCATATTAGCTATTTCACCAACAAGATCCTGGATCATATCGTCAACGACATCGGTTTCTATACGCAACATGTTGTGAGCAATCTCAAGAGCAACAGGTTTGGAAAAGCTGATGGCAAGCGATCCTGTCGTGTCTTTCCCAACTAAATCGATCAGACCTGTTACCACTCCGAGTGCTCTTTCATCTTTTTTTATAGATGGTTTTCCAATGGTAGGAGTGATACCGGCCATGGTAGTTAATACATTAACAATCGAACTAAGAGCTGGGTTGATATTATTTACATCCATGGAAAATCCGTAGGTTAATTACAATATTTTAATCATAGAACTTTTATTAAATAAAACAACAATTAGCTTCCATAGATCAGGTTTGGTAACCAGGTAGCGAGTTGAGGCCAGAATACCAATATAGCCATGGTGAATATTTGTATGGCAATAAAAGGAATTACACCTTTATAAATTGCACTGGTTGGAATTTCTTTAGGTGCTACACCGCGCAAATAGAATAACGCAAAGCCAAAAGGTGGAGTAAGAAATGAAGTTTGTAAGTTAATTGCGAACATAATGCCTAACCAGACGGGATCGATACCCATGGTAAATAAAATGGGTGCGACGATTGGCACCATAACAAAAGTAATTTCTATAAAGTCGAGAATAAAGCCGAGTAAAAACATTACCAGCATCACGATAAACATCGCACTGATAACTCCACCGGGTAAGTCAGTTAAAATTTCACGAACTACATCATCACCACCAAAACCTCTGAATACCAGTGAAAATAAAGAGGCGCCAATAAAAATTAAAAACACCATACTGGTAATACGCAGAGTATCTCGCATGACTTGCTGCAAAACTTCAAGGTTAAATTGTCGTTGACTGATAGCCAGTAAAATAGAACCCATCGCACCGACTGATGCCGCTTCGGTGGGTGTTGCGAGTCCACCTAATATTGAACCTAAAACAGAGAGTATTAAAAACAAAGGGGGGAATAAAACCTTGAGTATACGAATAAAAAGATCAGTTTTATTTATGTTGCGTTCATCTTCCGGGATGGCAGGCATTAAGCCGGGTTTGAGGTAAGCCACTACACTGAGATAAATAATATATAAAATTACAAGCAATAAACCCGGGATTAAAGCGCCCGCAAATAAATCACCAACAGAAACAGTTTTCGGGGTAAAGATACCCATGTCCAGTTGTGATTGTTGATACGCAGAAGACAAAACATCGCCTAGTAAAATCAGAATAATAGAAGGCGGTATAATTTGTCCTAAAGTGCCAGACGCACAAATAGCGCCAGTAGCAATAGCGGGATCATAGCCACGTTTTAGCATGGTAGGTAAAGATAATAAGCCCATGGTCACAACGGTTGCACCAACGATGCCGGTACTTGCTGCGAGTAACATGCCAACTAAAATAACAGATATGCCTAAACCACCGCGTAGCGAACCAAATAAAAGCGCCATTGTGTCGAGTAATTTATCTGCAACTTTTGATTTTTCTAACATGACGCCCATAAAAATAAATAACGGCACCGCGATTAGCGTCATGTTTGTCATTATGCCGTAAAGACGATTAGGTAGTGCAGTTAAAAAGGCGGTGTCAAAGGTACCGGTGAGAATACCGATAAATGCAAATAAAAGTGCTGTGCCACTTAAAGCAAAAGCAACGGGATAACCTGTTAGCAGGACAAGGCAAACAGAAATAAATAAAAGTAAGGACATAACTTCAGCCATGGTTATGATCCTTTGTTTCTTTAATTATTAACAGGTTTCTTAAAGCCAGCGCAGTACCTTGTAATAAAAGGAGTATTGGCATGATTAATAAGGCTGTTTTTAAAATGTAAACATATGCCAGGCCGCCCGCTTCAACAGACTCTTCAAATAATCTCCATGAAGTAAAAACATAATCCCAGCTACTGATAAAAATGAATAGACAAACAGGGAATAAAAGTAAAACGGTACCAAGTAAATCAACCCAGGCTTTTTTTGTCTTGCTCATGTTTCTGTAAAAAATATCAACACGAACATGGCCGTCATGCTTCAATGTGTAGGCTGCACCCAGCATAAATATAAAAGCATGAAAATAAGATATTGATTCTTGTAAGGCTATAGAACCAACAGCAAAACCATAACGCAAAATAACAACAAGAAAAGTAATGATAACGACTAGAAGAGTAAACCAGGCTATAAAGCGGCCGGTTAATTCATTAATTTTTTCCAATTTTTGAATGAGTAAATGCATAATATTTTTATATCTTAAAAGCGTATATTTAATAGGTAATCATATCTTGGCATGGCTATGGATGGCAATAATGCCGGCAGGAAAAACACTAATTAATCTCTACACTTTCAACTAATAAACAGAATAATCTGAGAGTGACTTTATGATTGATAAGGGGATATTTATTGTGATTAATAAAGGTATTTTTAATATCATATTTTGTTGTTCACTTATTTGTTCCCTTTTCGACAAATGCTGTTTTAACCGAAATAAATATGAAGCTGGATAATGGCCGGCGCCTTACATCAGCTGATGGGCAACATAAATTTCATCCTGGTGGTTACTTGTTATTTGATGCCATTTTGCAGGATGATAATGCTAGCCAGTCACAAAGTTTTGACCTTTTTAATGCCTGGTTACATATCGTAGGAACGAGCAATAAAAATTTTCATTATAAAGCGCAATATTCTCTGGGTATTGCGCATGACTTTAATAATCAGTTAGGTGTCATACTGGGCTATACAGAATTATTATCGGAACAATCCTTATCAGAGTCACAATTATCATGGGTTAAGGCGGTCCGGGGCGCGGCAGATCGCTGTGCATTGAAACGACGAATACTGTTTTAAATGAAGAGAGTGTTTATGCGTTACCCAATATATCAGCAGGTGAATATGTTCAGATTGTAGTAAGTGATTCAGGTCATGCTATGAATCAGGAAGTTTATGAGCATGTTTTTGAACCCTTTTTTACTACTAAAGATGTTTGTAAAGGTACGGGGTTGGGTTTATCAATGGTGTATGGTTTTGTACATCGTTATGGTGGTGATATTTTATTCGAAACTAAACCGGATGAAGGGACAACCTTTAGAATTTATCTGCCACGCTCAATGAATATATATTCAAATTTATCTGAAGCTTCTCCTCATGACGTGGTATATCCAAAAGGGTATGAAAGTATTCTTGTGGTAGATGATGAGGCTGCGTTATTAAAATTTGCAGAGCAGATCATAAAGGCCTGGGGTTATAAAGTGTACTCTGCAATTGATGCAGAGGAAGCGTTGAGAATATTGGAAGAATCAGCCATTGATTTGTTATTTACGGATGTAGTGATGCCGGGAAATGTAAATGGATATGAGTTGGCGGAAAAAGCAATACAAATAAATTCAAAATTGAAGGTTTTAGTTACCTCGGGTTTTGCTGAAAAGTTTGGTGATAACGAAAAATATGCTAAGTACGCATTTGAACTTATTTCAAAACTTTATGATCGAGGAGAATTAGCTGAAAAAATTCGTCAATTGCTTGATGAATAAAGGGGCGATGCGGGTATTTTATGCACATAATTAGAAAAAGCTCGATTTATCTAGTATTTAGCGGGGCTATTAGCATTATCCGCTATAAAAATAATACAAGCCGTTGATTTTTATAGGTTTTGCAGCCTACTTATTACGTTTAAATATGTTCTGAGTTTAGTGCACAGCATCGAGAAGAGCGTTGTTTATAATTTATCCACGGAGTTATCCACTGAGTTATCCACAGCTTAATTAACGGCCGCTGTAGCAATGCCTGATTTTATGTGATTTTGTAAAATCAGTTGGTATTCCTTGGGGTTTTTCATGTGAGTGAGGGCACCTTGTTGTGGTGTTAAAACATCAGGTTTTAAGGAATCTTCAAGCCGGGATAACCAAAATCGCATTGCGGCAATTCTCAGCATTATTGGCCAGGCTTTTTTTTCAGCATCTGTGAGCGGACGTATGGATTGGTAAGCTTGTAAAAATCCAGTAACAAAAGTCTCGATTAATTTTCCCTTTTCAGCTGTGCAGCTTTGCTCGATACACCATGCATTTACCGTGATTGCGATGTCATATAAATAATTGTCATAACAAGCATCATAAAAATCAATAATTCCACTTAGTTGATCATTTATAAACAAAGCATTGTCTTTAAATAAATCAGCATGAATGATTCCTTTGGGTAAGCTGCTATCATCAAATGATCGGTAATATTCTAATTCGCTTGATAATAACCTGGCGTCACTGCTGCAAAGCTTGTTAATTAAATTTTTAGCAGTTTTTTCACGCCAGGTTTTGTCACGTCGATTTAACAATAGATTGCTGGTTAATTTTTTGGAGTTAGACAAAGGAGTGGTGTGAAGTTTTGCCAGCTCAAGCGCAATGGCTTTACATTGACCAAGATTAACTGAGTTTAGGTTTTTTCCTTTGAGGCGAGAAACAAGAGTATACGGTTTGTTTTTTATTTCATTAATAGCCTGTTTATTAATATCTGTCTGTGGTTGCGGGCAAGCAATACCAGCCAGGGTTAACTCCTGTAACAGTGAGATATAAAATTTTAATTCTGTCTGGTTAATTTTTTCAAACAGGGTAAAAACGTATTGCCCATTTGTTGTAGTTACAAAGTAATTTGTATTTTCTATGCCGGCTTGAATACCTTCTGAGTTAACAAAATCACCAAGGTTGTAGAGGTTTAGTATTTCAGAAAAGTCTTTATCTGAAACAGAAGTATAGACAGACATATAAACTTATTGAAAGTGGTATAACTTTACCATTCTAATAAGATCCACTGGTTTATTGGTGGATTGGTGAAATTATCCTCTCTTGTTTCCAACACACCATCACCATCGGTATCAACCATGTAATAAGGATTGCCAACAGAGGGGGTAATTTTTATAAAACGTAAACGGCCATTAACCCGATACTCTTCAATTACGGTATCTTTTTTTCGAATAATACGAACTTCGGGTTGAGGAATATTTCGGCTGTCATCAGCTTCATCAGGCAACGTTGGCACTGTTTCATTATTTTTTGCCGTGAATGCTTCTTCGGCTTTATTCAAAGATGGTGGCGGTGGAATATCTTCTATGGCAAAAATTGCATGAGAAAAAACAAGTAGAGTTAATAATGTAATGACTTTTGATAATGTCATAGTATATTCCTTATAGTTCAAGCAGCACTTCGGCTTCTTCTGCGGATGGTTCAAATCCATAAGCTTCATAATGTTCAAAAATTGCGTTTGCAATTTGTTTAGGCTCATCAATTATTTGTATTAAATCCAAATCTTCTTTGTTGATGACTTTTTCATCAACCAGAGTTGTTGCAAGCCAGTTTAACAAACCTTCCCAGAAAGGGCGATGTACGAGAATAATTGGTATGCGGCGGGTTTTTTTTGTTTGCACCAACGTTAGAATTTCAGCCAGTTCATCCAATGTACCAAAACCACCTGGCATCACCACGTAGGCCGAAGCATATTTAACAAACATGACTTTACGAGAAAAAAAGTGTTTGAATGATAAAGAAATATCCTGATAAGGATTACCCGATTGTTCGTGTGGTAATTGAATATTGAGCCCAATACTGGGCGACTTGCCTTCAAAAGCCCCTTTATTAGCGGCTTCCATAATACCTGGCCCGCCACCACTGACGACAGAAAAGCCGGCATCAGAAAGTTCGCGTGCAATATCAACCGTGAGTTTGTAATAAGTGTGTTCAGGAGATGTTCTGGCAGAGCCGAATATGCTGATGGAAGGTTTAACGCGTGCCATACGTTCAAAGCCTTCAACAAATTCAGCCATAATCTGGAAAATTTTCCATGATTCACGGCTAAGCATTGAATCATTAATGGGGTTCATACCGGGGTGTGTAAATTTATCTTCCATAATGTCTCACATTTTATGATATGGCTGATTTTCAGCCTGAAAGTAGAGCGTATAATCAAGTCTTAGCGTAAAATAGTCTGTATCGTTTCATTAAATTCTATAAGTTAAGTATATGTCAAAAAAATCAAAAGCTCCCTTCATATTGGTTGATGGTTCATCGTATTTATTTCGTGCTTACCACGCTATGCCGGGTTTTAGTAATTCCAGGGGTGAACCAACCGGTACAGTTTATGGCGTAATTAACATGATGCGTCGCTTATTAAAAGACTATGAGCCGGAACATATCGCGGTGGTATTTGATGCCAAGGGTAAAACCTTTCGAAATGATATGTACAAGGAATATAAAGCGAATCGTCCCCCTATGCCGGATGATTTACGCCAGCAAATTGAACCGGTTCATGAAGTCATAAAAGCAATGGGTTTGCCTTTGATTTGTGTTTCGGGAGTTGAAGCAGATGACGTAATCGGCACCTTATCTGAACAGGCGACAGCATTAGGTATTGATACCGTTATTTCAACGGGTGATAAAGACATGGCGCAATTAGTGAACAAGCATGTCAGCCTGGTTAATACTATGACCGATGTGCATATGGATATTGATGGCGTCAAAGAAAAATTTGGTGTGCCCCCGGAACGTATTATTGATTATCTCGCTTTAATTGGTGACACCGTCGATAACGTACCGGGTGTTCCAAAAGTAGGACCAAAAACTGCAGTTAAATGGTTAGGTCTTTATGATTCTCTTGATGGTGTGATGCAACATGCTGATGAGATAAAAGGCAAAGTAGGTGAAAACCTGCGTAACTTTATGAGTGAATTACCACTATCACGCGATTTGGTTACGATTAAATGTGATGTTGAGCTGGAAGAAAATCCTGAAACCTTAAAGCGACAAAAACCGGATAATGAAACATTAAGTGAATTATTTAGTCGCCTGGAGTTTAAAACCTGGTTAGCAGAGGCGAATGCGGGTGGTAGTCATTTAACATCTACAAATAAAGCAGCAAAAGAAATTACTGCGAATTACCAAACGATTGTTACTGATAAAGAATTAGATAAGTGGTTAAAAAAACTTAAAAAGGCTGATTGTTTTAGTTTTGATTTAGAAACGACCAGTCTCGATTATATGCAGGCTGAAATTGTTGGTTTATCTTTTTCAGTTAAGGAAGGTGAAGCGGCCTATCTACCCGTGGGGCATGATTATTTAGATGCACCAGTGCAACTTGATCGTGAAAAGGTATTAGAAAAATTTAAACCTTTATTAGAAGATGAGAGCTTATGTAAATTAGGTCAAAATTTAAAATATGATATGAATGTCCTGGGTAACTATGACATTCATATGCAAGGGATTCAGCATGACACCATGTTAGCTTCTTACGTGCTTGATAGTACGTTACGACATAATATGGATGATTTAGCTGTCCGACATTTAAGTTACAGTACGATTCACTATGAAGATGTTGCCGGTAAAGGTGCTAAACAGATTACTTTTAACCAGGTAGATATCGAAACCGCCGCACCCTATGCAGCTGAAGATGCTGATATTACCTTACGTTTACATCAAGCCTTGTGGCCGCAGCTGGAAGAAACCGAATCATTAAAAAAAGTTTATAAGGAAATTGAAATACCATTGTTACCGGTATTATCTCGCATGGAGAGAAATGGTGTTTTGCTTGATGTTATTATGCTGGCCAAGCAGAGCAAACAGCTTGCTAAACGATTAAAAGAACTTGAGCTGGGAATTTATGAAATTGCAGGTGAAGAATTTAATATTGGTTCTCCAAAACAGTTACAGGTTATTTTATTCGAAAAATTAGAATTACCTGTAATTTCAAAAACACCAAAAGGGCAGCCATCAACAGCTGAGTCGGTGTTACAGGAGCTTGCACATGATTATCCTTTACCAAAATTAATATTGGAATATCGTAGCTTAAGTAAACTTAAGTCAACCTAT
>VAPK010706356.1_pt1 | contig 30287 bp, 30 predicted proteins | sample 3395031 | NCBI WGS metagenome assembly VAPK01 (sample SAMN08290443, study PRJNA428436) | hydrothermal vent metagenome | isolation source: Deep-sea hydrothermal vent chimney 1 | place: Pacific Ocean: Juan De Fuca Ridge
TAGTTTTTGTGATTTGACCCTGTCTCGGACTCGAACTGACTTTTTGCTTATATACACTCAGCAAAGCCCTCACGGTCATTTGAATTGTCACATAATTGCTGCCGGACAGGGGCTCGAACCCCGATTACTGGTACCAAAAACCAGTGTCCTACCATTAGACGATCCGGCAATATATTATTGTACTTCACTTATACAATACCTTAGAAAATACCACAAAAAACGTGTTTTTTCAATTACTTTATCATCACCCTAAATGAGCACTGTCATTCCATTGCCACAAGTCCCATTTTCCTCCTTCTCTCATCCGTATATGAGTAATCCCTGTATTTTCTGTTTTCATGAATTTATTTATCTTCGCAAAAATTTGAGGTGTAAGCATCTCACCAAAACACATATGCGCAACCATAAATCTATAGAAAATCCCATGAGTTACAACTACTATATCTTCTTCTTTACGCTCCTCTATATATGATATTGCTCTGGTTGACCTGTTTTTTAAATCATCAAACCCCTCATCCCCTGGATGTGGTGATGCTCCCTCAAAGATAGCTTTCGATATAAGCTCATCTCTTTCTTTGAATTTTGGATCATTAAAACTCAAGCCAAACATATCTTCTGGTAACCCCCACTCCACAAAAAAATCAGACACTAGTAGTGGCTTATCGATTCGTTTGTGGATTTCTTGAGCAGTATCAAGTGCTCGCTTGTATGAACTTGTGATAACAGCATCAACTTTCATGATAGAAAATCGTTCTGCGAGTGCTTTAACTTGGTCAAGCCCTTTATTAGTTAGCGGAGCATTGCTACCAAGATACACTTCTGCAGTATTATTTTCGCCCTCGCCATGACGAACAAAATATATATTTTTTGTAATAGAATTAGTCATTTTTCTTTTAAATCTAGTTTTGCTTGAGCCATGCGAACTATAATTATACTTATATGTACACGGTATCATAGTTTGAATACTTTTCAATACTTTACTACCCTAAATGAGCGCTATCGTTCCACTGCCAAATCACCCACCTCATGTCATCTCTTAGTTCCATTCGTGTAATCCCTGTATTGGAAGATTTCAAAGTACGATCAATATTATTAAATACTGATGGAGTGAAAAAATCTTCTAAGCATATATACCCAAAAAGAAATCTAATGAATCTGCCATGACTCACGACAAGAATATTTTCTTCTGGACGATTTTCAAGATATTTTAACACAGTGTCCGCCCGTTTTTGTAATTCAGGAAATGTCTCTTCATTTGAATAACGGTCTTCTCCATTAGTTAAGAACTTTTCTTTCGTGACACGGGTAATCTCTTTATGTCGCTCTTCGTCATAACTCAACCCTATCGTTTCGTCCGGAAGCTCATATTCAACAAAAATACCCAGATTATCAACTACCGGTTTCTGAATGCGTTCAGCGATTATTTTTCCTGTATCAATAGCTCTATTAAATGAACTGGTGACAATAACATCAACCGGTATTTTGGTAAATCTTTCGCCCACAATATCAGCTTGTTTTCTACCTTTTTCTGTAAGGGTAGCATGAGCCCCTTTATGTATTCGATATGCGTTAGCATCAGTTTCACCATGCCTAACAAAATAAATATTCTTAGCCATTTGTTTCTGTTTTAATAAGCTTAACCAGCGCAAGTTCTAAAGGAAGCTCGGAGATAGATGCAAAGCGCATTTCATCTGATGCAATGAGAAGTTCTTTTATTGTCTGTGAGTTGAGATTGGCATCTTTGTTGGTTGCGATATCATTCAAGAAAGTAAATCCTTCTTCTGTAAACTCTTCTTTGATGCTGTCTTTCATTTCTTCGTTTCCTGCAAATCGAAGCAAAAGGATAGCGCGCAGAGAACGAAGTGTTAGCTTGAGGAACACAGACATATCAATATTGTTCTTGGATGCTTTTCGCACAGACAAAAGACCCTTGCTTATATCTTTTTCAACTATACCGAGTATTAAATTGTTGATGAGCTCAACTTTCGGTGCACCTGTTATGCTTTCCACTTCTTCAATCGATATCTTCTTATCACTTGAAGCTACAATTACTTTTTGTAATATCCCTTGAGTATCCCTGAAAGATCCATCGCCAAGCAAAGCTATTAGTTCAGCAGAAGCTGGCTCTACGGTAAAGCCTTCTTTTTTTGCAATACGTATTACTAGATCTTTTAGTATTTTTTGTGAGGGTTTCCTAAATTGAAATGTCTGACATCGAGACACTACTGTTTCGGGAAGTTTTTCTATCTCTGTCGTTGCAAGTATAAATATCACATGAGCTGGTGGTTCTTCCAGTGTCTTCAAAAGTGCGTTGAATGCTTCTTTTGTTAGCATGTGTACCTCGTCTATGATATACACCTTATGCTTTGAATCAAAAGGCATTGTTCGCACAGATTCTCTAAGCTCACGTACGTCATCTATCCCTCTGTTTGATGCGGCATCTATCTCATATAGATCATTGCCCGAACATCCAATTTCACCGGCAAGTATTCTTGCAATACTGGTCTTTCCTGTACCCCTAGAACCCGCAAAAAGGTATGCGTGAGCGACTTTATCCATTTTTAAAGCACCTTGTAGCGCATTTACGATATGGTCTTGCCCTAGTACATCTTCAAATGATGCTGGACGGTATTTTCTATACAGAGCTTGTTCAGACATGGTATGTATTATACACAAAAACACACCCAAAGAAAAACCGCCCAAAGCTCTTGCGGAGCTTCGGGCGGTTTTTACTTTTCTATGATCTAGATCTACTCAGTTGTAGGTGCGTCCTCGCCTACAGTACACTGTGGGCATTTACCATCTACCATCTCTACATCATGTGTTGAACATTTTTCTGCTTCCATAAAATTATATTTAAATTAAGGTGAATAAAGCACGACCTTGTACTTATATTAGACTTCTCTGTCCATAATAATCAAGAAGTCCTTCCTATTTTTTGGTTTTCTTGGCGGCTTTCTTTGCAGGTTTCTTGCCAGCCTCTTTGCTTATCTCTTTCCATTGCTTTTTAAGTTCCTTAGCGAGGTCTTCCGCTTCTTTTGTATTTACAGTCTTTAATTTCTTATACTTCTTTGCAACAGTATCAACGATCTGCTTATAATCCGCCTCATCAATATTCTTCATCTTCTCCATCTTCTCAAGCACCTCTCCTTTAGCTTTTAGCGTCCAACCTTTTACACTCTTGCGGTTCTTTGTCGCGTTCTTACTTCCATAAAGGAAATATGTTCCAGCTGCTGCAGCTGCTGCAAGTGCAACCACACCAAGACCTATACCTCCACTATTTTTCTTTGTTGTTTTTCTTTTTGTTGCCATTTTTATTAAATTAAACTTATAATTATTTTACTCCTTTTTGATCTTTGCTTTCACTTGTGTGGCAGTTGCCTTCTTACGGCAAGATGCTCCTACACCTTTACTGCATCTCATTGTAATGAATTGCAAAAACTTCTTTATCTTTTCTCCCAAGCTAGACAGATCACTCAATACAAAAATACTTTCTTTTTTTATTACATCAGAAACATCTTTTACGTTTTTCAAAATGCGAACAACGTACCACAGTATTACTAAAATAAATACCGTGACTACTATAACTGCGATAGATGTAATAAAAAAGAATACATCCGACTGAATTAAGTTTTCCATAACGATAATTATATTACAATCAGATTTAGGTGCAAACTCACTTTTCCCCAGCAAGGAATAAAAGGTGCTAACTTTGAATTACCCTCTGTTAATTTATCTATTTGAGAAAATCCTCCACAAGAGATTCCACCTCAGAAGAGTCTTCCGCCTCCATTAGTTTTACTCTTAGCTCTTTAGCGCCACCAAAGCCTGTCACGTATGCTTTGTAATGTTTTTTCATTACGGCAAAGTTTTTGTGACTGCAAAGTTTTTCAAAAAGTTTTGTGTGCTCTACCATTACTCGTAGTTTTTCAGGGACGGTTGGTGTGTGAGGTGTGCCGGCAAACAACCACGGATTGCCAAACACCGCACGTCCGAGCATCACACCATCTGCACCGCTCTCCTGTGCTCTCTTCCGTGCATCGTCCAAATCTTTCACATCACCGTTACCAATGATAAGAGTACTGCTTCCCATCTTGTCTCTTATTTCTACAGCGCGAGCCACTTCCTCCCATCGTGCCGGTACTTTTGACATTTCTTTTCTTGTACGCACATGCACAGTTACTACTGCCGGCTCTTCTGCCAATATTTCTGGCAACCAAGTATCTAGTTCATTTTTGTTATATCCAATACGAGTCTTTACAGACACTGGCACATCCCCCGCCCCCCGCTTGCACTCCCTTATTATCTCTCTCGCACGCTTCGAGTCTTTCATGAGCGACGCCCCGGCTCCTTGTTTCTCAATAGTTCTATCTGGACATCCCATATTGATATCAATACCGTCATACCCGAGCTCCGCAACTAATTTTGCACTCTCGTAAAAATGCTCGGGTTTACCTCCAAATATCTGCGCCACAATAGGTCTCTCATCTTCCGAGTATTTGAGGTCACAAAGTAAATGTTCTCTACCTGCAGACAAAAGACCATCACAAGAAACAAACTCAGTCCAAAACACATCCGGACCGCCATTTGGTTTTCCATGCTCGCTGTATTTCGCAATGATCTGCCTAAAAGCAATGTCAGTGACATCTGCCATCGGCGCCAATACAAAAAACGGTTTTTTAAGACTTTGCCAAAAATTCTTTTTCATAAATACACATGACAGAATACGCTACAATACTACGTTTAGTCAATGTGCTCCATCCTTAGTATCCATTGACATAGATACATAAAACGTTAGTATCAAATTAGAATAGTATTTTAAAAAAGGAGACTGATATGAAAAAGAGTGCGCCACCCAGAAGAACATGGCTTCTTTTTACTCTTTTAGTTACTGTTGCCTTGTATGTCCACTTAACACTACAACAGAGGCAGAAAGCAGAAGAATAACGTTTGCATCAATTAGACGTAGTAGTATGTGGAGATGTTGCAAGGTCGCGAGATGCTAAGAACGACCCAATGTCCGCACAAATTGCAATTAGTATTGGGGCTTCACTCTTAAGATCACTTAACCCTGAGCTAAGAATTCGTGGTATGACATATTTCCAACTGGGAATATGTCTTGATCTTGACATGTCCAAGAAGAATCTGGAAACATATCAAGTCCATAACAAATAAAAGCATCTAAAAGAAACACAATGGTCCAGTCTTCTATAGACTGGACCATTTTTTTAACAACACCCCGCCACAATATCAAGGTTGAACCTTGATATTGTGGCTCTTTAAAATTATTTTAAATCCTCCGCACTAAATTCAAATTTAGTTCCTTGTTGTATCTCCCCGCTTATCAATTTATCAGCAATGCGTTGTTCTACCTTCTCTTGTATGGCACGTATCATCGGACGTGCGCCAAATGTTGGATCATATCCCTCCCGTGCAATATAATTCACCAGCGCATCATTAACAACAAGGTCAACCCCTTTGTCACGCAATCTCTTCCTTAATTTCTCAAGCATAAATCCTGCAATTTTTTTTAAATTCTCTGCACTAAGGGGATGAAATAACACAACGCCATCGAAACGATTCAAAAGTTCAGGCTTAAATCTCCCTCTTTCAATAATTTTTGAAACGAGTTCACCTTTCATTTCTGAGATATCTTCTCCTCTCTCCAGTGCCTCCCATATCAAATCACTTCCAGCGTTTGAGGTGGCGATGAATATTATGTTCCGAGCATTTACTCGCTTGCCTTTCATGTCAGAAAAGAATCCTTCATCCAATATCTGTAAAAATAGATCATGAACGTCCGGGTTTGTCTTTTCAAACTCGTCCAGTAGAAGTACTCCGTATGGCTTCTCACGCAAGATGGTTGCCAAGGTTCCAACCCTACCACCCTCAAAAGACCCTATCAATCGAGATAGCGCATCACCTGTCTGATATTCTGACATATCAATACGTGAAATTGCCGTCTCGTCACCAAAGAAAACATGAGCAAGAGCTTTTGCGGTTTCTGTCTTTCCAACCCCCGTGGGTCCAATAAACAAGAAAGACCCTGCAGGTTTTTTAGGATTCCTTACTCCAGTTCGCGATCTACGCATCGCACTACTTACCAAAGACACCGCCTCATCTTGACCAACAACCCTCTGATGTAATGCATCTTCAAGATTCATTAGCTTTTCACGCTCTCCTTCTTCTATTTCACCAACCGGAACATGAGTTTTGGTACGTACAAGATCCCACACGTCTTCCTTCTCTACCAGTATCTTTTCCTTCTGCACCATCAGTGGAGTTAGCTCAATCAATATATCAATTGCCTTTTCGGGCATTACTCCATCAGGAAAATAATTTTCAGCACTTGTTATTGTTTCAAGTATCGCCGGATATGTAAATATTACTTTGTTTCTTCTTTCCAATTCCATCGCAGAATCTTCCAGTACACGAATCAATCCTTCTTTGCTTGGTTGTGTAATCATTATTTTTTCAAACCTTCGCATTATCGCGCTATTTTGCTCTATCTTCTGATGGAAATCATCAACACCACTTATTACAATCACTTGAAAAGAAGAAGATGACAGGTAAGGATCTATGATACCGACGATGTCACTCCCCAAAACATTTGCGCTAGTGATAAACGATGCAAAATTATTTATAACCAAAATTATATTCCCTGCCGACACCACTTGATTAAAAATTTTGATCAACTCCTCTTCGAGAACAGATTTTGATTTTGCTGCTGCGATTATTAGATCAGTATCCAGTATTACAACTCTTTTGTGTTTTAACTGCACTGGTGCTGTTTCTTTGGATATTCTTCTTGCGAAATTATAAACTATGTCCATTTTACCCACACCTTCTTCCCCGACAATAATTGCATTTGCTTCTTTTGCCCTAGAGAGAATCAACTCCAATTGATTCAATTCATTCTCGCTTTTAGCTACACCACCAACAGAAACAGTACCGCCAGAAAATACTGAAGTGCTATATCTATCCAACAAATATGTTTGCCCATACGCCCAATCCTCACCAACAGGAGCCACCCTGCCAAGTCTCTCTCTGCTCCACCATTTTTCTTCATATCGCTGTGCTTCTTTCATTCGTCCTATCCATCTTGCTGAGCCCACAAATTCATTTTCTTTAATACCAATTGAAAAAAGGAAATCGGCAAACTTTTTGTCTTTTTCCAAAACAAACCTCACAAGACCCTCGAGAGTTTTTGGTTTGTCCTGCTGTGCATCAAATAGAGACATAGTATCCATACGGTCTCGGTTTTTCAAAAAATTCTTTATTTCAGCTACCGAAATCCCAACACGTAGCAATATGTCCTTACCCACAACGGAAGAAAGCAATGTTTTTGATATATCTCCTTTTTTAGTTCTATAAAGAATTAAAACTGTCTCAAAATCAAATTTTCTTTTATCTTTTAAGTAGTATGATCTGAAAAATAATTCCATCATAAAAGCAAGCGCCCAAAGAGGAATCAATATCAATAAAATACCAACGGCTTTTGGCAGGATCGTACTTACTATAGAGATGGTTTCTGTGTCTAAGTTAACACTTCCTCCCATGTTGCCACTTAAAACAGCATAAGAGACCGACACTATAACAATAAAGGTTAAAGCTAAAATGCCTTCTAGTTTATATATACTATGCCGAAAAAAGTGCGGGAAGAATTTTTCCAAAATAATTATTGAGTACAATCCGCTTTTCTTTATTTGTTCTTTTGTTGTTGTCATTTTTATTTAAACAAAAAAGTTATTCCTGAAATAAGAGATAACATGATAAGCACCGGTGCCAAAATCCAGACCACAAGAAAGATAATACCGGCAAAGAAAACAAAAATAATTGAAGTAATCCCAACGGCAATGAGTACCACCCTAAAGAAAAACCCAATAATTCTCATTATGATATTTACCACTAAAGCAGAGAGGATATCCTGCATACTGAACCCAATACTTTCACGCTCTTCACGCATCTTTTTCCATGGAGAAAATAAAGTACGCAGTAAAACGGGTATTGAAAAGAAATGGTAAAAAAACCAGAAAAAATTACCCCAGATGCGGAACGTGTTAACAAATGCGGTACTGTAGTGCCACAAAAAATAATTCCCTATCAAACTAAATATAGACATAGTTTTATTATACAATAAATATGATATCACCCAAAGATTCAAAAAAACCAAACACACTTTTTAAACGGTCCCTCTAAATTGGAGAAGGTATGACATTTCTAAATTGCTTTGACACGTATGTTTTAAAAAAAGAAACCCCGCACCAAAGGCGCGGGGTTATGTTAAGATATTACTTAACACTTAATACAACTTATTTCTATCAACTGCCGTCCACCCTGTCCACACGCCTGTATCAGGATCGTAATAGGCAGTGTAACGCAAGAGGCGGTTTGATATATTGGTAATTTGATATATCCATCCATATGTTTGATTGACTGTAAACGCCATCTGCCTGAGTTCCCAACTTGGATCCCAACTGAGGTTTTCCTGATATGACTCACTGAGAACGTCCTGAAAACGAGAAAGACTATCCTGCGATGCAGTATACACCATATCCGAACGAGCGCGGTCAGCTAGAAAACCATTACCAGGAATTGTTATGATTAGATTAACATTTGGTACCAATGCCCAAATATCATGCCAAACATATTTCCCAAAGAAAACCTTGTCCAGAGAGCTGTATTGTTGCCAAGCGGCGCCATCCCACCATTCCATTACTTCATGGATAATATTACTAGCAGCAGCTTGTTGCAAAGTATACTTATTTCCTCCGTATTCAATGTACGTAGTTGAAGAAGGTGCGTTATCGTCAGCATAGAAGTAATTCCAAGCGCCTGAAACAAGAGCTATCGGCGTATTGGGATTATTCCTGTCGTCAACAAACAATGCCGGCGGAGTGTATTTGAGCGCATCCGTTACGGAGAGCTGATTATATCCCACTATCGGAGCATTCATGTCCGTCAACATACCCCAGTGCAAATGCGCAAGTATCGTTCCTGTATTTCCTATCTTAGCAATGACGGTACTGTTTCTGTAAACAGGATTGGTTACACTCACCGATATATCATTCAAATGAAAGTACACACTTTTTACCTGTTTTCCATTTGGGAGTGTGTAAATTATGGACAACCACTTACCGCGACTACTGTCTTCTCCCACTTCATCTACAATCCCATCCGCGATAGCGTAAAGATCGCCATTAAGGTCAGTGTTTCCCCCGCATACCCCATTCCAATCTTCACCTACATGATAGCCATTAAAGGTGTAGTTCACTTCCGTGTGATATTGATCGGGTGCGTTTTTGTAACCAAGCCCTTCTGAACAAGGAGGATTCCACACTTGGCCATCTTTATTAAACGGCCATTGGAACTCTCCTGCCGTTTGTGCAAACACATTTGAGCTAACAAGTGTTACTATTACCATACATACCGTTGCAACAATATTTCTGATATTCATCAGTCATACCTCTCTAAGTTATATTTATAAAAGAACAAAGTCGGTTGCTAACCAACCGACTTTGAAGTACTAACATACTTTTCTTTTTTTACAAAATGTGGATTACTCTGTAAATTTGAACGAGAGGAGGATTTGTTCCAGTTCTTGTTGAAAATACCCAGATGGTAAGTCATTGAATTCAAAAGTTTTATTTTCGTTACTAATGACATACGTCTTAAAATTAAACAATTTATCCTCAAAAAGCAGAGTTCCAAAAAACTGCGTAATTATTGCATTGTTCACATATGATATTTTTTTTGTATAGTTAATACTAGGCGCTCTAGAAATTATCCTATCATATGTATTTTCTAATGAATCTTCATAAGCCAAAAACCAAACGCCTTCATCAGCACCCTCTCCCCATGGAGGATGAAAGGCAATACGCCTATCATAACCGTCAAATTTACTAAAATCTTTTACTTCCCAATCTCTCGGATATCTCACCTCAAACCCAAACTTATCATTGCGATACACCTGCCAGTCAGAAGTATCTAGCGCATTGTTTGGAAAGGCTAATTCTTCATATTCCTGCATTTCTACTAGAGTTGGCATATCTTTATCATTTGAATTTGAAACATACGCAAAAACAGCCACCCCAAGTAGCGCTAAAATTATTAAAATTGTAATGATTTTTTTGTTCATTTTTTTGTTGTTTCTAAACACAAAGTCGGTTGTCAATTAACCGACATAAATTACAATAACACATTATTGCTTTTTTGCAACAAAAAATACGGTAACCATTCACACCCCTTATCCACATCCCGCCACTGGGTATTTACACCAATCGCAATATAATTGATGCAATATCAAACTCATTATCTTAACTAATACTTAAACAATACCTTACCGTCGAACCGAAGGTCTATATATTTTAAACCTCCAAAGATATCTTTTTTACCACTTTCTGCTGTCTTTGTATCTATCGCCGAGCGAAGATTGTTCCCTTTCACCGAGGTCCAACCTCGGTGAAAGATTTTCTCTCTGAAAATCAAAAAACATTAAACGTTGGACGTCTAGTGTTTTTTGATGAAAATGAAGTTTAAAACTTAATCTATCTGCGGAAAAATGAGAAGAGTCCCTTTTTTTGATGTAATTTGTAGTTTTTTATGGCGATGATGAGGAGCGAGATGATGAGGAATGTTCCTGCCATAAACATACTGGCGAATTCTCTATCAACTAAACACCCTCCCATTATGCCAAAACCTCCTCCGCAATCTGACGGTGCGAGGTAGATAAGAAAAACGGATAATGGCAAGAACCAACTGGCAAAATATATTCCCCATGTGTGGAATACTTCTTTGCGGAGGAAGAAGAGGATGAGGGAGATTGTTGCAAGAGAGAGATAGTAACCCTAAAGGTTGACCTATTCCACCGAGAGGAATAGGTCAACTATACTGTTCGGGTTCACATATGCCATAAGATTCTGGATGAGAAAAAACTACCCCAACAACAAACCCAACAACAGATAAAATAAATAAACCTCCTATAATTTTTCGATAACTCATATATTTATTATACTATCTTTTAATCTTTTCAATATCCATGCGTCTTTGGTTGAGATCTTGTCTTTGTCCTTATAATGTTTACCGAAGCTGAACCTCGGTAAACATTCTTCTCTTTGAGAATCAAAAAAACACTAGACATCAACGTCTAGTGTTTTACTAAACTATCAGACATAAGCGTCTGATAGTTTTACTACCTTCTCAATTTCCAAAATTTTATTACGATGATGAGAAGTGAGATAATCATAAAGAGACCGGAGGTGAACATGGTAACTCCCTCTCTATCAAAACCCATTGAGAAGCCGAAGCTTCCGTCTGAACTGGATGGTGCAATAAAAATTAAAAATGTCGCAAGTGGTATGTACCAAATGCCGAACTTTTTCCATGCGTTCCAAACTGCCTTTTTTGTGAAGAGAAGGATAAGGAAGATTATGAAGAGAGAGAGAGAGCCAAAAAATAATGGCTCCGCCCAAAGTTCGGCTTTTCTTATGCAAGCATAAGAAAAGGACGAAGGACAAATTCCGAACTTTTCTGATAGTCCTAAAATTACAGACACAGAGAAGACACCAACTGTACTACTTATATATATATATAATTTTTTCTTATAACTCATATTTACATTATAACAACAAACTCTTTATATCTTCAATAATACTTATCAACATCCATGCATCTTTGGTCGAGATCTTTTCCTTATCACCATCATGACTCCTCTCTTCTTTGTGCTTTTTATGGTTGTTTTTTTCTTTCTTGTGTTCTTCTCCTTCTTCTTTGCTATCTTCTACTTTAAGATTTTTCTTTACCTCTTTCTTTAATTTCTTGATAATTTTACTTAGATGCTTTGCCGTTTTTTCTGTTCTGTCCCGTTGTAGCTCTTTTTTTACTTTTTTTAGTTTTTTCAATATATGTTTTTCAAGCCCTTTGTTTATCTCAAGACCACTTACTATATTCTTCAAAATATCAACTGATACCAAAACATCATTATCTTCATCACCCGTCAAAGTAGCATCTGATATTCCATCTCCGTCAATGTCAACTGAGAGCTCTGGAGTTGTATCAAGATTTTGAACAGTTAACTTAACTTTAGTTGCAGGAGAAACTGAAATATTTTTGTATTCAACAGAGTTCAATACTTTGTCGCCAAGTACTTCTTGTATTTCAAATGTGAATGTACCGAAATCTTCTCCCTGCAGTTCTATGCTATATTCATCACTTGTATCAAGTCCGAGATATTTCCCTTCTCCGAATTCCATATAGTAGCTATTAGGGATTTGTTCTTCTGTGTACTGAGTACCTGAAGTTTCGTCCAGTGTCATACCAGTATGATTACCAAAACCGTCATAGATATTTATTGAAACTGGAGAATGAAGAGCGAGGCGTAGATTGGTATCTTCTGAAGGTGGTTTTGTAATTGTGATATAGTCTGGCAATATGTCTTGTTTTCCTTCAATAATATTTACAATAAAATCTCTAATGGAATCAATTTCTAGAATATCTGAATGCTCTCTATTCACTTGAAACTTTAAAAATCTATTATAATCAAAAATATTCACATAAAACGTCGGGTAAGTACTCGTGCTCATCGCTGTCGCGCTTGGTGTTACAACCACCTTATCGCCGTCGGAAGTAAACAAAGGTTCGAAATCGAGAACAGGAAGTGTGGAGCACACTGAAAGATTATCAGTACATACCTGTTTATTTTTCGCAACATACTTTATCCCGCGAATTGTATCCAGCCCCCATCCGGCAATTTGAATTACTTTTATATTGGAATCCTGTGGTGGTTGCCACGCATCAAGCATTTCGTGCGTATTACTGGCGGAAGTTAAATGGGAAGAAGACAACTTAATCGGATACCCAAGTTCGTCAAACGCCGGTTCTATCCTGCCTTCAGCTCCAAGTAGAAATTCATTCAACTTTTGCGCTGTTGAAATACCATCTCCATAATAATCCCTGTAATTATATACTGAATCAAGTGTTGTCACGGCAGTGCCCCAAAAATCACGAAATGCAATTGTATCATTAAGACCATCAAGAGACGAGTCAAACTCAATAACAATCGTTGAGTTTTGCACAACTCCTGCCTCGTCAATATCTTTCACCCTGTCCATGTATGAAGAAAAAGGAAGGAGAGAATATCCAGGGATTAGATTACGACTGAATTGACGTGCTGTTTGCCTGCTGGAGAAAAAACCAAAATCTTTTGGGATATCTTCTTTGTACCCATGCAAAAGCGAAGTGATTGCTTTTGGTGTTCCGAGTTGAGGAGTTGCAACAAGTATGAGATTTTCAATAATACCTGCTTCACCTTTTGTTTCCAATTTGTTTACAAGTTTCTTGGCAAGCAATCCGCCCATGCTGTGCACAACTATGGTCACTTTTCCATTTGCTGAAGCTCCAGCAAGACGCTCTATCTCCTGAATAATATACGGCGATGAAGTAGCGGAAAGGTAGGAAACATTTTCTTCATCTCCTTTTACACCAATTACCTTTCCACTTGCAAGCAAGTCGTCAAAACCAAGCCTCCAGTCGTACGGCAGCGCTTTCCAGTCGTTGATTATTTTTTCATCCACCAGCTCATCCATGTCATTTTTAAACGATATGTAGAAATTTTGTCGGAGAAGACTTAGTATGTCACCTGGTATGATATTTGCTTGATCTATAACATCTCTGGTGTAAACATTTTCGTTTTCACTATTTCCCGATGAATCAAGAAAAAGTTTTTCAACATCTATGTCCACGTTTGGTTCCCAAAGCTGGTTTTCAAATATACTTCCTTCTTGATACAAACGACTTGCTTTCAGCCCCGGTAAAAACGCGACGTTAGAAAATCCTGTTTCAAATGTGAGGGTTTCGGTTGCAGGCAAGCGTACAATGTCAGTGCCGTCTGATGTCTCAAAATAGTATTGATATTTTCCTTTTGGGAATGTGGAGGTGGAGGTGTATTGTTCGCCGTTTGTGAAGTCGTTGTCTGTAAGCATTGCGGTTGCTTCAATGTCAGGAAGCATTGATAGGGTTGTTGTTGAAGTTCCGTTGGTTATCACTACGCTTATAGTACTTGGTGCATTATTATCGTCATCCGTGTAGACAGCCTTAAATATCATCTCTGTTTTATCTGCTGTTCCTTTGTTTGGTTCTACGCCTTGGCTTGTTAGATCGTTTGTGTATCCATTATCTTGTGAATAATCAAGCAAAGGAGGATTGTTCTGTGCTTGAGCAACAACTGTAAAATTAATTATTCCCCAATTTTCAGGAGGACTGCTAAAAAAATTTGAAAAAGAAAAACCACTTTCAAACCATTCTTGAATATCATCTAGTTTTGGTAAAAAACAGATATCTCCTACATTTCCACAACTTGTATTAAAATTATAAATAACAACAAAATAATTTCCCTCAGAAAGCCAAGTGTCTGTTGTAGTTGCTATGCTTGATGAATTAAAGAGGTGTGTTGCAGTAAGTGTGGCATTATTTAGCTCTCCTTTGTAGATTTCTCCATATATTTGCCCTGATACGCCTGTTGACCATGCGTAGGAAGAAACTTTCTCTTGATTCAACGCAAATTCATACAATCCATTTTCAGTAACATCATTCCCGTCCCACTCAAAATCAATATTCAAGTTTGGCACGGGAAAGTCAAAAGTGAACTGTGTAGTAGCAACAAGTGGAGTTCCGAATGATGCAAATAGTGGGATCAAGAGAATAATTAAGTTTTTAGAATTCATATTTTCACAATATATTAAAATTGCTAACATGACAAGCTTGCATCCAAACCTGAATTAAAAACAATACCATGAAACAAAAATAGAAGGTTTTCATTAAAAAATATAAAAATCTTCCAATTTCAGAGCTTAATCTAAATCTTCTGTTAAAACTAAAATTTAAATAATACCTTATTATCAAAACGAATATCTATATATTTCAAATCTTCTAAGATGTCTTTTTTGCCACTCTCTACAACCTTTATATCTATTGCGGACTTCAGATCATAAAATGACTTTTCAAAATTCTGTGACCTGTTAAAAAATATCGCAGTTCCTTTCAAGGTATCCATATAAAATGTGTAATCTCCGTTTTCAGCAATTAAAAACTTATTTACTTTAATATCTGCATCATTTAAAAGATCTCTAAATAAAATAACTCTTTTAAACTCCTCTCTAGGTAAAAACTGTTTTCCAGTGGCACTATCACCAACTATCCCGTAAAACTCAAAGTATACACTATCAGAAAAATTTGGAGCTTCAGTGAAAATAAACCCAGACTTATCTAGGAAGTAACATTTGTCTGATATACTTCTACCACTATCATATAAAGAATCTCCGCACCACAGCGCAAATGGAGACCTCTCTTTAACCATTATCTTAACAGAATTCATATTAACCGTATTTACTTTCACACTATATATCCTCTTAAATATATCTAAAATATCTTTTTTTATTTGCTGTTTAGAATATAAAAAAATATTGTTTTTAGGGAAAGCCCAGAAATATTTCCCGGTCAATATTCCTGACACTTCTTTTTTAATATCTTTGTCTGATACAACGCTATTACCTTCTACGTAAATATTAGAAATGCGTATGTGCTCACTGTGTGCACCCCACGCAAGTACTGCAAGAGTAAAAAAAACGACTCCCAATAATGCAGTCGCTTTAATGATTATTCTTTTCCGTTTTAATCTAATCCGCTTATTTTGTTTTAAAACAAGATGACGAGCCATGGTTTTTAGTTTTTAGTTAGTTCAGAAGATTTTTCAATTACATCTTTACCCATATACTTCCGCAACACCTCAGGAACTTCAACCGTCCCATCTTCTTTTTGAAAATTCTCTACGAGTGATACCAAAATTCGAGGCGTGGGTATGGCAGTACAATTGAGTGAGTGGGCATATACACTTTTCCCTTTTTCGTTCTTGTATTTAATATTGAATCGGCGTGTCTGAAAATCATGAAAATATGACGCGGAAGATATTTCTCTGTATTTTTTCTCCCCTGGGACCCATAATTCAATATCGTATTTTTTAACTTGTCCCTGCCCAAGATCACCTCCACAGTTTATAACTGTACGATAAGGAATATTAAGTGACTCAATAAACTCTTCTGTATTTCTGTTGAGCCACTCATGATATTCTACGGATTTTTGATGATCAGCCGGACAAAGGATGACTTGTTCCAGTTTATAAAATTCATGAACACGAATAAGACCTTTTGTGTCTTTGCCATACGACCCTGCCTCGCGTCTGTAACATGGAGAAAATGAAAGCATTTTTTTATCACCTTTAGAAAAATCAATAACATCATCTGAAAAATACCCCATCGTTGCGACCTCGGCCGTACCTGAGAGATAATCACCGTCTTGAGTCTCATACAAGTCCTCAGCTTCATTTGGTAAATGGCCCGTACCATAAAGATTCATCTTTTTAACTATCGCTGGTACGATCATTGGAGTGAACCCTTTCTTAAGAAAGAACTCTTGTGCGTAATTCCATATCGCCCATGAAAGAAGTGCTCCGTCACCCTTCAAGTAATATCCACGAAATCCATGAACCTTTGAACCACGCTCAAAATCCACCATATCAAGATTATTCATTATCTCTACATGATCTTTTGCCTCGAACGAAAACTCAGACATCTCCCCCCATTTTTTTATTTCTTGGTTGTCCTCATCGGACACACCTTCCGGTACAGACATGTCAGGAATGTTGGGCACTTGAAGCATCAACTCCTGCCAAGTTGTCATAACTTTCTTTAGTTCTTCTTCTTTACCCTGGAGAACAGTTTTGAGCTCCTTCATTTCTGAAATAAGATTCTGGCGTACATCTTGATCTGAAGTTTGCGCAATCCCTACAGTTGCTTGATTTTGCTTTGCGCGCATTTCCTCAACCTCCAACAAAATCTCTTTTCGCTTATCGTCAACTCCGAGCAACTCTTCCACGTCAAAATCAATATGCTTCTTGCGAGCACCATCTTTAATAAGGTCTTTATTCTCCCTAATGAATTTAATATCTAACATATTAGTATTTATTGTATCAAAAGTGCTAGAATTAACAAAATATGGAGAAAAATATAAGAGAATTAACAGAAGAGGAATTCCCATCGCAACTTTTTGAAATTCCTCAACCACCCAAAAAACTTTTCGTACAAGGAGTACTTCCGGACAAAAACGCGGTACTACTTACAGTGGTTGGCTCACGGAAATATTCAAACTATGGCAAAGAAGTATGCGAAAAACTTATTTCAGGGCTCTCAGGACACAACATTACGATTGTTTCAGGTCTTGCTATAGGAATAGACACCATTGCACACAACTCTGCACTCAAAGCCGGACTACAGACGATAGCGGTACCAGGCTCAGGACTTGAGGAGAAAGTACTCTACCCGCGCACCAACTACCTACTCGCTCGCAAGATTATAGAAAACGGCGGGGCTCTGCTTTCAGAGTTTGAGCCAGACTTCCGCGCAACTGTGTGGAGCTTCCCTCAAAGAAATAGAATAATGGCAGGGCTCTCCAAAGCAATACTTGTGATAGAGGCAGAGCAAAAGTCCGGCACACTTATTACTGCCCGTATGGCAGTTGATTACAACAGAGACGTGCTCACTGTCCCAGGATCCATATCTTCCAAAACCTCGTATGGTACAAACTCCCTTCTCCGCCAAGGCGCAACGCCTGTTACCTCAAGCGAGGATATACTAGAAGCTCTTGGTTTTGAAGCAGAAGACGCTACTCCAAAACAAAAAGAGCTAGAATTTAAAAACTGCTCTCCAGCAGAGAAGAAAGTTTTAAACATTTTGTACCGCGGTCCACTCACGCGAGATGAACTCATACGTGCACTTGAGATATCAACAGCAGAGTCAAACATACTTCTCTGCGCAATGGAGTTGAAGGGACTAATAAAAGAGACTGGCGGCAAAATATCTTCAACATAAAACTGTTACTTCTTTTCAAGTACCTAATAAGTTGACGGGGTTGTTTTATTGTTAAATTTTTGCTATTTATTAAATTAGAACATTTAACTTGCAAGAGGAGCGCGCCATGAACAACATCGCCGAAATCGTTGAGAAAATAACGAGAGGAATCATGTCCGGGGCAAGAGCAAGAGATCTTGTCTCTAGTTTTTTTAAAAAAAATGATGATGAAACAAATTGGAAATTCATTATTGCATTCCGAAAAAAGACACAGAACAGAAAAATTGGAAGAAGGGCGAGAAAAAAGCTCATTAAAATAAAAGAGGAGATGTTTGATTATCTTTGTAATTATGAAGTAGTTGGAGGAAAGGAACTTGATGATGTATACGAAGAGACGGTGGAAATATATGAGAATATATTAAGGAATGAGATAAAGAGGAAGATGAAAGAAGAAGAAGATATCCCACTGGCACTTATTCCACCTTTCTGGCTACACCCAGAAGCATTAATTATACTTAACGGAGCCAACGTAGGCACACTAAATGAACTTATAGAATGCGAGCAACCAGTGCTTATGGAATTATTTAAATATAATGATGATGCACTCTCTGATATTGTTCTTCTTTTTAAACCAATGGGAATAGAATTCAAGATAGCACGCGCATAATTCTCTTCCGAAACCGGCACATTGTGCCGGTTTAAATTTGCAAAAAAATTCTATCCGTAGTACTAATATATGCAATATGAAATTATTAATAGTAGAGTCGCCCGCAAAGGCGAAGACAATTGAAAAATATTTAAACAAAGAATACACCGTCAAAGCGAGTGTCGGGCATATTCGTGATCTCCCAAAAAGCAACAAAAAAGCTATAGATATTGAAGCTGGTTTTGTGCCACACTATGAAGTATCCCCAGGAAAAGAAAAAGTAGTTTCAGGACTTAAAACTCTTGTAAAAAAATCGAAGGAGGTGCTCCTCGCAACTGACCCCGACCGTGAAGGTGAAGCAATCGCATGGCATGTTGCAGAAGCGACAGGGATCAAAAACCCCAAGCGTGTCGTATTTCATGAAATTACAAAAAGTGCAGTACAAGAAGCTATCAAACACCCAAGAGACATTGATGAGAATCTCCTCCGAGCGCAAGAGGCGCGCAGAGTGCTTGATCGTTTATTTGGGTACGATCTTTCAGGGTTGATATGGAAAAAGGTAAGATACGGACTATCTGCCGGGCGTGTACAATCCCCTGCACTGCGGATAATAATGGAACGTGAACGTGAGATTAGAAGCTTCATCCCTGAGACTTTCTGGACAATAACAGCACTACTTAAAGCAAGTGGTGGAAGTGAAATTGCATTTTCTTGCGCAGAAGAACCAAGAGACAAAGCAGAGATGGAGAGAATCCTTGGGGTTGGAAAAGCGCAACCGTGGAGTTTAACAAAGATAAAAGAGACGGAGGCAAAACGTACGCCAAAACCGCCATTCATCACATCCACAATCCAGCAAACTGCGAGTACACGACTTGGATATGCACCGTCACGCACAATGATGCTCGCGCAACGACTATATGAAGCCGGCTTCATCACATACATGAGAACAGATAGCACAACGCTTTCAAAAGAGGCTCAGAGCGGTGCCTTGGGAGAGATAGAGTCCAAATACGGCAAAGAGTACCTGGAAGCACGAGTTTTCAAAACAAAAAGTAAAAGTGCTCAAGAGGCGCATGAGGCAATTCGTCCGACTGATCTTTCTATAGACAATGCAGGCGCAAATGATGAGCAAAAAAGACTTTACCGACTTATCTGGCAAAGAACAATAGCATCACAAATGAGTGATGCAAAAATACTACGCACAAAGATAACAGCAAATGTGACAGATAAAAATATTCCTGACTTTGCCGTGAACGGATCACGTGTTCTTTTTGATGGGTGGCTTAAAGCAGACCCGGAGTCACGTGGTGAAGACGTAGAACTTCCAGAACTCAAAGAAGGCGAAAACCTTGAACTTAAAGACATAAGCGCAGAAGAAAAAGAGACGCAGCCACCCGCAAGATACACCGAGGCAGGGCTGGTTAAAGAGCTAGAAAAAAGAGGGATAGGTCGCCCGAGTACATATGCATCTACAATCAAAACACTGACAGACAGAGGATATGTAGAAAAAGAAGGACGCACACTCTTCCCTACTGATACTGGAGATGTCGTTAGTACTTTTCTGGAAGAGCATTTTGAAAATTACATTAGTGATTCATTTACTTCAAACATGGAAGATGAGCTTGATGAGATAGCAAATGGAAAGTCAGAATATGTTAAAACACTTGAAGATTTTTATAAACCATTCACAAAAGCAGTTGCCTCAAAAGAAAATATCGATAAGCTCACAACACTCGGAGATGCAGACCCGAAACTCAAGTGTCCAAAATGCAAAGGGAAAATGATTATAAAGCTTGGAAGAACAGGTAAATTCATCTCTTGTGCAAAGTTCCCAGATTGTGTTGGGGCTCGCACAATAGAAGGTAGAGAGTTGGAAGGCCCAAAAGAAACAGGAGAAGAATGCACAGAATGTAAAGATGGAAAACTGGTTGAAAGAGAAGGACGGTTTGGAAAATTCATATCTTGCTCAAATTACCCAAAATGTAAATTCATAAAAGAATCTGAGGAGGAGAAAGCTAAGCGCGCAACGGGTGTAAAATGTCCAGAATGTGAAAAAGGAGAAATGTCTGAACGTAAAGGACGGTTCGGTGTATTTTATAGTTGTAGTGAATATCCAAAATGTAAATATGCGATTAAGGCAAAACCAACTGGAAAGAAATGCCCTATGTGTAAATCACTAATGATGGAAGGAACCAAAACAATCCCGGAGCGCTGTAGCGATAAGACATGCCCAAACCACAGACCAGATAAACTGGAAAAAGAAAAGAAATAAAAAAACAAAGGCGGTGCATGAAGCACCGCCTTTAACTTTTTTCTTACTTATTTTTTGAAATACCATTTATTGTTTATTGGACACCGAGTGTCCAATAAAATTATACTTACACTTGATTAATTTGATGGAGGTCGAGCCTCCATCAAATTAAAGATTATGGTCAATGGTCAAGATCCAATCTTGACCATACTTGAAAACCCGACGTTCAAGTTCTACGGCAGGATTGTAATTCAAAGGAATAAATAATATACTCTTAAGCATGAGTAACGTTAAAGAAATTACAGAACTTCTAAGTTCTCCAAACGAGAAAGACATAGCGCTGATATCAAAGGCGTACGACTTCGCAGAAAAAGCCCACGAGGGGCAAAAAAGGATGAGCGGCGACCCTTATTTCGTACACGCTTTTGCAACAGGTAAAAACCTTGCTACTTTTGGAATGGATGCACACACAATATCTGCAGGGTTGCTTCATGACACTATTGAGGATGCTGATATTTCACCTGAAACAATTAAGAAAGAATTTGGGAAAGAAATACTCTTTCTAGTTGAAGGAGTTACAAAATTAGGAAAACTAAAATACAGAGGCCTGGAACGGCACGCAGAAAGCTTACGTAAACTTTTTGTTGCGACAGCAGAAGATATTCGTGTACTTATCATCAAACTCGCCGATAGGCTTCACAATATACAAACTCTAGACGGACACCCACGCCCGGAAAAACGAGAACGAATAGCAGTTGAAACACTTGAAATATACGCTCCTCTTGCCAACCGACTTGGTATGTGGAAACTGAAAAGCGAATTAGAGAATGACGCCTTCCTATACGCACATCCTGATGAGTATAAAAAAGTAAAAGACCTGTTGAAGCAAAGAAGTAAAGTTGATAAAAAATATTTGGAAAAAGTATACCGGTCACTTCAAAAAGAACTTGCAAAGCAAGGTATTCAAGGGCATATCATTCAAACAGGACATCGAGTAAAATCCTTTTACAGTTTGTATAAAAAATTACTCAAACATGACATGGACATAGACCAAATCTACGACATTATTGCCTTGCGTGTTGTTGTTGGTAGTCTTGGGGATTGCTACAGAGTTTTAGGTATCATACATAATATATGGACACCATTACCAGGGAGGATAAAAGACTATATCGCGACACCAAAACCAAACGGTTACAAAAGTTTGCACACTACAATATTTACAGGAGATGGAGGAATTGTTGAAGTGCAAATACGAACTGAAGAAATGCACAAAGAAGCAGAATACGGAATTGCATCACATATCTCTTACAAAGAAGGACTCTTTGATAGAATTAAAGGGAAAGGAAGAAAAGCCACTCCCAGCAAGAAACTGAACTGGATCAAACAACTTAACGATTGGCAAAAAAATGTATCTGAATCAGGCGAATACCTTGAAAACCTTAAAATGGATTTTTTTGAAGACAGAGTGTTTGTATTTACACCGGAAGGAGATGTTATAGATCTTCCAGAAGACTCGAGCCCTATTGATTTTGCTTATGCGATACACTCAGATATAGGAGATCATGTTTCAGGCGCAGAAGTAAACGGAAAATATATATCCTTAAACACAAAGCTAAAAAATGGAGACATTGTTGAAATACAGACAAAAAAAGGAAGTCGTCCTTCTCAAAAATGGCTTGATTACGCAAAGACTGCGCTTGCAAAAAGACACGTAAAGAGTGCCCTACAAAAGATTGAAGAAAATAAATAAAAAGACGCCAGCTTCGCTGGCGTCTTTTTATAAAAATCAGAATTTAAAAGTTTTTATAATGAGAAATTTTTAATAGAATACATCTCATCGTCCTTCTCTTCCTCTTCTTCTTTTTCTACTTCAAGATTCTGTTCTACTTTTGGTGTTTCCTTATCGTCTATATTTACCTCCAAATTTTCTTGCAACACATCAGTTTCTCCTTGACCTTCCAAAGTTGTATCATCATTCAAACTACTCAATGAATCAATATTTAAATCTTTTCCTTTATCTATAATATTCAATATTGACCGCAAGTCATCATTGGAAAAAAAGTCAATCGTTATCTTACCACCAACCTCACGCTTATCTATCTGAACCCGAGTCCCGAGGTTTTCGGTCAATTTATCTTCTATCTCTATAATTTCAGGATCAATTACTAGATTCTTCTTGCGCACCTTGTCATATGCAATTCTTCTTGCAATACTCTCTGCTTCCCGCACAGTAAGTTTTTTAAACATCACTTCTTTGAAGAGCGTCAACTGTTCTTCCGGTCTGTCGCTCAGCATCAGAATCGGTCTTGTGTGCCCTTCTGTTATCTTTCCACAAGCAAGAGCATTTAGCATCTCTTCTGGAAGCAATAACAAACGCAAGCTATTTGAAACATACTCCCTACTCTTCCCTATCTTTTTTGCAACCTCAACATGCTTAAAGTTAAAATCCTCTACAAGCCGCTGAAATGCCTTGGCGCGGTCAACAGGATTTAGATCTTCACGTTGAAGATTCTCGATAATAGCAAGCTCTAACTTCATTTTGTTGTCATCCGCTCCAAGTTTTATTACTACAGGCACCTGCAAAAGACTTGCTAATTTTGATGCACGAAGACGTCGCTCCCCTGCGATAAGTTCATACTCAACCATGAGTCCACCATCCTCCTTTTCCACCTCTCGGCGTGTTACAACAAGAGGCTGAAGCACTCCATATTGTTTTATGGAGTCAGAAAGCCCTTGTAATTTAGCTTGGTCAAACTCCTTACGAGGCTGGTATGGATTTGGTTTTATTTTATCAACTTCTATCCAAAAAATTGAGTTAGCAAATGATTGATTCATGTCCTTTTGTTTTAAAAATAAATTAATATATTCATATTTTAACACAATTAGAGCTTTCTGCAAAAAACACTTGACTTTCCTAGAATTTATGAAATAATTGTACCCGGAAGTAAGAATCCTGTATATTTAAAACTAAAAAATAAATAATAAGGAAAAACAAAATGAGTAAAAGTGTAGATTGTGCCATTCAATTGGGAGAATCTGTAAACCAAAGTTTTCATATAAAATTTTTAGATGAAAACAATGAACCATTACCGGAATACTACGAGTTCGCCCAAAAAGCTCATGAAGAGTTATGCTTTATCCAAGAATGCTTGGAGACAGATCAAGACTCTACCATCAGCGCTGAAGTTTGGGCAGCATTGCAATTGTTACATCCAGAAAAAGAGAAGCGCTTAACTGGAATAAAAAAATCTCTTGAACGTCTCGCTGATGGTACTTTTACTTTTGGATGTGAGAAGAAACAATGTTTATGCCATTCAAATTGCGGTGGCAAATGTGATGGTGATATCCATGATCGAAAAATGGCAAGACCTGAAGCAACGAGTTGCGCCGAACTTAAAACGCAAAAAGAACGCTCCGCATCGATGTAAATAAAAATTCAATTCGCACACTTAAACCCGCTGATATACACAGCGGGTTTTTACTACCCCAAGATAAACCTGTACGGCTTTTGACTCCAAACAGATCCGGCATAATTCACTCCGATTCTAGGTTTTCTTTTTATCTTCTTCTTACACCCCTTTACTCCTCTATCTTCAAACCAGAGCCCTATCTGAGGTACAGCTTTTTCGGCATTTTGAGCTTTTGTAATTTTGAGTTGTTTGGTTAGTCGTCCAGGTCCATTGACCCCTTCTATCCCTCTTATCAACACTGCCGCAGGATAATCCTTAGGACCTGTTACGACATTGAGCATGTCGTACATTCCATACACAAGATAAATATAAAATACACCAGCAGGACCAAACATTATTTCCGTACGCTCTGTTCTGCCTCGGCTTGCATGACACGCCTTGTCTTCACATCCATCATATGCCTCTACTTCTGTGATCATAAATGCTTCTTCTTTGCTTCCAACCTTCCGCACCAAAAACTTCCCGATAATATCTTCAGCAACCTCGAGAACTGGACGCTCAAAAAACTTTTTCTGCAAAACTTTTTTCATAATTTAGAATGAGGAGCGATATGGAAATAAAACAAAAATATTTTGTCTCATTTCCATATCGTCCGAATGATTGAATTATATGCTTGTTTCATATATCTTTTCAGCGTTTTTTACATCAAACTCCCCCACTTTTGTCCGTCGCAATTCTTTTACGGTAGCAGGTATACCCAATCGCTTGCCAACATCCTCCGCGACAGAACGCACATAAGTGCCACTACCAACCTCCATTCGCACAGAAAGCACATACATACTATCTAAAGGAAACATATCTAGAAGTTCCATTGTGTAAATTTTCATTGTCTTTATTGGAATCTCTACCTTCTCTCCAGCCCGCGCATATTTATACAAAGGCTTTCCCTCTTTCTTTATCGCCGAATAAATCGGCACCGGCAACTGAAGATCTCCGAGCATCCCCTCAAGCACTTTAACAACATCTTCTTCTTCTAGGTCTTCTACTTTTTTACTTTCAATTACTTCACCCTCAAGGTCGCCTGTTGTTGTCTTTTTACCAAGTAGTATCTCAGCCTCGTAGACTTTTGGTAAGCCTATCAGGTCTTTTAGTTTCTTTGTTCCACTCTCAATCCCTATAAGCAAAAGCCCTGTAGCAAGAGGGTCTAGTGTTCCTGCATGTCCCATCTTTCTAATGTTTAGCTTTTTTCTCAACCGACGTATCACGTCAAAAGATGTAATACCCTTTGGCTTATCTATAAGCAATATCTCAGCATCCGCCTTTTTTGCAGTGTCGGTTTGTGTCATAATCATATTATAGTAAATATATCATAGGTCGATTTATTAATCATTAAAATACCTTGAACAATAAAAACCATGCTTAATAATCATTTATATAATCTTTTTTCTGTCACGACAGAAGAGAGCAGAAGTTTGTGGAGACTAAAGAACGTTTATAAAGAAGATTCTAGTCATTGCGAAGAGTGTAAGAAACTTTGCGAAGAATTGATAACTACTAAAGAAGAGCAAGTTGAGAAACTAAAAGAGCTCGTAAAGAAACATCTATAAAATTAAAAACCGATTGGCGCAGTCAATCGGTTTTTAACTAAAAAGTTTCATTATAAAAAACGAGTACAAAACCAAATACATCATTCCCTCCCAGTTGTGTATTCTTCTTGATATTCCGGAAATTATAAACAGAAATGTCACAAGTGCCATAAAAGGCACACCCACGAGAAGCGTCTTGCTGTCTAACACAAGAGGAGCCACAACCCCAGGAAGACCTACAACCATAAGCGCATTAAACGCATTTGAGCCTAATATATTTCCAACAGAAACTTCATACTTTTTCTTTAAAACTGCTTTTACAGACACTAATAATTCTGGCAGAGAAGTACCTATCGCAACGGCTGTAATTGAGATAACCGATGTTGCAATCCCAAATATAGAAGAGAGCTCTATAACAGAATCTATCAAATATTTTGCGCCAATAGACAGCGCAACAACCCCCAGTACAAGAAAAATATAATCCTTCATCAAGACAATAGGTCTTATAAATTTATACAAAAATTTACTTTTATACTCCTGTATCATTTCCTCAGCTGCTTTCTCCATTGTCCCCACAAAACTTTCATCCGGTTTACCTTTATTAAGAACCGTGTATATCAAATATATCGTATATGCAACAATAAGAAATATCGCCTCAAACCTCTCCACTGTGCCATCGTACACGACACCCAAAAACAAAACTGTAGATATCGCCAAAAGAGGAAGCTCAAGGTCTATCAAGTCTTTTGTTATTACCAGTCTTCTACCAACTATCGCAGAAATTCCTATTACAAGCAAAATATTGGCTATATTTGAACCAACAGCGTTGGCAACAACGATCTCACTTGCACCTTGAAACACCGCCGCAATACTCGAAGCGAGCTCTGGTAATGAAGTACCTACCCCTGTAATAAGTACACCTATAACAAAAGGAGACAACCCAAAATGTATGCCAATATTCTCAGCACTGCCCAACAACCAGTCCGCACCTTTTACTAAAACGACAAGAGAAACAATAAAAACTATAATCCAAAAAGTTATCATGGTGTATATTCTACAATATAATCAAAAACAACACCACAAAAAAAGGGTCGCATGTGGCGACCCTTATAAAAATTCTACAAACTATGATTACTGAAATACGCACCACATACCGGGAACATCTCCAACTTTGACGTCTAAACCATGGATTTCAACCTTTCTGCTTTGCCCTGCTTTTGCGCCGTTAACATAATCAGAAGAATTTAGGGTATTAATATTTTCATCGATCAAAATATTTAAAATCAGAGTTTTTACATCTTCTGCATTACCACCACAAACAAGAAATCCTTCTTTTGTTAAAATCCATTTTTGCTCCTTAATATTTTCTGCAACTGCGATTGCAACACCGTGTAATCGAACGTCTCTAATGTTCGCGGTAAGATCATGCGAAAGACCATATACTTTTGGAAAACATGACTCTTTGCAAATAATCTCATTAAATTCCACATTATAACGGAACTCCCCAAAGTTAGATTCGAAAAGTGCACCTTTAATACCATTAGCCATTATAAATACTCCTTTGTATTTATGTATGTTTATCAAAATTCTAATTAACACAATACTAGAAACCCACAATACTGTCAACGACAATAGGGAGTTAAAAAAATAACCCCAACATTCATGTCGAGGTTACCAAAGGTCTTCTCTTTCTTGATTCATAGACTTAAGTTCAGGCATTTTATGTTTCCATAAGATATACTTTACTTCTCTTACTCGTGTCATTGCCCATGATCCATATGGTGGCCATCTGTCTTTTCCCTTATAACCGGCAAAAAGGCAAGCAAGCTCAAACTCAGTCATGCTTACTAGATCTTCAAAAGTCTCTATTTTATTTGACATAAGAATATCAAGAGTTTTTTCGGTAAAGCCTACATCAAAAAAAGGATACCCAGTAAAAAGGACTACACCTCTTTCTTCCATCCATGGATATATTCCACAATCTTTAAAGACATTTTTACCAAGAATCTCTAATATCTTCCAATAATGAAATTTATTTAAGTCTTTGTACTCCACGACCCCCTCACTCCACAACGTAAAAAGTTTACCTTGAGAAATTGTAGGGTCTTTAAAAGAACTTACAGTATCATCTTCAACAAAAGAAAGTTTTCTATGATCCAAGCATTCTTCAATACTATAAAGTGCTCGTACTGTTATCTTGGGAACTTTCTTCAAGAACGTTCCCATTTTCATACGTGCGAGTCCTTTAAATGTACGAATTCCAGCTTTTGCCAATAAACGCCTCGTGTTTTTACTTAATCTAAGTTCTTCATCAATCAAATCAGGTAAAAGATCGCCCATATTCCACCTCCAGAATCAATGTATTTTCTGATTGCACAATACCGCAAAGGAAAACTAAAAGCAACAACCTTTAACCCAAAAACAAACGCGCAAGACGAAGGTCTTCGTATGAATATTTTCCATCAAGTTTTTTATAGACTGGTGACAATTTAGTGTCTTCAAATTTTGCAAAAGCTTTTTGTATCTCTTTCAAAACCTTCTTCTCTGGTTTAAATCTATCCAGAGCAATACTAGCATCCAGCTCTTTCAGTTTCTCTAAGTGCGCTAATACAGTTCCCATGGTAACACCTCGACGCTTTGCCATTCCTTCTATCGAAAGACCTTCATCCAGTAGTTGTTTTGTCTTTTCATAAGTTGACTCACGGTTCTCATAAGCACCAGTCACACTCTCTGCATTTTCGGCAATTTTTTTATCATCCAATGTACCACCACAACCCAAAATAAACTCGCCGTGCAATTCTCCTTTTTCTTTATCCGAAACACCTTGAATCTCTTTTTGATGTTGTTCTGACTTCACTAGAAGCTCTTTGTCAAACATAGCAACACCAGCATTAACAGAAAGAGCTACGTCGTTTAACCCCATAAGCTTCAACCCTGAAATATTACGCAAACGAGAGAGCGCCACATACCCCTGCCCTGGTACAAATGATTTTGACAGATCTATCTCTGTCGCATCCATACTCATTCCTTGGCTTTTGTGTATCGTGATAGCCCATGCAAGACGAAGAGGTAGCTGCCTGACCTGCGCAAGAGTTTTGCCATCTTCTTCTACCACCCATGACATAGCATCAACATGTATTTTCTTACCAGATGATGTTTCTACAATCGGGGCATCAAACGCATCAAAATCAACAACTGTTCCAAGAGTTCCATTTACATACCCAGCCTCAAAGTTATTCTTAACAAACATAACAAGCGCACCTTTTTTCAGCTTCAACGTCGCTGGTGCAAGTACGCTCTTTTTCAACGTCTCAACCAAATTTCCCCGCCCACTACTTTCCATATCAAACGCAACTTCATCTCCCGAGAGCTTGGCGAGTTCCGCATCGTTTAACGCATCAACATCCATGTTGTGCGTATAAAGTCGTGTCGGTGTTATGTCTCCATCAATAGACTTGTTGTATCTTGAGCGAAGTATGTTCATCGTATCTTCTGACACATTTCCCGCACGCACTTCGTTGAGTACTCCTGAAAGCACGCTGTCATTCTGCCTGAATTGCTCTTTCAGATAACAAACCCGTATATCCATTGCCCTCCACGCATTAGACTCATTTGCAAATGCGACTTTGCCTCCACCGCGAACGATTGGTGGCAATTGAAAAAAATCTCCGGAAAGTACAACTTGCAACCCACCAAAAGGTTTCTCATTACGCTTAAACGCACGACAAACACGCTCAACCATATCAAGCATGTTTGGAGAAAGCATAGATACTTCATCTATTATAAGCACTTTTGCTTTATCAATTCGCTTCCAAAGATATTGTTTCTGTTGCAGTCCGTCAATATCACTTTCGGTCAACTGGTTTTTTATACCAACACCGGACCAAGAATGTATAGTCACACCACCAATGTGAGTAGCGGCAATGCCAGTAGATGCAGTCACCCCCACCGCCACATCACGATTCTTCAAATACGCGATATATTCATTGAGTGCGTGAGTCTTCCCAGACCCAGCCTGTCCTGTCAGGTACACATTGTGCCCCATCTTCAAAATATCCAGTGCTTCTTTTTGTTTCATCCCTGCTATTGTAACATGTAATATTTAAAACCGTACGACTGCGCTTCAGTGGATTTTTTTAAAAAATGTGTTAAAATGATGAGGTTCAAACACAAAACAAGAGGCCCTATAGTATAACGGTTTAGTACATCGCCCTCTCACGGCGGAGATCGGGGTTCGATTCCCCGTAGGGTCACAAAGTAGAACTTCTCCCACCGCCCGTCGCTCTGCGACGAAATTGCTGGGGACAGGCGCGCCGAAGCGCGCGGATTTGTCACGAACCGAAGGGTTCGTTCCAACTTTTTTGACAAAGGAGGCAATTTCTTTGAAATTGTCGGATGAGGATAAAAAGGTGGCTTGTTTCGTATCTAAAATCCATTCCCGCAGGGGTTCGACCCAATTATTTCCCTTGTGTTCAAAATCTTTCTTTTCTTGTTTCA
>VAPK010032002.1_pt1 | contig 30253 bp, 25 predicted proteins | sample 3395031 | NCBI WGS metagenome assembly VAPK01 (sample SAMN08290443, study PRJNA428436) | hydrothermal vent metagenome | isolation source: Deep-sea hydrothermal vent chimney 1 | place: Pacific Ocean: Juan De Fuca Ridge
CAAGCCTCTAATGCTTGATAAAGACGCCACACAAATTTAAGTCGCGTTGCTTCGGAAATGACCGCTCCAATCCTCGATTTAACCAATTTTTAAACACGATTGATGGCGACCATGTGGCAAACGAGTCAATTGATCATATAGGCCTTCAACCCGCTACCGTATTGCAAAGGTCCAGGCATATCAGAGGGGAATGTTCCTTTGACGATAGTCTTGCAAGAGGGACACTGTTTCACTTGTGCATCGACATGCTCAACCACTTTTTCAAAAACAATATCAATCTTAGTTCGCCGCTCAAAATGCTGACAAAGGATATCAGTCAGATCTTTACCACAAACCTCGCATAATAAAGCGAACGACAAAGTCACTAACCGTCGAGTTATCTGCCACGGTGTTATTTTCTTTTTTCCCTTTCCCATTACGGCCTTCTTGATCTAAAGATGATTCATCTTCATCCGTTTGAGAAGGGGGTAGGCTAGAATTGGTACTATTTTTTTTCGTTTGTTTTTCAAGGAAAATGGTTAGCATGAGTTCCATCATTAAGAGCATGCTATGCATAAGCGTCTTAATTTCACCGGCAATTTTTCCATCAGAACAGAGTGTCTCGAAATCAGCCTTTAATTGGCTAACTTCGTTTCTAACGGAGATTTTATCGAGGCTGGGCATTAAGGCGTTTATTTTTCAAGATAATGAGAACGCTTATAGCCTAACATGGATTTTCTTGTCTCACTCGCCACGTCTTAGTGAGGTGATTGACGAAAGAGGCGAAAAAATTAGCGGAAAAAAATGTCCCTGGCGTTACTGAAAGCGTCTATCAGTCTATATCTTTAGGCTTAAGCGTGGCAGTTTTTGGCAACAAAGATTCTGTAAATAACTAGGCTGATTATTTTCTAGCAAAGGGGTGAGTAGTTACGATAAAATCAAACCAGCGATGTTAAATCGATAAACCATTTAACATAACAGAGCCACTACTATGATAGTGGTGGCTCTGAAAACCGGCTCTTATGAAATTGGATTCCATCTCTACAATTAGCATTGCAATTCCTGACGCATTTAAACATTTTCTCGTTCCCACGCCGGAGCGTGGGAACGAAATAGGAAATACTAAGCAGCATGGCTGCTTGAATAACAGCGCCATATTGAAATAACAGTACGGACGGCCTGCCGATTAGCTAGCTAGCCGCATCTGATCAATTTTCAGTAAGGCATCGCCAATCGCGTGTTTACCACTCACCGTACGCAGGCTATCAGCTGCGACATCATAGGTCTTCTGGCAACGCAATAAGACTTGCCGCACTTTCATTAATGTATCAGGATCGTTTTCATTTAATTTAAGCTTTTGAATTTCATCCATCGCATAAGTTAAGGCGCTTATTTTTGCATCATAATAAGGTGCCGTCGTACGTGCATAATGGCTAATCAAATCACCCATTGTGTTTAAAATGTTCGTCATCATTTCGTCCTCACAAAATCATTTTGAATTTTAACTATATAAAGTCCTTCTTACATCTAACGATATTAGAACCTCATTTTAAAAAAACGGTTCCAATCAAGCGAACAACGTACCAGATACAGATGATAATTCATTGACAACCAGACAGGCAATCGGCGCGCAATAAATTTAGCTGTAATACCCTATCAAATCAGTCAACCAAATAATCCATCAATTTAATAATAAACATATAGATAGAGAAATTTTAATCATTAGTCTAAAAATAGATTCTCATTTTCAGCATCATGTTAAAGCGGCAAACAAATAATGAATCAAACACCAGAATATATTCCTTATGATGGAAAATCGATCACAAAAAATAGGCGCTTTAGGCGAAGGTAAACTGAAGATGGGCGGTGAAAATGATAGTTTATGGCCGTGCTGAGTATACGTAAAATGGGAAGGAATTACGTCCTCCATTCCTTTCAAAGCTGGGCGGGATAAACAATGCTTGATGATGAGTATCAACGACGCAAGGTAATTATTGCCTGCTTTCGCCGCAATTCCAACACTGCGTAAACTGAGGATCAATGGTTTCTTTACACTGCGAACAAATCCAAACACCTTGATGTATTTGATCTTCGGGACGATGCTGTTGATAGCTTTTAATGAGTGCTTTAGCACGATCACAATCGTCATCATTCAGCACCCAAACCGTCGGTGACGTATTGGCAGGTAACTCACCAACAGCCCCCATTAAATATTCACCTTTAATCATGGCGTCAAACCCAGCACTGATCAAATGATCTTTTATCATTTGTGCATCAATCAAATTAAACGAGGTATAAACGTGTTTCATAATTCAATGCAAAGCGTTAAGTTCATAACCATGTTTTTTCAGTAAATTTAAAATACCATGCGCCCCCGGCAAGTGCAACGCACCCACCGCGATAAACGTACTGTCTTTGTCGATTAATGGCAAGAGGCGCTGTACCATACGATGATTTCTATCCGTTATTAAGCGCTGTTCAAAATCAGCGGCGACCTCATCATCCGTTAATGCCATATAGCTATTGTTCAATTGCATGATTTGTTTTAGATCGCCCTTTAAATAAAGGCTTATCATTTTCTCAAACAAATTTTCCATATTGATATAGTTATCCAGGGTATCTTTGAGAAGTACCAGCTGAAATGCCTCATTCATCTGATCAAATACGGCAATTTGTTCTTGCATACTTTCCAAGCCCATCACTTTCATATCGAGACGCTGAGCTGATTTCAATAACATGACATCCAAAAATAAACCGGTTTTCGGCTTAGGCATGCTCAGCAAAGTCAATACCGCCCAGGGCTTCATATGAAATACTTGATCTTGGGCAATACCTTGGCTGGCTAACGCGGTCACCGATCGTTGATATAATACCTTGCCAGCCACACTTTCTAAATTCCGATCATCCGTAAAAAACATGGCGGCCGTCGCCTCTTGCCCAGATTGCTCATTCAATAGCACTTCCATGGCAAATACATTAGCTTGTTTAAACGCACTGACCACAGCTTCAGCTAATGCCGTCACTCTTGCATCTTCCGAGTGAATCGTACCAAAAAGATAACTGGGTGCCTGATTTTTTTTTGTTATCCGCCAAAGCATACCCTGATCAAAACCAGCGGTATCTGCTGTTGGCACTTGCGATGATGGCAACGCATCAACAGCGGGATGGGTTTTTGCCTCAGGGCCGGCACATCCTAACCCGACAAATAACAAACTGAGTAACCCGATCATCGACACCAAATTGTCATTACTAAAATATAATCTAGCCACCTTTGATTTCTTTTTCAATGTGCTCAATGCTCGTATGACGGATGTCTTTCCCTTTCACAAAATAGATAACATACTCGCAAATATTGCGTGACCTATCACCGATGCGCTCTAATGCACGGGCCGTCCATATAATATCTAAGACCCGAGGGATGGAGCGTGGATCTTCCATCATAAAGGTAATCAATTGCCGCAAGATGCCCTCATACTCCTGGTCAACCTTAATATCTTCTTTCCATACCCTAAATGCCACATCCACATCAGTACGAGCAAAGGCATCTAACGCATCATGTAGCATTTCGCGGACGTGCGTGCCGAGATGTCCTATTTCCACATAAGGTTTTTTGATAATGTCATTGTTGGATAATCTTACTGCCGTACGCCCAATACGTTCAGCTTCATCACCAATCCGCTCTAAGTCGGTAATGGTTTTAATCACCGACATAATCAGTCGTAAATCACTGGCGGCCGGCTGCCGGCGTGCTAAAATTTGAGTGCATTCTTCATCAATGGCCACTTCAAAGGCGTTGACTTTATAGTCGCTTGCCACAACACGCTCACCAAGTTCAATGTCCGTATTCACCAACGCGGATAACGCATCGCTGAGCTGTTGTTCAACCAAACCTCCCATAGATAATACCCGGTTTCTGATGTCTTCTAATTCCGTATTAAATTGACGAGAAATATGGTGTCCAAATCGATCGTGCTCCATCGCGGCAGCCTCCTATATTTGTCATTATGCGTGGCAATCAAAAAGCGAAATTACAATACCTTGAGGTCGATCTTCATGAAAAATCCTCAACATATTATTAAGGATAATGGGGCGAATTGCCGATTGAAATTTAGCCATAACGCCCAGTAATATAATCTTCAGTTTGTTTCATTTTAGGATTGGTGAATATGGCGTTTGTATCAGAAAACTCAATCAATTTTCCCATATACAAAAAAGCAGTATAGTCAGACACCCGTGCAGCTTGCTGCATATTATGGGTAACGATCACTATAGTGTAAGTGCTTTTTAGCTCATAAATCAACTCTTCGATTTTCAGCGTTGAAATGGGATCAAGTGCTGAAGCAGGCTCATCTAACAAAAGCACTTCAGGCTCAATCGCAATCGCTCGGGCAATCACTAAGCGCTGCTGTTGGCCACCCGATAAACCCATGGCACTATCATGCAACCGATCCTTGACCTCGTCCCATAAGGCCGCCCCTTTTAATGCGATCTCTATGGCTTCGTCAAGTTTACGACGACTATTAATCCCTTGAATCCGTAAACCATAGGCCACATTTTCGTAGATTGTTTTAGGAAAAGGATTGGGTTTTTGAAAAACCATGCCGACTTGACGTCGTAAATCGGCGACGTTGATTGATTTTGAATAGATATCTTCGCCTTCCAGGGTAATCAAACCCTCAATTCTAAAAATATCAATTAAATCATTCATCCGATTAAAACATCGTAGCAACGTTGACTTGCCACAACCACTTGGCCCAATAAACGCGGACACCCGCTTCTTAGGTATGACAATATTAATGTCGCTCATGGCCTGTTTTTCAGCGTAATACAGGTTCAAATGTTCTACCTTTAAACAGGGCGTTTCTTGTGCTAAATTACGTGTTTCAAAAGAACGATTAAGCGCCTCGAATTGCACGGCATGTGCCATAGGCTTTGACTCCCGTTAAGTGATTAATAGTCCAGGGCTTTAAATTTTTCTCGTAGCCGATTACGAATCGCAATCGCCGTAAGATTAAGTAATATTATAACAATAATTAACAATAATGCCGTGGCATACACCAAAGGACGGGCCGCTTCAACATTGGGGCTTTGAAAACCAACATCATAGATATGGAAACCTAAATGCATAAATTTGCGATCAAGATGTAAAAATGGAAAATTGCCATCCAGTGGCAAAGAAGGTGCTAATTTTACGACACCGACTAACATCAAGGGTGCCACTTCACCCGCCGCCCGTGCCACGGCCAAGATCAGGCCGGTCATGATCGCCGGACTCGCCACCGGCAAAATAGTACGCCACAGTGTCTCCCACTTGGTCGCGCCGAGAGCCAAACTTCCCTCTCTCATTGAGCGTGGTATGCGCGACAATCCTTCCTCTGTCGCGACAATCACCACCGGCACCGTCAAAATCGCTAATGTCACAGAGGCCCATAAAATGCCAGGGGTTCCAAAGGTCGGCGCCGGTAATACTTCGGGATAAAAAAGCTGATCAATATTGCCTCCCAAAAAATAGACAAAAAAGCCTAAACCAAAAATACCGTACACAATGGAAGGCACCCCGGCTAAGTTGTTTACCGCAATACGAATCGTGCGCGTTAAAAAACCTTGTTTAGCATATTCACGCAAATAAACGGCGGCCACCACACCGAAGGGGGTAACCAACACTGACATAATAAGCACCATCAGTACCGTGCCAAAAATAGCCGGAAAGATACCCCCTTCGGTATTGGCTTCTCGCGGTTCACCGACCACAAAATTTTTTAAATTTTTAAGGTAAAAATAGACTTTACTCCCTATCGACATTTGATTTGGCAAATGGATACCAATGATATTGGATAATGCAATTTCAACAATTTGCCCATCACTTGTTTTAGCCGTTATACTGTCTCTTGCAATAGCTTGATTAAGCTGCCCCAGCTTCACCATCAGACTTTCATATTCAGCAGTGAGTTTATCACGCTGTTGAGAGAGGAGACTAAGCAACTGAGCATCGCTATTGTTTTCTAATTCGGCTCGCCGCTCACGGAGCCGCAATTTTTCCAATTGATAGTTAATGCTGCCGATATCATGCTTTTCAATCTCTCGAATTTCGTTAAATATTTTATCGGCGCGTGCTAAGCGTTGCCACAACGAAGACCATGCCGCTTGTCCTTGAGCAAGCACCTCACCGGATTCTTTAATCGCTTCTAGATAGCCATAAAAGTTACCCCACTCGCGGCGCTCGGCCACAAATATCTGTTCAGGCTGGGTTTGTCGCTCAATTCGAAAATCTTCGAGCCAGCGGAAATCTAAACTATTGAGCTCCCGGTTACCGATCTTAATTAGGTAACGTGTGACTTCGCTTACTCCCTGAGGAAAGGGTAATCCTGCCTCTTTTAGGCGAGTCACATCAACCACCTCCTCATTGTAAATCTCGCCAATTACCGTAATACTATTTTTACTAGACTCACTGTAGGAAAATTCATGAACGGTGGCGGGCCAAAAATATCCCAAACCACGGACCATAATGAGCAATAATAAGCCAACAACCATAATAACGCTGATAGTCACGGCGGACGCTGTCAGCCAAACCCATGGCGCGCCGCTACTAAACCAGACTTTAATATTTTGGTTTTTTTTCATAGAGAACCATACTTCCTTCGCAAGCGATGTCGAACCAACTCAGCAATCGTGTTAAAGAAAAAGGTGAATAAAAAAAGCACCAAAGCCGCTAAAAACAAGACTCGATAATGGGTGCTATACACTTCGGACTCTGGCATTTCCACCGCGATATTAGCAGACAAGGTGCGCATCCCTTCAAACATATTAAAATTCATGATTGGCGTATTACCTGTGGCCATCAAGACAATCATGGTCTCACCTACGGCCCGCCCAAAGCCGATCATCACACCGGAAAAAATACCCGGACTAGCGGTGGGTATCACCACTCTCACCAATGTCTGCCAAGTGGTGGCACCTAACGCTAAAGAGCCGCTAGTGAGGTGCTTCGGTACACTAAAAATCGCATCCTCAGCAATCGAAAAAATGGTGGGAATCACCGCAAAACCCATTGCCACACCAACCACCATCGAGTTACGCTGGTCAAAACTCAAGCCGAGCTCATCATTCAACCAAAGTCGCATATTGCCGCCAAATAAAACAGATTCAACCAACGGACTGATAGCAAGGCAAAACCAAACTCCAATAATAACGACAGGGATTAATAAAACAGGATGCCAGCCATCAGGAATACGATAGCGAATCCCCTCCGGCAAGCGCCACCACAAAAAAGACACACTGAGAATAAAAATAGGAAGCAAGACACTGATGCAAAAAATACCCGCTAAATTCTCTTCCATGAATGGCGCTAGCCATAGTCCCGCTAAAAAACCTAAGATCACGGTCGGTAAGGCTTCCATAATTTCAATGGTCGGTTTAACCACTTGCCGCAACTTAGGCGCCATAAAATAGGCTGTATAGATCGCCCCTAAGATAGCCAATGGCACCGCCAGCATCATGGCATAAAGGGCCGCCTTTAGCGTACCAAAGGATAAGGGAACTAAACTCAGCTTCGGCTCAAAATCATTGCTTGCTGACGATGACTGCCAAATGTATTTCGGCTCTTCATAACCTTCATACCATACTTTATCCCATAAAGCCGTCCATGAGATTTCAGGATGTTCATTATCAATTGACCAAACATGCATCCCCCCGTCCGCCTCTTGAATCAATAAACGATCAGCTCGGGGAGAGATCGCGATAAAAGCTATCGCTTTATCCACTAACTTGTCGTAGAGCAGTGTTCGCTGTGATGTCGCATAATACAAACCCACATTGCCGCTGTCATCGGCCGCCGCAAATCCTTTACGAAAATGTTCGGGGACAATTTTTGAAATCGATTGATGATTGCCACCAAACGTCCTAATTTTCTGTAACTGAATATGACCTTGCTCATCTCTCACGCGAAACCACTGAGCAATACCGCCTTTCGAATCACCAGCAATCAAGGAATAACCGCTGGATAAAAACTGTAGCTGGGTTAACTGTCGATCGGACTCAACCACAGAGAGTCGTTGTACTAATTCTGGGCTTTCCTTATCATGAATATCAAAATAAGCTAAGTCACCTTGCTGGTTGGCAAGATAGAGATATTGCTGTTCATAATCCAAAAGCAGGTAATCAATATCGGCTAATGGTGATTGTAATTCACTCAGTACAACGTCAAAGCTTGGCTCGTCATCAAATAACGACTCACTAACCAAAAAAGCAGCTAATAGCGTTCTTTTATCATCCGTTAACGCAACCAAGGTCGCTCCCTCTTCATTATATTGCATCGCAATCTGCGACAGAGAGGCACCTTGCTCATCAATCACCAGCGGCGTCTCTCCTAATGGATAAGTTATCTTAGGGATGAGTATTTTTTTATCATCAATATACTGTATCTGATAACCCGCTTTCACCACTAAAGCCGTGCCATCCGACAGGCCATACACCACTTGCGCCTTGGCTGGATCTGCCACATGAAAACTACTCATGATTGCGGTATCTGGTAAGCTAACCTCAATGGACTTAATGACCTGGCCATTATCTATCTTAAAAAAAACAACGCGACCATCGCTCAAAAAACGAGCGCCCGCTTGGGCTTGTTCTTCCAACGCGAGATGTAACGTTTTTTGGCCATATTCATGAGGAACTTGGTAATCCGCCATTTTTTCCAAGCCTGCTTGAAAAAACAGCGGTATCACGATGTAGGCTAGGTAGAAAAAAATCATGACAATGGTCATAATAACACCAACGCCACCGACACCAATACCAAAACGAGCACAACGATCAAATAATCGTCTTTGCTGCCATTTTCGTTGCTTTCTAGCTAACTCTTTAGCAGCAACAGAGTTATTTGAATGGGAAAGTGTTTGTTTATTCATGGCGTTATCTTAGGTATAAAATATGACAGAATTGTTACAATCGGATAAAAAATGTCAAATGGTTTGCCTAACAGCAAAGCCATTTAGCCACGACTCACAAACCATTCAAACATCATATTGAACAATATTAACAAGCCTGCAAACAAACTAAATAAATGAGACCGAACAACAGCCCATTTAACAACCCCCCGTACAGGTACAAATACAGCATAATACGCCGATGAAGTATCACTTCACGACCGCACACCATTCAATACGATGGTTTTTCAAGCAAACCGCCTTGACAAACAAGCTCACCGTTAATTTTTGGTTGCCTTTTACTTTATAAATATGCACAATACCCCATATGTATGTTTTCGGGGAACCAATTATGCAGGAACGGGAAGTTGGATTTTTGCTAGAATCCGGTGACTTAAGTGGGGTGGCGATCAACCACCAATCGGCCCATCAAGGATGGGTGATTACCTTAACAACCAAAACCGATGTAGCAAAACACACGCTAGTCACTAAGCGCGAAAAAACCCATCGCTTATTCAGAACAAGCGATGCGGCCTTGCGTTGGTGTAAAAAACTGGGCATAAAAGAAGTGACTGTCTATCTTTGAGCGATTTAAATTTTGGCTCAATATGGATTCTGGGGGCTTATTTGGCGGTTTGAGTCAACGTACTAGTTTGGACAATATTTTGTCGCGTTAGCGCACAATCGAATTAATTGTTGCGTTTTTTAACCAAATTAGCCGTTTCAGCCTACCATTTTTCCATGACGCAGGGATCCATATTGGACCTTAATTTTTCGCTGTGACAGATATTTTAAAAAAAACCCAACTAAAGGTGTGTTAACTTAGCACACTAAGCATGGCATACTGAAACCTGAACAAAATTACGGTATCAGTAACGTGTATCTTATTAATAGGCTCAATGACAATAAGCTGACAGAGTTTCTAAAGCTTCGCTTATCAACCGATGTTTTGCACCAAAACATGCGATATCTCTTGCTTTTTGATCTTACATGGAGCTTCCTGCGTTCGGTAATACCGCTCGCATTACACTCGTTTAGAAAACCCCAGGCAGGATTAGTTATTCCTCTCGCGATTTTCATAAGCTTTGATGCGAAGAAATACAGGTTATCAAGAAAGCCCCTCCTCAGCCGCTATAGACGCAAAATCACAACGAGTAATTCACCGGTTTATTTGTTCTTAGATATTTTTTTCAATCGCGAGATATCTTTTCCCATTTTTATCAATTTGGGATATAGTAAGCCCTTACACCGTTTTTAACAGCGTTGCTACCATGGAGGGATAATAGGCACAATGCAGGAACGAGATATCCGACTATTATTTAATGCGGGCCACTGGAAAGGCGCGGTGGTTGTTCATAATCCACTGGTCACCGGCTGGCAAGTGCTTCTTGTCGGGGCAAATGATAGGGTCAAAGAAGAAATGTTATCCGCTAAACGAGGCGGACCACGAATATTCAAAACTTCTGATGCTGCATTTTGCTGGTGCCGTGATATGGGTTTTGGTTCGGTCAAAGTCCAACTGACCGACGAGCAAAATGAAACCGAAACAAATACTCAGCAAAAATATTTTTCAGCCAATAAAAAAGTACTGCTCGTCGAAGACAATGAAGACGACATTACGCTAACTCTGCGCGCATTCAAAAAACATAAAGTCGCCAATGACATCATCGTCAAACGCGATGGTGCCGAAGCGCTTGAATATTTATTTGGCGACAACTCAAATCAAGAATTACCCTGCCTAGTATTATTAGATATCAACCTACCCAAGGTCAGTGGCCTAGAAGTACTACAGAAAATCCGTCAGTCAGAAAAAACCAAGCGGCTTCCCGTGGTGATTCTTACCACCTCAGCTGAACAAGCAGACGTAAAAGAAGGATATCAACTAGGCAGCAACAGTTACATATTAAAACCCGTCGATTTTTCTGTATTTACCTATATCCTCGAACAACTTGGGCTGTACTGGCTGGAACTGAATACTTCGCCCCCGACGCAATAAAACTCCAATCAACCACCATACTAAGAAATCCATAGGCCAATACAGACATTATTTGTCAATTGAGTGACAAACAACGCGATTCACTGACAGTTTACGTCACCGAGCCTGCCACAGCATATCGTTTAGGAATGGACATGGAATAACTTCCTTGTTTGCCGCTCAGATTGGGTTTGTATTCACCTAAAGATGGGAAGTGAAAATGATAGTTTATGGCGTGCTGAGCATATATTGATGTTTCGCCCTCTAAAATATTGGAAAAATATTTTGTTATGCCAACCCTAACGTTTCAAAAGAAAGTAAGGAAAAAAACTTTCGTTGTTGAGTATAAAGGCGAAACAGAGTTTTTCTAAGATGTGCAATAGTACTTGGGGTTATCATGATTCCTAGCAAAACCGCCTCAATCGATTATTAAAATAAATTGTCAGGTTTTCTTACAAACCAAATTTTTGGTTATTTTTTAAATACAAGCCTATGAATAGAATAACTTTTGTATTACAAAGCCTTGTGCTTTCAATACAGCATAATGTAATAAAATTATAGAAAAAGCCTAAAACCCCGTCGATATCTTTTACACTCAACCAACCTCCATCTTTGATCCCCACGTAACTAGTTGTAATTAATTAACAAAAAAAATGGCCTGGAAATTGCTTATTTATAACGTAGGTTGGCTTCGCAAACAATAAAACAAACCCAATGTGGAATCAATTTGCTAGTAGTGGTTTCGGCTATGTTTGCTCTAAATAACAAAACTAGCAAAAGTAGAAACCTGTTTCTTGATTTGATAATAATACTAAATTTCCTTTCCTAGCATTTTTAAGGGGGCTTCATAGCCCCCTTTTTCTATTCAGGATCAAAACTGATATTGGATAAACTATCACATTCAGCCTCCCTTGATCCTGCCATCATTTTGTTCTGCTGGTCATTCACTAAGACTTAGGCAGTAAATCAAAGTCGAGTTATAAAATTCAAAGCAAAAAAGCACAAGTAAAGGCCCAAAAAAATACCCATAGTGATGTCAATTCCACTACGGGTATTTTTATTTTATTATTAATATATCGGTAAATGCAGCCGATTAGTTTATTTTTCCTAAGACCTTATTAATGACTTTGCCTGGCACCGGAATATAACCATCTTTGATGACTATTTTTTGCCCTATTTTTGACAGCACCATGGTAATAAATTCTCTTTCAAGGGGGGCTAAAGGTTGATTCGGATGTTTATTGACATACATATATAAAAAGCGAGCCAGAGGATAATCGCCTGACACCGCATTGCTTGCTGTTGCTGCAATGAACGGATCTTTCCCTTTCTTGGCCAAGGGCACCGCTTTCACTCCTGATGTCTTATAGCCAATACCAGAATACCCAATGCTATTTAATGATGAAGACACTGACTGTACCACCGAGGCGGAGCCTGGTTGCTCATTCACATTATTTTTAAAATCGCCCTTGCATAAAGCCTTTTTCTTAAAATAGCCATAGGTGCCAGACACTGAGTTACGACCAAATAATTGCACAGAGCGCTTGGCCCACGCCCCTTCCAATCCCAACTGTCCCCAAGTCGTAATATCTTCTTTATAACCACATTTTCGTACCGCTGAAAAAATCGCATCGATTTGCCGAATCGATAAACCGGCCAAGGGATTATCTTTATGTATATAAACGGCTAAGGCATCAATGGCGACCGGAACGGCAAAGGGTTTATAGCCATGTTTTTTTTCAAATGATTGTATTTCTTTAGATTTCATTTTGCGGCTCATGGGACCAAAATTGGCCGTCCCTTCTGCCAATGCAGGTGGCGCAGTGGAAGACCCCGCCGCCTGAATTTGAATATTAATATTAGGATAGATACGCTTAAATTCCTCTGCCCACAGGGTCATTAAGTTCGCCAAGGTATCAGAACCGGCACTCGATAAATTACCAGATACCCCTTTAGCACTCTGATACTCAGGGACACTATCATCAATTTGTATGGCAGCCACACTGGCAAAGCTTAAGCTCATCAAAGCAACTAAAGCCGCAACCAAAAACTGCGAAGGAAAACTCATAAATACTCCTAACCTATTCACTTGAAAATATAATTTAATTCACCGATGAGAAATAGGTAGCGCAATATACTCAGCACGATCATAAACTGGGATTTTCGCGCACATTCCTTTAAAATACTCGCAGAAACTATACTTGCTTATTATGACAAATTTGTGACAAGCATTTTTATCACAAAATCAAATCACGCTAGGAATAAGAAAATTTAATCGACAGTTTCGATGACTTGTGTGTGCTCAATCACCCGAGTCGTTGGAAAAACACACTGAAACTGGCTGCCTTTTCCAAGGCGGCTGGTAATACGAAGCTGGCCCTCATGTCGATTCATAACATGCTTGACAATGGCTAAACCTAAACCAGTCCCTCCTGTCTCGCGTGACCTTGCTACATCCACCCGATAAAAACGTTCCGTTAGTCGAGGAATATGATGGCTCGCAATACCCATCCCCGTATCGCAGACTTCTAACAGCGCTTGCCCATCATTAGATCGCCAATTGATGATTATTTTGCCGCCTTGAGGGGTATACCGAATCGCGTTGAAAACCAGATTAGAAAACGCACTTTTTAGCTCGCTCTCATTACCATATAAAGCCAACTGCTTATTGATATTGAATTCGATAATATGATGTTGATCACCGCTTAAGATCTTGGCATCGTTAATTAAATGAGACATCATTTCAGACACATTAATCTCGTGATCGACCTTATTCGCTTCTTGGGTTTCCAAGCGAGACAAGAGTAATAAATCTTCGACAATGCCCTGCATTCGCTGCCCTTGATGAGACATCTGACGTAATTGTCTATCCCACTGCCGAGCACAATCATCTTCCATGTCAATCATCATTTCTAAATACCCCATGATTACAGTTAAAGGGGTTTTTAATTCATGTGATACATTGGCAACAAAATTACGACGCATGTCTTCCAGTCGCTGCAGGCGCGTAATATCCTGGGCAACCAAAAGTCTTTGCTCTTTCCCGTAAGGCACTAAGTGAATCGATAATATCGTGCTATCATCCTCCGGTGAAGAAATAATCAAAGGTTCGGCATAATCCAAGCGATACAAATAACTCATAAAGAGTGGATGGCGTAGCAAATTAGTGATCGCCTGCCCAACATCATGAGGCGTACGCAATCCCAGCAACTTTCGAGCAGCGCCATTAAACCACTCGATTTCATCATTCGAACGCAAAATAACAATACCATCCGGCATCGCCGCCGCCGCTTCTTGAAACCGCGTCACCATTAATGCCAGTTTTCGCTTGCGATTTCGGTTATGACTGTGCAGTCGATAGATATGATTATAAATCAACCCCCACATCCCTTTTGTTTCAGGCGGATCGGGCGTACGCCGTTCACTTAACCAACGCTCTAGAATGTGTAAATGATAGAATAACCCGATGACATAAATAACCAACGCCAAAAACACAAACACGTTATCCTGACCAAATACCCAATCCAGGAGATATCCTATCGCCAGTAGCCAAACAACGCGCCAAATCTCTTCTAACCACGGATGAAGCAACAGAGCACCTATTTTTTAGAAAAACAATAACCTACGCTACGTACCGTTTTAACATACCGATCATACCCAAATAAACTCAACGCTTTTCTTAAACGACGAATATGTACATCGACGGTTCGATCTTCGACATACACATTGCTGCCCCATACTCGATCAAGTAACTGAGTACGCGTATAAACTTTGCCTTGATGAGTCAGAAAAAAATGCAACAACCTAAATTCCGTTGGCCCAAAGGCTAACGGCCGACCTTGTATGGTCACCCGCCGTTGATCCTCATTGAGCTCCAGTTCATCAAAAATGAGGCTCTCCCCGCTTCCCTTGACATCAAGGCGGCGTAATACGGCGTGAATTCGCGCCATCAATTCTTTTGGGGAAAAAGGTTTGGTAATATAATCATCCGCGCCGGCATTGAGACCTCGAACTTTATCTTCTTCAGCCTCTCGCGCCGTTAACATAATAATAGGGATATCCTGGTACTGATTATCTTTTTTCAATCGATGCAACAATTCGATACCCGGCATATCCGGCAGCATCCAATCCAAAATAATGAGATGAGGTCGTGACTCAGCCAACTGGTAGATCGCTTGTTGCGCATTATGAACTTCAGTGATGGAAAATTCAGCACGCTCCAAAAACAAGCGCACCATTTCCCGAATCGCGGGTTCATCTTCAACAATTAAAATCGTACGCTTCATATGAAAAATTAGAGAATGTTTTTTAACTAAAGTGACACATCATATACCGCCAACCTATCCACCCCAAAAGGGTTTGTTTTTCAATCAAGGTCTACCTCAAAATTCTAGCACCATCATCGAGGCAACTTAACAATATATCCAACTATCACTGCATACGGTCAGTTAATCATCAATAAAATCTATTTTTTACGCTAATGTTTATACACCTCGATTAACAACTTGATATTTGCGCATCAAGATTTAGAATCGTAATCATAAATCTGTCTCATCATAATGAGAAATGCTTTATACCTGTTGCGCCGCATTTTATCGAGCTCGCTGACAGTCGTATAAATAACAAATTTACCTGACCTATAAGGCTTCATATAAATAATGAGTTTCTTCCAAAGAATTTTTAAACCTAAATGGCAACATCGTAACTCAGAGATTCGCAAGCAAGCCTTATTACAGCTGGACAAAAATAGCCCGGACACACAGGAAATTCTTGCTCAAGTTGCTCAAAATGACAGCTCATCGGAACTGCGCCAATTAGCAATACGTCGCTTAAAAGATATCAAACTCATCGAAACGATGGCACAGCACAATGATGATACAATGAGCAAAGAATTGGCATTTAAAATTTGGTGTCAATACCTCGCCGGAATCAGTCCACTCTCCCCAGCAGTTGAAATCCGCAGCGAAACCATCCGTAACGAGATTGATGACGATAAAATATTGGAATTCATCATCACGGAAGGCGAAGAAATTGCGTTGCGATTAGCCGCACTTAGCAAGATTAACCGAGAGTCACTGCTAGGCGATGTAGCCATCCAAGACCGAAGCTTAGAAGTACGGCAAGCGGCGCTCGATAAAATTCAACAAAAATCGACCTTGGAACGTATTTACAAAGCGACTCGCACCAAAGACAAGAAAATTAGCCGGGAAAGCAAAACCCGACTCGACGTCATCCTTGCCGAAGAAGAAAAACCAAGCAGACTCCGAGAAGAACGCCGTCAAATTTGCTTGTCATTAGAAAACTTAGGAAGAAAAGGTGAGTGGGAACGTGAAAAAGGTCAACAAGAACGCCTAATAAAACAATGGTCAGCAATTGAAGGCGCACCTGATGAGACGTTAGTCACCCGCTTTGACAGCGCCAACGACACATTCACCAACGGTTATAATGCGTATTTAGCCCGCCAAGCAGAGCGACTTGCCCGTGACGCGAAATACGCCCCGCTCCGCGATGCCAAACTCGCTCACATTGCTGATCTGGAAACCATCAAAACAGAACTTGAGACACAAACAAAACTCACCGATGAACAATTAAACGACTTGTTAGCTCGCGTTGAATCCACCCATCAGCAATGGCGACAACTAGATAAACTGCCTCCCGAAGACGAAGAGAGCTTGCAAATTTCATATCAGCCGTTGTACACACAAAGCTATTCCTCATTGTGCCACATCCGTAGCGAGCGAAAAACGATCAAGTCATTCACTAGCCTTTGTGAATACGCAGAAAAACTCATGAAGAGCCGCACCGCCATACAAGAAAACAACATCCGCGACCTCGAAAAACGATGGCAAAAAATAAATATCCCTTCAGAGCTAAGTCAGGCAAAGGAATATAAAAATCGCTATGAAACGTTGCTATCGAAGTTAAAATCCCGCTTTCATGATCAAAAAACCCAAACAGAAAGCGCCCTGCAAGAACTCAAAACACTGCTTGAGAAAATAGATGCCGACTTAGCCGTAGGTTCATTACAACATGCTCTCGAACATCGAACAAAAGCACAAAAACTCGTCACTAAACTGGAAAAATTATCCGCCAAAAACCTACCGATATGGCGTAAAAAACTGATAGAAATTACCCGTAAAGTCAATGAACTCAATGAATGGCGCAGCTGGGCAAACACACCTCAAAAAGAAAAACTTTGCGGAGAAGTCGAAGCATTGATTGGTAGCGATGAATCTCCGCCCGACATTCTGCAAGCCATCAAAACAGCTCAAGAAAAATGGAAAAAACTGGGGCCTTCTGAAAAAGATTCCTCGCAAATATTATGGGAAAAATTTCAGGAGGTTTGCGAAAAAGCTTATGAACCATGTAAAGTGTATTTTGCTGAGCAAGCCAATCTTCGAAAAGAAGCCCTGCAAAAAAGAGAAGCATTTCTGGCAACGCTGGCCAAATTTCTAAAAGAGGCTAACTGGGAAATGGTCGATTGGAAAACCATCGAACAACTAGAGCATCAAGCACAACAAGAATGGCAAACCTTAGGCACCACCGACAGAAAACACCGACCAACACTAAGCAAACGGTTCAATACACTGCTCAAAACGTTACGCAGTCACATCCGAACCGAGTGGGATAAAAATCTACCTAAAAAACAAGCTATCATTACTTCAGCAGAAGCACTCATTGAGGAAAAAGAACTACCTAAAGCCATTGAAAAATGCAAAGAACTACAAAACCAATGGAAACATGCAGGACGCATTTCACAAAAAAATGAACAAGCCCTATGGAAAGAATTTAGAACAAATTGCGATCTAGTTTTTGCCCGGCGCGATCAGCAACGAGAACAACAAAACCAAGAGCGACAAGCCTACATTGATAAAAAAAATCAGCTTATCGAACAACTTGAAGGCTGGCCCGACAATATCTCTGCCACCACCATCAAACAAATAGATAACGAAGTTCGCAAAATTGAAGAACAATGGCGTGAATTACCCGATATCAACAAAACCGCTGATCACAGCTTGAACACCCGGCGCAAAATGGCTTTAAGCCAAATAGAAACCGCCAAAGCAAATTTTCAGCGTACCTATCAATTGGTTAAATTATTGCCATTACGCCAGAAAGCCGAACTTTGCCAGCAACTGGAAAACGTTGTTTTTTCCCGAACACTCACCGAGGAAAATAAACCCATCATCGCCAATACCATCGCGCAATGGGCACACACCGAAAAGCTCGACGACTCAAACCATGAAAAGCAACTTACCCAGCGATTTGGCCAGTTACAAACCATCGCCAACGACTTGGAAAACCAAATGCAAACGATTGATGAACTCGCGGCTAACAATATCGCCAATTTACGAGCGCTGTGCATCCGCATGGAAATTGCGACCGGTATCGACTCACCCAGCGATGCCGCCAAAGAGCGGCTAGAATATCAAGTGACCCGACTTGCCAACGAAATGGGTAGCCAACCGCCCACCGATCAATGGCAACAATTTGTGACCTTAGAAACCCAATGGTGGCTCGCGGCCCATGCACCAGAAGCACAACAAACCGCATTTAATGCGCGCCATCAAGACGCACTGAATGCGATGCAAAAGACATTTCCTGATTTATCTGTCGATCATCGATTAACTGAACAGCAAACCGCTTTAGCGCCATCATAATGTCCATTGATAAAACCCGAATGAGGAAACTAACGCGCTGGCACAGCCCACACTGGGATTTGAAACACGGCTTGGCGCAACTCAGCATCTAACGACTGATAAACCGGCAGGTATTGTTCAATCAATGACCAATAGGCTTTCGAGTGATTCATCACTCGCGTATGACACAGCTCATGAATGAATAAATATTCAACAACCGGCGGCCGTAAAAACAAAAGATTGCGATTTAAACTAATATTTTTTTTCGACGAGCAACTTCCCCAGCGAGTTTTTTGGCAACGTACAGTAATGGCATTAACCGGCAAACGTAAACGCTCACTGATTGCACGCAACCCCGCAATCAAATACAACTTCCCCATTTCAGTTAACCATTGATTTAACACCAGCTCGGTTGCCTCTGCCTCATTGGCGAAGATAAGCACTTTATTCCCTGATGGCGAATTTTCAATCACTTGATAATACCCACGAGTCGCATACTGATATTCAATCTGCCACACGGTTTGCACCGCAAAAAAATTAGCTTGGGCTGGAAAACGCTTGGCATGATGGCCTACCAACTGCCATCGTTTCTTAAATTTTGCTAGGTTATCAACAATCCATGATTCATGTTTAAGCAAAAAAGGCTGGATCTGAGATCGATCGAAATGCTTAGGTATCACCACATGAACTTGACCGAGTTCTGAGATTTTAATCTGTAAACGTTTCGCTCGCGTACTTTCGCGTACCTGATAAATCACACCCCGTGGCAATTTATTTTCCAAAAATCCTGTCACCATTGATACTAAAATCTATATTTATAATGGCTATCACAAAATTTGCCCAGAAAATAATGCACAAAGACAATTTTTAGTCGATAAAACATGTACATCCATCTCTCATTGGAGAAAACACGAGCTAATGAAATACATTGAACTATGAGCCTTAACAACAATATGCTATTAACAATACTTCCACTCACTATCGTCGTGGTAAGTGCGTTCATGCTAACCGTTGCCCTGTATACAACAAGCCTCATATGTCAGCAAGAACAACGGCAAAGGAAAGGCTGGCAAATTCTATTTGTACTCATTCTTTTCTTTATTATTGGCTATCTTGCTATCGCTTATCTATTTTTTCAAGATATTAATGCACCCCATAAATTTTTAATCTCCATGCTGTTATTCGCCGGCAGTATCTTCGTCTTATTAGTGACCACCATGAGTTACCGCTCAATCAACGAAGTTAAGCAATTGGCCCTTAAAGAAAGAAAACGAGCACGCCATGATCAATTAACCAACTTACCCAATCGCACCCTGCTATACGAGCATATTGAACAAGCGATCAAAAGCTCTGATCAATCAACAAAACCCACCGCTATTTTACTCATGGACCTTGACCGATTCAAAGAAATAAATGATACCCTCGGCCACCATTACGGCGATTTACTGCTCAAATTAGTAGCACCACGCTTGCTCAATGCGGTTCGAAAAACAGATACGGTCTGCCGACTCGGCGGTGATGAATTTGCGGTCGTACTCCCCGGTGCAGGCATCACCCAAGCGAGCAAAATTTCCCTCGCTATCGCGACACAAATGGAGCAGTCTTTCTTAATTAATGGGCATAGTTTAAATATCGGTATTAGCATTGGCATTAGCTTGTATCCAGACCATGGCAATAACACCGAAACCTTAATGAAGTGTGCAGATATCGCCATGTATATCGCCAAAAGAGCCAATATCTATTACGAAGTTTACGATCACAAAAAAAATACGCATAGCATTAATCGATTAGCATTAACCAGTGAAATACTCAGCGCTATAAAAAATGATCAATTCATCTTGCATTATCAGCCCATTATCAATATTAAAAATCGCCAGATCTGTGGTGTCGAGGCGCTAATACGCTGGCAACATAATGAACATGACTTAATTTATCCCCATGATTTTGTTGAGCTGGCAGAACAATCAGGTTTGATCAAGCCATTGACCCACTGGATCCTAGAGCACGCCATTCAACAAATCGCCCAATGGCAAGCCGAGGGCTTGGATTTTTCAGTTTCGGTCAATTTATCCACTAAAAATCTGCAAGATGCCAATTTATCCGAGCAAATTTATCAAATATTAAAAAAATGGAAAGTCAGCCCAAACAAACTGAGGCTTGAAATCACCGAAAGCAGCATGATGCAAAACCCCAACCACGCGTTTGAGATCATTTTAAAACTTCATGCACTGGGTGTTCATTTATCGATTGATGACTTTGGCACCGGTTATTCATCGCTATCTTACTTGAAACAAATCCCCACCGGTGAGCTCAAAATTGATAAATCATTCGTCATCGGCATGCTACATGATGAAAATGATGCCATTATCGTACGTTCAACCATCGACCTAGCACACAATATGGGCCGTAGCGTGCTCGCCGAGGGCGTTGAAAACAAAGATATCCTCAACCAATTAGAAGTATTGCGTTGTGATCATGCCCAAGGCTTCTATATCTGCAAGCCACTGCCAGCAAAGGAACTACATCAATGGCTGAAACAAACATCTTGGAAAACGCCGGATGAATCTTCACAAGTACTGGGCGATTGATGCAATTCAGGTATAATTGAGTAAGGATATGTGTTAAAAATAAGCGCCTATCAAGATGTCCCGTAAAGGAGAAAAATATGTTTCATCGGATTTTACCCGCGACTGCTGAAAGAATGCTCACAATGATATCCATTGCTTTGCTCGTCGTTTCTTGCTCAAGCCGCACCGTGGTAGAAAGTGATATGGGAATGAGCGATGCCCCTGACTGGGTTAACGAAGGCACCAATACGCTCAAGAATAAAAGTGGACGGTTATTTCACGGGGTCGGCTCTGCACCCTCCATTGGCGAACAGTCCCTGCAAATGTCAACCGCTGATGACCGGGCTCGCGCAGAAGTCGCAAGAATATTAAGTTCCTACATGAATGTCGTATCAAAAGATTATGTCGGTGCGGCTGGATTTGGCAACGATACCAGTGCCGAACAAACCATTACCCGCAATATCGAAAACATCACCAAAGTCAATATGACCGGCGCTCGTATCATTGGTCGCTGGAAAGATGAGAAAACCAAGACGATCTATTCCATCGCCGAGTTGGATATGTCACACGTTAAAAAAACCTTGAATACCGTCGAATCAATGAGTCCTGAATTTCGACAACATTTTAGCTATAACAGCGATAAGCTGTTTGACAAGCTGTTAGCCGGAGAAAAATAATGCAAGCACGTTCATTGACTGCACTTTTATATTCCCTCGGTGTGATATTGATTTTAGCTGGCTGCAGCACGAAAGTCGAACGACTCTCTGAAGACGAAGTCCGAGACATCAGTGGCAAATGGAATGATACCGACTCACGTCTGGTTTCAGAAGAAATGATTAAAGATGTGCTGGCACGCCCATGGATCGAACGCTTCACCACACAAAATAATCACCCCCCTGCCGTCATTATTGGTACCATTCAAAATCGCAGCCATGAACACATCAATGTAAAAACATTTGTTCAAGACATGGAGCGAGAACTGATCAACTCCGGCCTGGTGGAGTTTGTCGCATCAAAAGGTGAGCGCCAGGAAATTCGAGAAGAACGCAAAGACCAAGACTTGCACGCTACCGAACAAAGCCGTAAATCGATGGGACAAGAAATCGGCGCAGATTATATGTTAAAAGGCACCATCAACACCATTTTTGATACGGAAAGTAGACGACAAGTCCGCTTTTATCAAGTCGATCTGACCTTGATAAGCTTAGCCGATAATCGCAAAGTTTGGATTGGCCAAAAGAAAATCAAGAAATTCGTTAAAAAGCCTGGCATCCGGCTATAAGCAAACAAACAGCCCTCTGCCATCATGATTATTCCCGTATCGGCTATTGACAGGCTATATTCAGGAGAAGCGTTTGATGTTAGCAACAACAAACGCATCGTCAGCGGAAGCTATCCTGATATTGTCCCCCTATACCTAAAGTATCAATCATACTTTACATAACCATGTCATCGTGCTTTGTAAATCGTTACCGAACCCTTTTTTTTGTTTTCCAAACATTGGGCCTGATCATACTGCTTAACCTTTCGCTATCTAGCTGCGCCTCTTATTCAGTGAATTTTAAGCAAATAGAAACAAAAATTGCACAAAAAAATTATCCCGCCGCATTGAAGACCCTGGATGACAACAAGGGACCACAACGAAATAGCGTCCTATATTGGATGAATCGTGGCATGATATTAAGGATGTCAGGCAATTATACGCAAAGCAACCAAGCCTTGGAGCAAGCGAAAACCATTAGCCAGCAAATCGCCGCCACCAGCGTCAGCGAGCAAGCGGGTGCGCTCTCGATTAATGACGGACTACGCAGCTATGAGGGTCAATCTTTTGAAAAAATTTACCTGAATGTTTATAAAATATTAAACTATTTAGAACAAAATGACTTGCAAAATGCACGCGTTGAAGCGCTGCAAATTGATGTCAAATTCAATGAAATGAACGATGATAATTTTAAGGATGATCCCTTTGCTCGTTACTTGATGGGCATAGTATTTGAAGCGCAACAAGAATGGAGCAATGCGCTCATTGCTTATCGCAAAGCCTATGACAACTATCAATCAAAGCAAAAAGTTTTCAGTATTCCATTGCCAAAAACCCTTCAACAAGACCTGTTAAGACTGACGGCCAAAGAAAACTTTAAACAAGAACATCAGAGGTATGCAAAACGTTTTAAAAATATAAAATGGCCCAAAGCCTCAGAATTCGCACAAAAAGGCGAATTAATTATCATTTTTCATAATAGTCTCATGCCTGCTAAAGGCGAACAGTCGATTAGCTCCGCCGGAAAAAAAGGAATACTCGTTCGGATATCCACCCCCTTTTACCAAAGAAAACCTGTCCATATCCGACAAATCAAGGTAAAAACTCATCGTTCGATAATCCCAGGCAACATCGTTGAAGATTTAGCCGCTGTTGGCCAATATACCTTAGCACACCAAACACCGGCTATTATTGCCCGAGCGATTACCCGCGCCGTGGTAAAGACAAGTCTCACCAGCGAATTAGAAAAAAAAAATGAACTCGCTGGTATCGTCGCTAGCATTGCCGGACTACTTACCGAACGGGCAGACACGCGTGCCTGGAGTACACTGCCACAAAATATCCATATTGCCCGCATCCCCTTATCGCCAGGAAAATATAAAGTGGATGTGCAACTGCTTGGCTACCAAAATAATATTATTCATACCGAAAAATTGACAAACCTTAATATACGTAAAGGTAAAAAAATATTTAAGAATATACATTTTATCTCTGCACGATAGCGATGGAGACATGATTATGAAAAAAATAACCGTGATATTTTGTGCCAGTACTCTGCTCATTAACTTACTTATCCTGAGCGGCTGCGCAAACACTGAAAAACAAGCAAGCGACATCCCGAACTGGGTTTCAGGTATCAGCAAACGCTACCCAGATGGACTCTATCTTATCGGTAGAGGGCATGGCGCAGATATCGACACTGCCAAAGATCGAGCACGGGCCGATGTCGCGAAGTCAGTTGAGGTTCAGATACAGCAAACCACCAGTGACGTACAAACCTTTTCGCAGAAAACTATCGGTTCAGAAACTCAAAGCGATGCCAGTTTAAATATCTCTCGGCAAATCGATACCCAGACAAATAAAATCATTCAAGGGGTAACCATTGCCGAAATATGGCAAGATCCAAAAGGCGGTTTTTATGCCTTAGCCACCCTATCCCGCAATCAAGCAAACACCGCCTTAAGCAGTGAAATCAAACTCAAAGATGATGCCACCCGCCTTCTTCTAGAAAAAACTAAAAATACCGACGACCGATTGCACAAAGCCAGATATCTAGACAAAGCATTAGTTTTACAACTGGAAAGATCTGAATTGCAGCGTACCTTACAAGCCATCGACCGAACAGGCCAAGGCATTGCAACCCAATATCCCGCTAATAAAATTGATGCCACCCTCAACCAAGTACTTCGCGATGTTAAATTGAAGCCTCAACCCGCAGGCTCACATAAGCAATCATTGGCTCCCATTCTCTCTGGTAGCATCGCCAAAGCCGGATTTACTGAATCTAAACAAAATGCTGACTACACATTACAGAGTGTGCTTGATGTCGACAATTTGGGCAACAAAGAAGGTTGGGTTTGGTTAAAAGGCACCTTCAGCATTAATTTAATCGACAACAACGGTAGTGCTCGCGGCAATAAACGCTGGGATATGAAAGTCTCTGCCCGCGATGAACGTGTCGCTCAAAGACGTTTATTAGATAACATCTCAAAAAAACTGGATGCCTCACTACGAAGTACCATTATTGGGTTTACTAAATAAGGCAGAGTAAAACAAATGGTTGGAAATGGAGATGAAAAGAACAATTTTGGTGACAGGATGCTCATCGGGGATCGGACTATGCGTCGCGCAAGGCTTGCAAAAACGGGGTTATCGCGTATTCGCAACCGCACGGAAAATAAAAGATGTTAGCAAGCTGCGTGAAAAAGGACTGGAGAGTCTACCACTCGATTTAGATAGCTCGACCTCAATACAAACCGCCGTCACCGAGATACTTAAGCTTAGCAATGGCGAACTCTATGCGTTATTTAATAATGGGGCTTATGCTCAACCTGGCGCCGTTGAGGACTTGTCTCGTGCCGCACTTCGGGCTTCGTTTGAAACGAATTTATTTGGCTGGCAAGAGCTGACTAACCTAATTATTCCGGTAATGCGCCAACAAGGTTATGGTCGTATTATTCAAAATAGCTCAATCCTTGGCATGATCCCCATGTCTTATCGAGGCGCTTACGTGGCAACAAAATTTGCGCTAGAAGGTTTGAGCAGTAGCCTGCGATTGGAATTAACAGGCAGCAATATACATGTGAGTTTAATTGAGCCAGGACCGATTGAGAGCCGGATTCGCCCAAACTCAATGATTGCATTTCAAAAATATATCAATACTGAAAACAGTGTCCATAAAGAGCGCTACCTCAGTGTGTTAAAGCGGTTAAATAAAGACGGCCCGGTGATGCGCTTTACTTTGCCGCCAGAGGCTGTACTCAAGCGTGTGATACATGCATTAGAAAGCCGAAAACCTAAAATTCGCTATTATGTCACCACCCCAACCTATATTGCTGGACTGCTGCGCCGAGTGCTGAGTTATCGCATGGTCGATCGCGTATTAGTCGCTGCCTCGGGTGGAGGAAAGCGTTAGGAATGAAAATTATAAAACCTAAATTTCAAGCGCTTCGGGCATATAGACAAATAATCCCAACTAAAAAGGTAGACTAAGAAAAATGGAAAGAGTCAGAGCAAAATCGATCCAAGCAAACCAAGCTTATCAGCTCGTTGATAAGCTACAACAGCGTTTTATCAATAAATTAACCACGATTTGCACATCGTTTGGTGCTGGAAAAAATTTTACAGCCATTGAATGGTTTCGCGATGCTGGAAAACATGGCGGTGGATTACGCTTTGTGGCCACAGACAAGCACATTTTCAATCGTGGCTCGGTGAATTTGTCACAAGTGCAATATGATGACGATAAAAGCAAAGGCCTAGCATCTGCCACCGCTATTTCAACGATCATTCATCCTAAAAATCCACTGGCACCTTCGGTACATATGCATATTAGTTGGACAGAGCTCAAGGACGGCAGAGGTTATTGGCGAATCATGGCTGATTTAAACCCCATCATAGAAAATGTCGAGGATCAATCAAAGTTTGCAAGCACATTACAACAGGCGGCGCCCGATCAATATCAAGAAGCCGCCGATCAAGGTGACCGCTATTTTTATATTCCAGCCCTTGGGCGTCATCGTGGTGTTACACATTTTTATTTAGAAAATTACAATACAGGCAATCACGAAATCGACAGAAAACTCGCAACAAAAATAGCTGAAACCACCATCGATTGTTACTGTGAAATTTTACAGTCAACACTCGAAAAAAATATAAATGCGACAAATAGTGAAACTGAAAAACAACTTGAGTATCACACGCTTTATTTTTTTCAAGTATTAACACTCGATCGAGGCACAACATCTGGCTTATTAATACATGACCAAAATGATACTGGAATACTGGGATCATTACCCTCTCATATTAACAAATCTTTAGTAACATCCTGGATAGAAAAATTACAACCCCCACAAAATCAACTGCTAGAGAATATGATTAAATGTTTGCCCAATGAACAGATTTGCCCAATCGAGGATGCCACTAAACAAAAACTAGCTCAAGCAATAAGGGAACACTATAAACAACACCCTCAGGCAATTGATATGCAAGCGCGTGGTGACACAATCCCGACGACGGTATCAAATCATCGTTAAGACAAAGTCTACGACTTGAAATCACCGTATCGATTTCTATACGTTTAAACTGATTTCAGGAAAAATAGACTTGTAGAGTGGATTAATCGCAGAAAATCCACCCTGGTATTATTCTCATTTCAATGCCCTATTGAAACAGGATAATGTTCGCTCATAGCCGAATGAATTCGCTACGCTTAATCTACTCTGCATGGACAAAATGAAGATGAAAAAATATTTTCCAATGATCTTTCTTGTGAAAAAAACGGCATAAAATAACTTTTCCTCTGAAAGCCATTTAAACTTACCATATTCTATTACTTCGACTGCTTTAAATGTTTTATCAGCTGGTTGCGCAAAACCTTTGGCAAGCCTTTGATGCTCAGTGTGTCACTTACTTCATCGTAAATGACACGATCGTTGAGCTGAAACGATGAAAAGCTGATTGCCAAATCTTTTTCACGCCCGGAGAATTTTACATATTTTTTTAAGCGACGCCGATCGATCATCACTTCCTCTTCACTTTTGGGATTGTGACTCAACATTTCACGGACAAATTGATCGCAATCGATACCATTAAGCTCTTTAGATAGACCTGGAATATTAACTGGCTCATCTTTTTGCTCTTGTTCGATGCAGTAACTTACCACTTTGTCACGATACTCCGTGACTTTATCTTCAGGGACATATTTAGCAAAAGATTCAACCCCTTCAAGAAAGCTATTCGTGGCCTCGACTTTATCCACGGCATTGGAAAAGCCGCTAAGCTGGTACATAATTTCTGAGAATAACACGTTACCCTTGGGCGGTACCTGCGTAAAATAAGGATACTTCTTTTTTTTCTGCCACTCAGTAATATCTATTTTTATCCCGGAGAGAGAAGCACCGGTATCGATATAGCAGTGTGAAGTGACATCCAAGGTTTCATCAATAGCGAGCGATTCGCACTGGTTTACTACAAATAGATAAAAAAAATGTTGAGTTTTTGATTTTTCTTCGAAGAAAAGAAAATGTGAGTTCAGCTCAATACCTTTATTGTTAACCTCCTGCTCAAGTGACTTCAGCAATGCCGCACTGAATTCAGAGATCGTATACTCGGATTTCAAAAATACTGATAACTCATTTTCCAATGATGATGAATCGCTCTTTGTACTAAAGCTACCGTGCTGCCGCGAAAGTCTCGTCATAAAACTTTTTTTCAAATTTCCTAGTAATACCTCTTTCTGATTATCAATAGAAAACTCATCTTTTCGAAGAACTAATTTTGCTTGGGAATCTGCCTCACGCTGAAGATGGTGGGCTGTTGCATGGGTAATTTGCATGGACTACTCGTATTTAATAGAATGGAGATAAACCTAATACAAACGTGGACTTCTGCTATTTCTTTTAATTTTATAATGTATACCCGTCGCGTTTGAGATTTAGGCTTTATTGCGGTTCTATTTTTGCCCTGACTGTGTCGCCACTCCTCGCAATAATCCCGATATTACTCATCGTTTTGCCTGGTCAGAACAAAAATATACCTCGCACTCAATACCTCAATCTCAAACGCGACGGGTATATTTAAAAAATACTTTCCCATTCGGTCAATAACTGGACCAAATTAAACTCTGTCAGTACGACCTCTGACCAAGCGTATTGCTTGGAGTTTTGACTATCGGTGCTTGAAGTAAAAAGCAAGGTATCGGAGTCGGGTTGCATACTCACAAAAATACCGTGACTCAGCGCACCAAGTAATAACATGTCTCCACTGCTCAATTTCGCGGGTACAAAATCGTAGTTCAACGGATAATCATCTAAGCTAGAAAAGCGAATATAACCAGCGAGTGATGCATCATAGTACAATCCTGACAGGCTTATTTGTTGCCCTCCGGCCGCAATGAGTTGCTCATTATTAGTTAACTCATAAGGCATACTTGCAGAAAATTCAATGTCCTTAAATAAATAAGACACCTTACCATCAGTGAGCACACCGATTTGATCTGCTGTTAATTGAAAGCTGGCTTGCTGTGCTTGTCGAGTGAAAACGACGATTGTATTTTTAAAGAGTACCGAGTTCCCCGCCAAATAAGAGATTTCAAAATTCAGAGCCATTTGATGATTTTTAAATTCAGTATTGGTAATATCTAATTGCGAAGCCATCCCCGAATAAGTAATGATACCATTCGTGATGGTGGTGCTATCCAATGCCTGGCAATTCCATGATACATATATCCATTCATCTCCCATGGAAGGCACAGCGTCATTGTTTTTATCATTCCATAAATTCGACTCGACAATTTTGTCATCCCGGTTGTCGGGATTTTGCAGACACTTCTCGCTGGAAGCATCAAGGATTGTCACTTTTCGAGCGACGGGTTTAGCTATTAATCGGTTAGCAAAGTGTTGTGATGCACCTAAATCATCAAAACCTTTTAAGGATAAATCTGCCAACGCAATCATTCTCAACTGAATGGAACGAAAAATAGTTGGTGCATTATCTACATCCAAAGCCAATAGCTCCGTGGATAAAAGATTATCGAAATCTGCAGCTAATAATAGGGGAGGGGACTCAATTTGAAGTTCGCTATTATCGTTATTATCCTCATGGAAACATCCACTACAGACAATCAGCATCAAGCATAGCAATAATCGGAAAAAATATTCCCGTCGCCAAATATTTTTTCCGGCTTGCGTCACAAAGCGGCTTCCGCTTTATCAAAATTTACTAAGATTTCTTCCGCTATTTTATTATCAAAGTTCCGGTTTTCCGTATTCTTCAAAATATCTTTTAATTTATCAATCACCTCAGTGTAATCCTCGACAGCCAACTCTTTACTTTTTCCCTCTCTCGACAAGTTAAAGGTTTTTTTGCTCGCATAATCATTAGGGTTAACATGGTCAATTACGGGTGAGAATCGCCACAATAAACCATCATCATGCTCAAGCTCGGCCACATATTTCAAAATATCTTGCCGAATAGGATATTCCAGGCGGTTTTTTACTAATAACCAAACAAATAAACCAACCACGGTGGTCGGCACCATAATAATCCAAACAAATTTCGCAAAAGATTCCAGCGGCATGACATTGTTGCTCACCCCAAGATAGGCGAAACCAAATGCAATACAATACAACAGCGATCCAGCACCTAAGCCATACAACATCGCCTTCGGTTTAATCGATTGAATCCTTTTTTTGTAATCTAATTTTGGTAAGTCGAATGAACGTTCAAATTGGCGTACAATCTCTTTTTTTATGCCTCGTTTACCTTTTTGTTTGCTAGCCATATGCAAAATACCCTTAATTTATTCAGTTGAGGACCGTGCACAATCCTTAAAGCCTACCGTTTCACATCAAGCGATGCGATATTCATCGTATTATAAGCCTATCATTTTTGAGATGCCAACCGGTTGG
>VAPK010249498.1_pt1 | contig 30252 bp, 26 predicted proteins | sample 3395031 | NCBI WGS metagenome assembly VAPK01 (sample SAMN08290443, study PRJNA428436) | hydrothermal vent metagenome | isolation source: Deep-sea hydrothermal vent chimney 1 | place: Pacific Ocean: Juan De Fuca Ridge
ACCGGAATATAAAATTTTTGCAAAATATCGGTTTGTTCAAAGCCAACATTTTTCTGATTACTTGGATTCGAATTAATAACCGGATCTGGATTGTAAAAGAAATCGGTATTGTTAGAAAATTCAAATTGTTTTCCCCAGTTATTAAAACCATGCTTTCTGTTTTGACCCATTTTTAAGTCATCAAAACTACTGTGAGATATACTCGTAAAACTTGCGAATTTTTTCATTTGTAATTCAACACCGCCTTGTATTGTCTTTTCTTGATTTACAGTACTATAACGCACTAAAAAATCTGTGTTTACATTGGTTTTTTCACTGGTTTTGGGCTTTCGTGTATAATAATGAATGACTCCTCCCAAAGCATCGGATCCATAGATTACAGAAGATGGTCCAAAAATAACCTCGGTTCTGTCTAAATTATTTGGCGAAACAGTGATAGAGTTTTGTAAATGGCCTTTGCGATAAATTGCATTGTTCATTCTTACACCATCTACTACAAGTAAAATTCTATTTGCCTCCATACCTCTTAAAACCGGGCTACCTCCACCAAATTGTGTTTTTTGAACTTTAACTCCAGGTATATTGGCCAGCATGTCTGCAGCTGTTTGAGGAGCTAAATTCTGTATTTCCTTACTTGAAAATATCGCGATTTGTTCGGCAATTCGAGTTGTATTTTCTTGGGCTTTAGAAGCCGATAAAAAAACCTCTTCTAATAATTCTGCCTTAAACTGAAGATATATTATAGTGTTATTCCTTCTAATTTGTTTTTTTAATAACTCCATTTCTACATAGCTAACATGTGAAAAAGTTAAAAGTTCCATGTCGCCAAATCCGCTTAGATCAAGTACTCCTTTTTCATCAGAAATTAGACTTTTCGTATTATCTTCATTTCTAACCATAACGTTTTGAATGGGAAACTCAGAATCTTTATCAATTACGATACAGTTTTGAGCATAAGAAAATTGTCCTAAAAGGACAATTAAAACGACATTAAGAATTTTCATTAAATACTTCGTTTAAAACGTTTAATGATTTAGGTCTTTTAAATCCGGGTAAATGTAATTCAAAATATTCAAGTAATATATTCAATACTATTTTACGGGATTTTGAATTCAATCTCAACCGTACCATATCATCAAATTTTATGCCGATAAGCGATTTAAAATAAATTAATTTGTTACCAGACACGAAATTAAATGTGGGTTTATAATCACAAAATAATCCCTCAGTTAAGTCAAAATAGTTGGCTGTTTTGTTTTGGGTTTCCGGGTAAAAACCCAAAAATTTACTCAAACTCAGTAAAAAGAGTAAATGAAAATTGGCAGTTGATTCGTGATTATCTAACCAAATAAACGACGTTTCAATAAACTGAAATAAAGTTGTATTTGATTCCTCTTCTTTTAAACACAATACCAAAACTTCGGCTAAAAATAAAGCTATAGATTGTTTGTAAATATCGATTGAAACCGATTGGTACATATATGAAATACCCACTTCGCGAATACTATTCAGGTTTCCCTTATTATTATGATTAGCAGTAAGATATAATAAAGACAATGGTTGAAAATAAGCAATATTTAATTGCTTTGCAGTAGTACGTGATCTTTTGTTGTTTGGTTTGAATATTCGCTTTAACAAATACGATTTTATTCCTTCTTCGGTAAAACATTTTACAATTAAATCGGTGTCTCCATATTTAACCGATGTCAATACAATTGCCTTTGTTTTTACTATCATTTCAATCAATTAATAATAGCGATCTTTGTAGAAGATGTTTCGGATTTATCTGGGCTTGTTAGCAAAACTATGTAGACCCCAGATGCAACTTTGCGACCAGCTAAATTTGTTTTATTCCAAATTACTTTTCCTCCTTTTAATTCCTGACCTGGTTCAACATTAGTTTCATGAACTAATCTACCGGCAGTATCTAGTATTTTTACGTTAGTACCACGTGGTAAATGCGTGCCTTTTCTTCCATCAATTGTAATAAATTCATGCTCTTTTTTCGCTGGGTTAGGATAGGCATAAACCTCACCCAAACTTTCACCAAAGGGTGCAACATTATTATTAAAGGCCACTATTCCTTTTTCAGTAGCAAAAAAAACTTTCCCATTAGAATTGTCTACTCTAATCTTTAAAATTCTATTTGAAGGTAGAGGAGAATTGTCTTTGTTAAAATTAAAAAGAGTTTCACTACCAGATAGATTCGTTCCAAGTACTCCTCCCGTATCTGTTCCAAACCATTTATTTTCTGCGCCATCAATAGCAATTGTATTTACCGGTTGATCGCCTAATAATTTTTTTGGTATTCCATCATCCTCAATAATAACAGGTTCCGCATCATATAGGTTGGCATCAAAAAGACCTTGTGCATCTGAAAATACAACCAAACCCTTTTGTGTACCAATCCAAATTCTATTATTTCTATCAACTACTAAAGATCTCACATTTAAATCGGGTAAAGAACCCTTTGTTGCCTCAGTAATTAAGGCCCTCTTTCTATCACCGGATTCATTAAAAACCAATGCGCCGTTTCTTCTGGATCCAATCCAAATACTTCCAGACTTGTCAATCACCAATTCCGTTAATCCCAAAGCCTGATTGGTCATAATAGAACTAAGATCAAAGCTATCCCATTGTCCGTTTGTTTTTAATTTCTTTAATCTCTCATCTATCCATGCATTTGCAACCCATAAATTTCCTTGATTATCGAAAGCCGAACCATTAATTCTAATACTCTCAAAATCGGGGCTTCCTGCCAATATCAATGATTCTAAACCACTATTTGATTCGTCCCATAGTACGAGTGGTTTGTCATTTTCAACTACTAAAATTCCGCTATTCCATGAACTGATATATACCTTATTCTCTTCTATTGGGTCAAGGGTAATATGAACCAGATCTTTTGCAGGAAAAGTTGGGTCATATGGAAAATTAATCCATTGTTCTTCCGGTGGTAAAATACCATTAAAATGGCTGTACCCTAATCTTCTACCTAAAGGAGTAAAAGCGCCATCATAACCACCATAAACAACCCAGAGGTTGTCGTTTTCTGCTGTTATAGAAAAAACCTGGTTAGATGAGGGTCCGGTTGGATGAATTTCTTGATAAGTAATATTTGAAAAACTATTCTGTAAGATACCAAAGCTCGTTGTAGCTAAATAAACGTTTTGGCTTTCTGCGAAAGCACTTTGCAAAACAAAATTAAACTCAGCATCTTGATTTGCTATAAATACAGTTGCTAATGCAGTGTTTAAAACATAAGCCGCACTTTTTGTTGTAAGAGTTAAAAAATCTAAAGAAGCTTTTGTGTTTATTATTGTTTGTGGAAAAGATCCTATTTGTTGTAAATTATTAAATGAAATCAACTTGAATAGTGTGTTTCCTTTTGAGGTAAATATGTCATTATTAAAAATTGAAACAGACAGAAAATCACCAAGCAATTCCCCTTGAGGTTGCAACCACTGATTAAAATCTATTAAATTGGGGTCATTAATATCAGCAGAATAAATACCTTTTTGTGTAGCTGCATAAATCGTGTTTTGCAATATCTGGATTTGATGAACAAAAACCGGATTTGAATTCTCATCTATAAAATAGGTATCCCCAAAAAGTAAATTATTTATATCGTATTGCACAATTCCAAATGGAGTAGAGAGGTACAATATCTGTTCGTATTCTGTAATGTGATTAACTTGTTTTTGACCAGTTATATCTAGCCTTTCTATATCATTTGCAATTGTTATTTTACCATTATCGTCTATTATTTCTATTAGACCCGATTGGTAACCAATAACAAACCTTTTGGTTGATTCACTAAAATAAATACTTGTAGTTTCTTTTCCAGAAAGTCCATGAACAGAAGATATTTTGTTACTTTCTTTAGTACTTACATTATATATAAATGCTGCGTTATCGGTAATTGCATAGATCTTATCTTCAATCTTTATAAAATCCTTTACATTATTGTACGAATAAAAGTCTTCCCAATTATCGCTAAAATCTGTTTGAGAAAAGACTGTGCTTACTAATAGGAACATTAGTATTCTAATTCGCGCATCAAATCTATTAAAAGACACATTAAGCATGATCCAAGTTTTGCTCAAAGATATTTATTTAAAGCGAATACTAAAACCCCTAGATTATTAAATGTTGGAACATCAGACTTTACTTCTTATTCGTTTCTTTATGCTTTGGATGTTTCTTTCTATGGGAATTCTATTTCCTGTAAAAACAAAAACCCGAGAATTTAAGTCCTCGGGTTTTTATTATGTTCTAATAATATTTAAAATGCGTCTTGTAAATTGAGGTTTGAAACAGCCATCAATTCACCTTCTACAAACAATTTAACCGGATAGACACCTTTTTCAAAATTATCTCCTTTTCTCTGTATAAACATGGTCACGTTTATATCGTTTTTATTATAATCGATTATGGTGTGATCTGTATATTTTTTTTCGGTTTCACTATTTTTTAATTTAAATATACCTTTTGCCTGAGCAACTTTACCTTCCGGGTTTTGCAAGATTATATGTGCGTCTTTTTTTCCAGGTTTCACTTTGTCATTATGTAACAATTTGAAGGTTACTTTTATCAATTCGGTTTTGTTTGCATTGTTTGTTTTTTGGTATTTCCCACTTTGATTCATTTTCATTGCGACAACATCTATACTAGTCACTCTTAGATTCTCTTCCAGAATCTCCTTATCCATTTGTTCGGCACTAGATAATCCTTCATTGTTCAAATTACCATTGTGTTTTATACTTCGAATTTGGGTTATCGGTGATCTGTTTCTTCTTATGTCTTTACTTATCAGTTTATAGTATTTTTTATTGAACTCCAATAAATTGTTTTTGTATTCAATAATATTCGACCATCCTGTTTCTTCCATTTCTACAGCCGATTTAATAATTTCTGATATCTTATTCTTTTCAACTCTTAGTGAATCTGAAACTTTGGTATATTCTGAAATAGCCATTTCAAATTTCTTTTCCAGTGCAGTTAATTTATCAATTACTTTAACTTTTTCATTCGCAATATAATTTAATGCTTTATTGCTTTTTTTGTTTGTCGCAACTATAGATGAATTATAATTAACTATTAGTTCTTCCTGTACTTCCTTCTTTTTAACAGGTTCACTTTTCTCTTGTTCTATTTTTACTACACTACTTTCTTCTTTCTTTTGTTCATTGCTTTTGTATTTCGGCGTACTCTTTACACTTGTATTACTCTCCTTTTCTACTTTAGCTGACTCTGATTTTTCATTTTTCTTTGGTGTGTATGCTATAGATTCTTTTTCATCAATTAATATTTCTTCCTGTTTCTTTTCTGATATCGCATTATTCGTGTTCTCCTTATTTTCCTTTATGGGTTGTTCGCTTTTGGTTTTTTGAGTTTTGACATTTGCAATATTTGTTTTCTCTTTTTCATACTTAATCGGATCGATTTTAATTTTTGGTTTTTCCTTTACCTGCTCACTTGGTTTACTTGTATTATAGACCAATCTCGATTTCTTTTTATTGGGCTTATTACTTTTAATTTTGGCTTGAATATTAACAAAATTAAACTCGGTTCGTCTATTCATTTGATGAGCCTCTTCTGTACAATCGGCACCATTAACACATTGATTGATCAATTTGTTTTCACCATATCCTTTTGATTTTATCCTGTTTACATTAACCCCCTGAGATCTCAAATAATCAACGGCGGCTTTGGCTCTCTTTTTAGATAAAATAATATTGTATGCATCGCTACCTCTTGAATCTGTAAAGGCAGAAGCTTCAATAACTAGGTCTGTATTATCCTTCATGATTCTCACAATTTTATCCATTTCTTGTGCAGCTGCCTCGGTTATGGTTGCATCGTCGAAATCGTAATAAATAGGTTGTAATCTTTCTATTACCGGTTTGTCTTTATGAATTTTGCTCAAGACTAAATTGGTATGTAAAGCAGAATGGTAATTTTCTTCTAAAATTTCAATTCTCTTTTCATCATTTTTATAATTTTCGCTAGATGCGATTAGTTTATATTCTTTGGCACAGGAAACTGTAAATTTGTAAGTACCATCATCGAAAGTAGAAACTGATTCTAAAAGGTTTCCTTTTAAGTTATATAAGTCAACCGTAGCTCCCGAAATAACTTCTTTGGAATCTTTATCTCTAACCTTACCATCAACAGTAATAAAACATTCTCCCGGTCTAACATCTTCTTCCAATGTAAATGAATACAAATCATTAAAGCCTTCACCTTGTAATCGGTTCGATGTAAAAAATCCCTGGTTATTATCTTTATTTATTATATAAGCAAAATCATCATTGATACTGTTAATAGGTGCAGCCAATTGGTATATTTCGGAAGTAGATTTATCATATACTTCTACAGCAAAAACGTCTAGCTTTCCCTTTCCTGTGTGTCCATCTGACGAAAAATATAAAATGTTTGATTCTGTTATAAATGGTGTAGTTTCATTACCTCTGGTATTTACATTCCTTCCAAGGTTACGAGGTTTGCTAAATTTTCCATTTTTTAAAATATCAACTACAAAAATATCTGTTTTCCCCTGTGAAGGTTGTCTGTTTGAAACGAAATACAATTTTGTATTATCACTATTCAATACTGGATAACCAGATGAAATCATTTTTTTATTAAAAGGTAGTTTTTCTATGTTTTCCCAACTTCCGTCAGCCTTAACCTCTGCTTTAAATAATTCTAGTCTTTTATTTTTGGCTAAATTTTGTTTTGATAATTTCTTAACATACCTATTTCTACTAAAATAAACTGTCTTATTATCATTGGTATAGGTTACTCCTGTTTGGTTGTACTTTGAATCAATTTTACTAATTACCGGTTTAATATTTTTAATCTCACCATCAAAATCAATATCTCCAACGAAAAGATCTTTTCGTGGGTTATAATTTTTTTTTGAATTATTCGCTTTTTCTTCAGCTGAAGTAAAAATTAATTTATTGTTATCTAAAATTGCAACTCCGTAATCCGAATTTTTCTTGTTGACTTCTAAAAATTTAATCTGATATCTACCAGTAGATTGTGCCGATCCATAAAAAAACCCAGCTAGCATTAAAATAAAAATAATTCCCTTTTTCATAATTAAAATTGTTATAACAAATTGTTTGTCTGCTTGTTAGTAAGATTAAAACATAAATTGATTCGCTTTTATTCCATCTGCTTTTAACCGAAATGGAAATAAAACTTATCAACAACAGTGTGTTAATAACGTATAATATGGGATTAAATTATACTGCCTTAAAAAATTTTAAGCAACAAAAAAGTCCAATTATAAAATTGGACTTTCTAAAATTAATCAAGAAGTTTATTTGACTAATTATTCGTTTGAATCACTAGAGTTAGTGCTTTCTGTTTCGCTACCTGGATTAAAATCATTGTTCAAGGCTTCAATTATTTTATCTGTAATATCCAAAGCTTCATCTCCATAAAGAATAGATTTAGTTTGATCAGAAGTTCCAAAGATAAAATTAAACCCGTTAGATTTAGCATATTCTGCAACAAAAGAGTCGATATCCTCATTGATCTTTTCCATTTTTTTCTGCCCTTCTTCTTGCACTTGTTGTTGCGCTAGTTGCTGACGTCTCTGAATTACTTGTTGCTCCTGCATCAACTCTTGCTCTTTTGCAGCTCTATCAGTTTCTGAAAGATTTTTTGAATTCTGTTGATATTCTTGTACCTTTAATTGAAAAGGTTGAGCAAGTTGTTCTAATTCTTGAGCCATTTTGTCTGATTGTATTCTCATTTCCTCTTCAGCTTGTTTTGACCCCTTGTATTCTTGCAAAACTTCTGCAATATCTACATATGCGATTTTTGTTTGGGTACATGACACAAGCAAAATTAAAATTGAAAATACCAAAAGTAATTTTTTCATTATTTAAATTTTAAAATTAATTGCGCAAATGTAAAGTAATGATTTGAATTTAGGTTGAAAAAGCTTCATTAAACTTATTATAGATTATATTTATTGAAAAGGCTATAATTATAATAGCCCTTTATATTTAACCATATGTTTAAGAGCTTTTTAAAGTGTTTAAATAAAAACGTTGTAGTTATTGATGGAAATATAACAAAAAGCGCTTAAAACCCCGTAAAACCCGTTAAGTCTTGTTTTTTATAAGGTAAATTAAAGAAGAGTACTCTCCAGATTGTCTTGCTTTTAAGTTAGAAAGAAATCCTCTATAGAAAGCTTGAAACAAATTTGATTTTCCTGATTTGTATTTTTCAGATAACAGACTTACATAAAAAGCATCAAATTTCATTGGATATGTTTTTAGAATCCTAAAATCTTTTTTAGCAAAAATCATTTGCATTGCCTTTTTTGAAAAATGCCACAAGTGTCTAGGCACATCAAAAGCGGCCCAGAAATTCTGATAATAAATGGCATCATAACTTTTATAATTGGGTACTGCTACAATTAAAGTTCCGTTCGGTTTTAATAAGGTTTTTATTTGTTCTATATATTCTTCTAAGTTTAACACATGTTCTAAAACATGCCACATCGTAATTATATCATACGTGTTTTTAGAATTATTTAATAAATCATCTATCTGGTTTACGACACTTAAATCTGAATTTAATTTTTTAATTGCAAAATTTCTTGCTTTGTTACTTGGTTCAATTCCTTTAATTTTCCAGTTGTTCTCTTTACAAGTAAATAAAAAATCTCCTGTACCACATCCAATATCTAAAATAGATCTATCCGATTTTTCTAAAGAGTTTATAAGATTAACTTTTCTCTTAATTGTATAATTCTTAACTAGCTGATATACTTTATCTAATAGCGATCTATTTGAATCGGTATGAGAGATATAAGCATCACTTTCGTAGTATTTCATCAATTCATCTGCTTTGGGTCTTGGTGAAGTAATTAAAAGTTCGGATTTTTCATCTAACAATAATTCAAATGTTTCACGTGAAACTGTGTGATCTTTGCATGTCAAATAGGGTTTAAAATCGCCCGAATTTATATCAAATATATGTTTATCTACCATTCTATTTCGCTTAATAACGATCTTTATCTTCCCATATAAACCAATAAAACAGACACATCACTAGGTGATACCCCTGAAATTCTACTCGCTTGTGAAATTGTAGTGGGTTGAATTTTACTTAATTTTTCTCTTGCTTCAAATGAAATGGACTGTACTTTTTGATAATTAAAATTATTTGGTATTTTAATATTTTCAAGTCGCTGTAGTTTATCTGCACTATTCTTTTCCTTCTCAATATAACCTGAGTATTTTACATGTATTTCTGTTTGTTCAATTACCTCTAAATCTATTTTGTTCTTGGAAATAAATTCTTCAACTCCCGGAAACTTTCTTACGTCGTTAAAATCTAATTGTGGTCTTGCCGCAATTTTAAACATCTTCATTGATTGGGAAACCTTAGCTGAATTGTTAAGCTCCAAAATAGGATTTACCTCATGGGGTTTTATACTTGTTTTTTTTAGGAAATCTATAAAAAGATCTGTTTTCACTTGCTTTTCACGAACTCTATCCATTCTTTCTTGTGAGGCTAACCCTAAATTATAAGATTTTGGTGTGAGTCGTAGATCAGCATTATCTTGTCTCAACAGCGTTCTGTATTCTGCTCTAGAAGTAAACATTCTATAAGGCTCTTCTGTTCCTTTCGTAACCAGATCATCTATTAAAACACCTATATATGCCTCGTCTCTTTTTAAAACAAATGGTTCCTTATTTTGAATCTTCATGACGGCATTTATTCCTGCCATCAGTCCTTGAGCTGCCGCTTCCTCATAACCTGTGGTGCCATTAATTTGACCAGCAAAAAACAAATTAGATATTTTCTTAGTCTCTAAGGAAATCTTTAATTGCGTAGGAGGAAAATAATCGTATTCGATGGCATATCCAAATCTTAAAAACTTAACTTTCTCAAAGCCGGCTACCTTTTTTAATGCTTTGTATTGCACCTCGTGAGGTAAAGAAGTTGAAAAGCCATTTACATATATTTCAGTTGTATGCCACCCTTCTGGTTCAACAAATAATTGGTGTCTTTCTTTACTCGCAAATCTATCTATCTTATCTTCTATCGAAGGGCAATATCTCGGACCAACACCTTTAATTCTTCCGGTATACATAGGTGAGTTTTCAAACCCCTCTCGTAATAATTCATGAACCTTAACAGAGGTATATGTCATATAACAAGATTTTTGCTTTTCTAAAGCTCGTGTAGTTTTAGAAAATGAAAATTTAAACGGAATATCATCTCCAGGTTGCTCAATCATTTTTGAAAAATCTAATGATCTTGCATCTACTCTTGGTGGCGTTCCAGTTTTCATTCTACCCGCTTCAAAACCTTTTTCTATTAAATCTTCGGTGATTCCGGTTGATGAACCTTCACCTGCTCTACCCCCACCAAACGTCTTATTTCCGATATGAATTTTTCCATTTAAAAATGTTCCTGCAGTAATAATAACTGTTTTAGAATACAATTCCAATCCCAATTGTGTTCTAACACCTATTATCAAATCACCATCAAACAGCAAACCGTTTACAGAATCCTGAAGCATATCCAAACAGGTTAAACTCTCTAAATACAGTCTCCATTCTTCTGCAAAACGCATTCTATCACTTTGTGCCCGCGGACTCCACATGGCAGGTCCTTTTGATTTATTAAGCATTTTAAACTGAATAGCTGTCTTGTCTGTTACAATTCCACTATATCCCCCTAAAGCGTCAATTTCCCTAACTATTTGTCCTTTAGCAATTCCACCCATTGCAGGATTGCAACTCATTTGAGCAATATTTTGCAAACTCATAGTCACCAATAAAGTACTGGCACCCAATTTTGCTGAAGCTGCCGCGGCCTCACTTCCTGCATGACCGCCTCCAACAACAATTACATCATATTTAGTATCAAATAAACTCATATACAAAAAACTGTTTCACGTGAAACATATCACGATAAATAACCTAATTAAAATAACAAGACATTTTAATATAAAAATATTAAATAAATTTTTAGCTGTTAAAAAGTGCGCAAAGATAGGTAATAATCTTCTTTTGAACGCATGGTTTTTTTGTCCTTGACGGATTTGTCTTTATAACCACAATAGTGCAGTATTCCATGAATCATAACTCGATGAAGCTCTTCCTCGCAATTCGTATTATACTGTTTTGCGTTTTCTTGTACTCTGACTGTAGAAATAAAAATATCGCCTGAGATAATGTTTTGAACTGTGTAATCTAAACTAATTATATCTGTTAATGTGTTATGTTTCAGCTCTTTAATGTTAATGTTCAGTAAATATTCATCATCACAAAAAATATAATTAATTTCACCTAACTCTTTGTTTTCTTGATAAATAACAAATTGAATCCATTTTAATATAGATGCTTTTTTTGTAAGTTTGAAATCATTCCTTGAATTAATCTCTATCATAGCACGGTTTATAAATCTTTCTTTTGGTAGTATTTTTTAATCCGCTTTTGATAATCAGGTTGTAAATCTAAATAGTTACGAATCAAAATTTCATTTTCTTTAAAAAACAACTTTTTTTCATTTAACCTATTTATACTATTTCTTTGAAATCTATAATCACTGTTGGTAGATTTCCTTTTATTGTCTTTATTTTGATTGAAAGTTGCTTTGTCTAATTTTAATAATTCATGTTCAAGTTTTTGCATGTATTCAATTGTCTCATTAGTTATTCCCTTTTCTAATAATAGTTTTTCCAGTTCTTCCATTTGCTTTTCCACTTGTTTAGACTGCTCGCCCCCATTGCCATCTTTCATTAATTGATTCAATTGTTCTTTTATCCTACTTTGTTCTTGATAGATTTCAAACTGCTCGCCACTCATCGTTTCTTTAGAATCTTTTCCTTTCGATTTCCCTTTTTCTTTTCCTTGTTTCATCTTTTCCAATAATTCACCCTGCTTTTTTATAATATCAGGCAAGCTTAATTCTTCTCCTTTTTTTCCTTTTCCCTTACCACTTCCGGGTTTTTTATTTTGAAGATTCTCTAACAAGTCACTCAATAAATCTGCCAAATTATTAGCAGCTGTCATCGTGTATTGTTGATTTTTAATTCCTTCTGAAATTTTATTTTCCTCGATATTCTCAAGAGACTTGTTTAAATTATAATGTGCCTCGCTTAAATCTTTTTGAATTTTTGAACTTAACCTTATTAATCGTAATGATAAAGTATACAAACTATCATCAATATGTTCGAAATACGTTTTTAATTTAATCTGAGATTTCAATTTCTCTGGATACTCGGCATTTTTAGAATTTATACCTTTAAACGATAACATCAGCTCCTCTTGATCAAAAGAAAACACAATCAAATTTTCCAATATTTGTTGAAGATCTTTTATGTTTTCTTCATTGCTTTCCATTTCCATTTGCATAAAGCTATCTTTCATTTTTTCACTTAGTTCTTTCATTTTTTTTGCAGCAGAATTTTGTTTTTTACTAGCCTCCTTGTTCTTGTTTTCCTTCGAATTATCTGAAGAAGTATTCTCTTCCATTTTCAACTTTTCTAAAGCCTCTTGCATTTCCATGTCAATTAGTTTTTGATCAGACTCCGTATCCTGCAATTGCATAGGTTCTTTTAATTCATTATTTTGTTTTTCTAATTCCTTAAAATCTTTTTGAATAGAATCAAATTTATTATTAAGATCCTCTTGAGTTTTGGATTCATTCAATTCATTTTTTGACAAATCCATTTGTTTTTTCGACAATTCATCCAGTTTTTTTATTATTTGTTCTGATTTTTTTTCAACATAAAACCTTTTTGTCAATTCTAAAATTCTTTCCAATGATCTTGTTTCCTGCTTGCTCTGCTCTTTTAATCGATCAATTTTGTTCAACAAATCTTCTTTCTTCAATTTTTCTGCCAGTTCTTCCAGTTCTTTAAGTAAATTTTGTTTCTCTTGTAATTCTTTAGCTTCTTTTAATCTATCTTTCAGGTTTTGCTTTTTATCCTGCAAATCCGAATTATTTTCTTCATCCATCTCTTCCAAATTCTCAAGCAATTTATTCGTGTTTTTTTGAAGCATTTGCTCATACTTTTTTTGCCTATCTAAAAATTCGTCTAATTCTTTCTTGTCATTCCAATCTGTATTGTTTTTAGTTTTTAGTTTTTTAGAAAAATTCTCCATAGAACGTTGTAGTTCTTCCGCATTTTTTGAAGTATTTTCAATGTCGTTTATGCTTTGTTTTTGTTCCTGTAAAATCTCATTCTCAATTTGATCATGGGTTTTGTTATTATAATAGAATTTTTGAGATACCGATTTCTTTTTACCGTTGATTCTGTCATTATCAAAAACTTCAAAAAATATCTCATATCCGGTACCTTCTTTTAATACAAATCCATTTGGAAATACATAATAAAATTCCTCCAAATCAATTTTATCTATCTCGATATTGTGTTTATTAAGAACACCTGTCTTTCTATTTTTGGCAACAACTTGTAATTTGCTAATTCCATAATCATCACTTAATTTCCCAATAAACTGAACCGGGCCTCGTTGAACTGAATCTATATCCGATTTAACCAATATTCTGGGATACTCATCTTTGATAATATCTATTTGATAGTTCAATTTTTCAAACTTTTTCACTTTATCATTAGAAGTGTTTATCTGATAAGAAAAACCTGTATGAGCCTTTTTTGCTAATTTAAAGCTATTCTCGTCATTATTAACTAGTTGCTCAGTTGTTTTGGTAGAAGTAGTATTGTTAAATTTGGAAATAAAATTTATTTTATTGGTATTCTGAGCTTTAATTAACCAAGTAATTTCGGTTCCTTCAGGGATAATTGCATTTCCGGTATTTTTAATTGTTTCAGGCTGTTTCTTAGTGTATTTCGGAAAGTTCAATCTCATTTCAAAATCCGTAATTTTAGGTGTAGTATAAACCTCAAGTAAATAGTTATTCGATAGAACTCTATTGGCCTCAAAATGAAATTCTATATTCCGAACCGGATATTCAAACAAAAACTCATACTTACCTTTTTCACTATTGTTTAAATAATATGTTTCTTCATTAAAAATAATTTTTACGTTTTCCGGAATTAAACTTCCTATAACAGAAACTTCTAGTTTAAAAGATTCTCCTTCTAATGATTGTAATTTGTTATTTAAAATTTTAAAATGAAATGGAGCTGGTGGGCTATAAGCTGTTTTATGATCTATAACTCTTTTCATACTTTGGGTAAAAATCGAATTATTTCCACTTAAGTAAACAAATACCCATATTAATAAAGGAACCGATAAGTACTTTACATATTTATAATTTGTTTTAAAGTTAATCGCTTGTTGAAACCTAATTGGCCTTAAATCTGTAGCTTTCTGCTCTATGCTTGCCACTAATAAATCACTTTGTACAGAATTGTTATTTAACTGTAAAATGTTAAGTAATTTATCATCCACTTCCTTAAAGTGATCTCCTATTATTTTGGATGCCTGGGTTTTAGAAATTCCTTTTTTTAATCCAATAAGTTTCAACACAGGAACTAAAATAAAATAGAGTATTAAACCTATCTCAACCAGAATAAAAAACCAAAATAAAACAGTTCTTGCCGTTGGTTTTAACCATAAAAAATATTCAATAACAAGTGTAAAAATTAAGTATAAGAATCCAAATGAAAGAAATAATATACTTCCCTTAATAATTTCATTGGTATAATATTTTTTAATGAAACTATGTAGTTTTTCTTGTATGTTTTTAAAATTATTCAAAGTTTTATAAATTAATACATGTAAAAATACAAATATAGTTTTTAAAAAAGTCTTAAATTTTTATCTACAAGGTTTCATTTTGTAGGCTCTAACTAATAATATTTCAAAATTTTAAAGGTTTTTACTTTATCCTTTCTACTTTATTCTTGATAATTTATCTTTGCATTCTAAATTTTTTCAAATGTCTAAACCAGTTAGAGTTCGCTTTGCTCCAAGTCCGACAGGACCATTGCATATTGGCGGTGTAAGAACTGCTCTTTTTAATTATCTGTTCGCTAAAAAGCACAATGGAACATTTATTTTAAGAATCGAAGATACCGATCAAAACAGGTATGTTGCCAATGCAGAACAATATATTATCGATTCTTTAAACTGGTGTAATATTCCATTTGATGAAGGGCCGGGAAAAACTTCTTCCAATGGAGAATATCTTGGGCCATATAGGCAATCAGAAAGAAAAGATGTTTATAAAAAGTATGCAGATATTTTAATAGCTTCCGGAAATGCTTATTATGCTTTTGATACTTCAGAAGAATTAGATTATCACAGAAAGGATCATGAAGAAAAAGGGAAAACCTTTATCTATAATTGGCATAACCGATTAAAATTAACCAATTCGCTTTCGTTAACTACTGATGAAGTAAAAAATAGAATTGAAAAAGGTGAAAAATATGTAATAAGATTTAAAACACCAACCGATGAAACACTGCTTATGCAGGATATGATAAGAGGTGAAATAAAAATAGATACCAATGTTTTGGATGATAAAATATTATTTAAAAGCGACGGTATGCCTACCTATCATTTAGCAAATATAGTTGATGACCATTTAATGAGAATTAGTCATGTTATAAGAGGAGAGGAATGGTTACCTTCTTTATCTCTTCATGTTCTACTCTATCGGGCTTTTGGTTGGAATACACCAGAGTTTGCTCATTTACCATTAATTCTAAAACCGACGGGTAAAGGAAAGTTAAGCAAGCGAGATGGTGACAAACTCGGTTTTCCTGTTTTTCCTTTACAATATAAAAATGAGGATACAGGTGAAATAGCAGCAGGATATAGAGAAGGTGGTTATTTTAATGATGCTTTCATCAATATGTTGGCGTTTTTAGGTTGGAATCCTGGAACCGAACAAGAGATTTTTACTCTGGATGAATTAGTTGAAGCTTTTGACATTAAAAAAGTTGGTAAATCTGGGGCAAAATTTGATGTAGAAAAAACAAAATGGTATCAACATCAATATCTGATTAGAAAAAGTGATGAAAAATTAGCAGAGTTATTTTTACAACAGGAAAAAGATTTACGCCTTCACGGAAATGATAAAGCAAATCAACAAGATTATATAATTAAAGTCATTTCTTTAATTAAAGAACGGGCTACTTTTGTGTCTGATTTTTGGGAATTAGGTAGTTTCTTTTTTATGGCTCCAACCGAATACGACCCAAAAGCTACCAAGAAAAACTGGAAAGAAGGAACACCAGATCTAATGAATGAATTGATAGAGATAATTTCAAAAATTGATGATTTTAATTCTTTAAATATTGAAAACACCATTAAAGAATGGATTACATCTAAAGAAATTGGTTTTGGAAAAATAATGCAACCTCTTCGATTGAGTTTGGTGGGTGCTTTAAAAGGTCCGCATTTATTTGATATTATCGCATTAATTGGTAAAGAGGAAACTTTAATAAGGATTAACTCTGCAATAGAAAGACTAGCATGATTTAAATTTATTGTTCGATGGAAAGCTCTAGTCGCCTGATGAATAATCAATTATAATTTTAAACTTTTTAAGTTCTTCTTTATAATTTTTATCTATAAAATTATCTTTACTAAAAGTGGTTTTGCGGTTTTTCCTGTCATTGATCTGTTCTATTGAGCGCAAAAAACGACGTACTTCATCTGTATTGGTTAAAATTAAACCGGGTACTTTAGCGTTATTCCCATTTTTATCTTTTGCCACCATAGAAAAATAGGAAGAATTACAATGTTTAATTTCGCCGGTTAGAATATTTTGAGACAATACTCTTATTCCAACAACCAAGGAAGAATTACCCACATAGTTTACTTTCGCTTTTAAAGTGACTAATTCTCCTATTTCAATAGGATTTAAAAAATCAACCCTATTAACCGATGCTGTCACGCAATAAAATCCAGAAAATTTAGACGCTGAAGAAAATGCCGTTTTATCCATTAAGGACAAAATAAAACCCCCATGAATCTTACCGCTAAAATTAGCATAAGAAGGCAACATTAATTCCGATAATACAATCTCAGAGTCTTTGGCAGATTTAAATTTTTCATTCATCTTTTTCTTGTAGGTTTTCTTTGTTGTGATCTACTTCCTCTACCGCTTTTACAAAATATTTAGTGTCTCCTAGCCAGGCAAATGTACCAAATCTCTCTATATAAGTGACTTTCACACGTTTACCTTGTAATTGTTTTAATTTTTCAATTACATTTTTATCACTTTTTTCAATAGAAAAATCAAATTGCTGCTCTTCAGATACACCCTGGCTCAATCTACCTTCCCAGGTTTTAAAAATCAAACCCCGATTAGATATCTTCACCAATTCACCCGCCCTGAAACCCTCACTATAGGTAACAAAATATATAAATAAAAAATAGGCTATCAAAACAATTATAATTGATATGCCACTATAGGTTAAAAATCTTTTCATAATATATTATTAAGGCTTAAATATAATAAAATTTATCTCCTAAAAATAAATAGATAGAATTGTATTAATTATTTGTATTTTTAATTAAAATTTAATCTTTAAAATATAAATTATGTTAACAACAATTCCTCTTATAGTACTTGGAGTATTTATAATAATTTCTGGTTTATTTATTGTGAAACAGCAAACTTCTGTAATCATAGAGCGTTTTGGTAAATTTTCAAGTATTCGTCAGGCAGGATTACAGTTTAAAATTCCTTTAGTTGATAGAATTGCAGGTAGAATAAGTTTAAAAATTCAACAATTAGATGTTATTGTTGAAACCAAAACCAAAGATGATGTATTTGTGCATTTAAAAATATCAGTTCAATTTCTGGTTCAAAGAGATCATGTTTATGATGCCTTTTATAAACTCCAAAATCCTCAAGAACAGATAACGGCATTTATTTTTGATGTGGTTCGTGCCGAAGTTCCAAAAATGATTCTAGATCATGTGTTTATTAAAAAAGATGAAATAGCATTAGCGATTAAAAGAGATTTAAAAGAAGCAATGCTTAATTACGGATATGATATTATTAAAGCATTAGTTACTGATATAGATCCTGATGAAAATGTTAAAATTGCGATGAACAGGATCAATGCTTCAGAAAGAGAAAAAGTTGCTGCTCAATTTGAAGGAGATGCACAACGTATTTTAATTGTAGAAAGAGCTAAAGCTGAAGCCGAAAGTAAACGGCTACAAGGTAAAGGGATTGCAGATCAAAGAAGAGAGATAGCCCGTGGTTTGGAAGAGAGTGTTGATACTTTAAACAATGCCGGAATCAATCCACAAGAAGCTTCGGCTTTAATAGTTATAACTCAGCATTATGACACTTTACAATCTATTGGTGCTGATTCTAGCAGTAACCTGATCTTATTGCCTAATAATCCAACAGCAGCGAGCAGTATGTTAAATGATATGACAGCCTCTCTATTAGCAGCGAATAAAATAACGGAAGCTTCTGCTCTGGCAAATAAGAATAGACCTAAGAAAAAATAATAAACAATTACCCGGTTACTTCCAGTTTCCGGGGTAATTGTTTTTAAAATAAAAAACCTCAAATAATATTTGAGGTTTTTTTAGATTTCGATTAAAAATTATATTCTACTTTTTATCTTCTTTTTTATTATTGGCCTCTTCTTTATCATCTTCGTTTGTTGCATTTTTAAATTCCTTTATTCCTGTACCAAGACCTTTCATTAATTCAGGTAATTTTTTTCCACCAAAAAGCAATAAAATTGCTAATCCAATTATTATCCATTGCCACGGGCCAACAAATCCTAAAAATATTGTAAGTGATATCATTTTCTCTAATTTTAAAGCAAATTTAGCACATTAATTTTAAATCTTATTATTTATCTCTGATATATCCACCTAAAGATTCCTTTTTCTTTACCTCCTCAGGGTCTCCTTTAATAGTAATCGTTCCTCCTAAATTAGCATTTGCATCAATTGATTTTGAAGCATAAACTACAGCATCACTTCCTGTTGAAGATTTTACTATTGTAGATTCTGTTTCCAGGTCGCCACCCATATAAGTTCCTCCGGTATTAACACTAGCGTTTTGGTTTTTAGAAAAACCAGATAATTTAATCTTACCTCCTGTTACAGATTTCACTTCTACCTCGTTTGTTTTAATATTTATACTAATGTTTCCTGCTTCCTGAGCTTTTAACACAATTTTCTCCTGAGAAAAGGTTTCGTCTGATCGAATAACTGCACCTTCATTAGCATCTAAAAGGTCAATATTATTTTTAAAATAAATAGTGATATTTACTTTATCTGCAGAAAAACTTTCCATTGTTTTCAAGGTAATTTTTAAAAGGCCATTTACATTTTTAATAACAACTTCTTCAGATTTTTCACCTTCAACAACCGATTTTGGCTCATCAGACCTAATCAATTCTACATTCAACCCTCTAAAAACCTTTAACTTATTAAAATCTCCCAGATTTTTTGTTATTTTTTCCTGACTAAAAATAAAGTTCGAAACTAAAGTTAATACTAAAACTAAAAAAATATTTTTCATTTCTACAATTATTATTTACTATTCTATTAAATTAAAATCTAGATATTTTCGCTCAAGATCTGTATTCTTTACAACAACCATAACTTCATCTCCTAATTGGTATATTTTTTTTGAAACCTGACCTACAAGTGCGTACTGTTTTTCGTCAAAGATATAATAATCGCTTTTAATATCTTTAATTCTTACCATTCCTTCACATTTATTTTCTATTATTTCTACATATATTCCCCATTCGGTTACTCCAGATATAACACCCTTAAATTCTTGACCCATATGATTCTGCATATATTTAACCTGCATATATTTTATTGAATCTCTTTCTGCTCTACTAGCCATAAATTCTCTTTCGGAAGCATGTTTACATTTTTCTTCATAAATTTCGGCTTCAGGTGATTTCCCTCCTTCCAAATAATGCTGTAACAAACGATGTACCATCACATCAGGGTATCTACGGATAGGGGAGGTAAAATGCGTGTAATAATCAAATGCTAAACCGTAATGGCCAATATTTTTTGTGGTATATATTGCTTTACTCATAGATCGAATGGTTAATGTTTCAACCATATTTGCTTCGGCCTTACCATGTACATCGGCTAATAATTGATTTAATGATTCACTGGTGTGTTTAATGGTATCTGTATTAATTCTGTACCCAAATTTCGAAATTATTTCTTGTAAAGCAGCTAACTTATCAATATTTGGTTCATCATGTACTCTATAAACAAATGTTTTTTCTTTTGAATTTTCTTTCTTTCTACCAATAAATTCAGCAACCTTTCTATTGGCAAGCAGCATAAATTCTTCAATTAATTTATTAGAATCTTTTGATTCTTTTACATATACACCAATAGGTTCATATTTATCGTCTAATTGAAACTTAACTTCCATTTTATCAAATGAAATAGCTCCTTGTTTCATTCTTCTTTTTCTTATTTTTTTAGCTAATTCATCTAATTTTAAAACTGCAAATTCAATGTCATTTTTTTTATCTTTATTTTTGTTTTCAATAATTTTCTGTGCATCTTCATAAGTAAATCTATAATCAGAAAAAGTAACTGTTCTACCAAACCATTGCTTGACAACATGAGCTTTTTCATCTATTTCAAAAACTACTGAAAAGGTCAACTTTTCTTCATTTGGTCTCAAAGAACAAACGTTATTAGATAATATTTCAGGTAACATAGGTACTACCCTATCCACTAAATATACCGAGGTACCTCGCTCATACGCTTCTTCATCTAAGCTTGTTTTTTCTTGTAAATAATGAGAAACATCTGCAATGTGAATTCCTATTTCATAATTACCATTTTCTAAATTCGTAAAAGATAAGGCATCGTCAAAATCTTTGGCATCTTTAGGATCTATAGTAAAAGTGAGATCTTTTCTCATATCTCTTCTTTTTTTTATTTCTTCCTTTGTAATGGTTATAGGAATTTCAGCTGCGTATCTTTCTATTTGGTCAGAAAATTTGTAGGGTAAGCCATATTCTAATAAGATAGAATGTATTTCTGTATCATGGTCACCCGGTTTACCTAATACTTCAATTATTTTTCCAAAAGGATTTTTTGAATTACTTGGCCAATCTGTAATTTCTGCCAATACTTTATCTCCATTAGTGGCACCATTAAGTTTATTTTCAGAAATAAAGATATCACTGTACATTTTAGGATCATCTGGCACAACAAAACCAAAGTTTTTACTTAGTTGAATAACACCAACAAACTCAATCTTTGCTCTTTCTATAATTTCAACAATATCACCTTCTTGTTTCTTATTTTTCTTTCTTTTATAAACATAAACCTTAACTTTATCATTATGTAAGGCTCTGTTTAAATTTCTAGAAGGAATATATATATCATGATCTAATTCTTCACAAATTACATAAGCATTACCTCTGGATGTTATATCAACAATTCCTTCAAAATAATGACTTTGTTCTTTTATAATATATTTTCCTCTAGACACTTCCTCAATTCTTTCCTGTGATTTTAATTCGGCTATCTTTTTAAGAATTTGGTTTCTTCCATTAGCATCATTGGTATTCAACTTTGCGGAGATTTGTTTATAATTGAGAATTTTATTCGGATTTTGATTAAAGATTTGTAAAATATTCTTACTTAAATCCTTTATCACATTACCCTTTTTTTTATATATTCTCTTACTTTTTTTAGACATTTATAATTTATTACAAGGCTTTAAAAGTACTCATAAAAATCAAATAACAGATTAATAAATTGCTTTTAAAAACAAATTGTATTTTGCATTAAAAATTTATTCAAAATGAATGATACCTGGTTTGCTATTATTAATCCTACTTCCGGAAACGGAAAAAGTTTAAAGCAATTGCCAACTATCAAGAATCTCTTTAAAAAATATGATTTAAATGTAGAAATTGTAAAAACCAAATACGTTCATCACGAAAATAAATTAATACAAAAAGCTATTAATCAAGGGTATAAAAAATTTATTTGTATAGGTGGAGATGGTACTTTACACCATATGATCAATGGTATAATGAGTCAAAATAATATAGTAAGTCATCAAATAAAGGTAGGGGTAATTCCGGTTGGAACCGGAAACGATTGGATAAAAACACATAAAATATCAAAGAATATAGAAAAATCTATTCAAATAATAAAAACTGAAAAATCCTTTCTTCAGGATATAGGTTGTATTCAATTTATAAATAATAATAATAAATACTATTTTAACAATGTGGCCGGTATCGGATTTGATGCTTTTGTAGTAAAAAAAGTAAATAAAATTAAAAGAATAGGTCCTATGGCCTACCTTATTGCCGGATTGCTCGGTTTTCTTAACTATAAAAAAAACGAACTTCAGATAGTAATAAATAAACAAACCATTCATTCCAAAATATTTATGATTTCCATCGGGCTTTGTCAATATTCTGGTGGTGGTTTACAACTAACCGATTATAAAAATCACGAAAATGGATTATTTGATATAACCATAATTAAAAACATATCCTTGTTTAAGATTTTATTACATATAAAAAAATTATACAATTCGAAAATTATACAATTAAGAGAAGTAGAAACCTTTCAAAGTAATGTTGTAAACATTTATAATACAAGTGATGTACTGTCTTTAATACAGGCAGATGGTGAACTAATAGGAAGTGGAAATATTACTGTTTCTTGTTTAAAAAATAGCATACAGTTTATAACTGCTTAATCATTAAATAAAAATTTACTGCATTACAATGTTAAATTTTAACAAAACTGTAACATTTTCAAAAGTGTTTCGTCATTATAGTATGAAAGCATTTTTTAAAATAATAATTCTTTGCTTAGTAATCTTCATTTTGGGTTTATATATCACCAAAAAAAGTATTGATAATACTTTTGATAAAGTACACTGTTCTCAAACTGAAAACTTTTCTTCCAATAATCTTATCGAAAAAACTGTTGCAGTTTAATTTTTATATTTTAAATCTTATTAACATTTATATAATTATATTATGTTTTATTTTAAAAATTTAAAAAGAATATGATGATATATATAGCTTGTTAATTTATCAAGTAAATTTATTACATATAATTTGGATATTAGACTTGTAAAAAACAATGAACAATTATTTTTAAATTAATAAGCTATGAATCAAGTAAAAATCAAACTTATTCACAGCTGGTTCATAATAGATTTAATAGTAAATTGGTGATAAGAATTTTAATTTATTTTGTGATAAGACGGTTAAAATGTGTTAATAAAATGAGCCTAAAAAAGAATAAATATATTTGTTTATGCTATTTAATTTTTGCTATGATAAATTAAATTCAAACAAAAAAAATTAGTTTTAAGAATTAAGCATAAACTAATCAACAATTACTCAAATTGATAATTGATTTAAATTCAAATTATTATAAAAAGAAATAAACAATATAAAATTTTAATGTTAATTATTTAAAATGTTGTTTATCTATTTATAATTGTACCTTACTTATAACCTGAATTCGATTAAATACTTCTCAAATTAATGTAGTTTTGTAAAAAACATAAACATGAATATAGCCATAGGTAATGACCACGCCGGAACTTCTTACAAGTTTAAAATAATGGAAGTATTAAAAGAAAAAGGAATAGAAGTTTTGAATTTTGGTACAGATTCAGATCAAAGTATGGATTATCCCGATACGATTCATCCGGTAGCAGAAGCAGTTGAAAGTGGTAAAGCAGATTTAGGTATAATTATTTGTGGTAGTGGTAACGGAGCAGCTATGACGGCAAATCATCATAAAAACATACGAGCTGCACTGTGTTGGAATAAAGAGCTGGTTGCTTTAGCCAGACAGCATAATGACGCAAATATTTTAAGTATTCCTGCCAGATTTGTTTCTTTAAATGATGCCTTAGAGTTTGTAGAAATATTTATTCAAACAAATTTCGAAGGAGGAAGACACCAAAGAAGAGTTGAAAAAATAGCTACTGATAAATGTTAGAATATAATGGGTCACCAGCATACACATCAGCGAAACGAATTATCGGGTAAAAGACTTTTATTTTCTATTTTTTTAAATATTATAATTACCGTTGCCCAATTGATTGGTGGATTTATCTCTGGAAGTTTAGCCTTAATATCTGATGCCGTACATAATTTATCTGATGTTATTTCCTTAATTATTAGTTATACAGCAAATCTGCTAACCAATAGAAAAAAACAAACTTTACATCAAACCTTTGGATATAAAAGAGCTGAAATTATCGCAGCTTTTTTCAATTCAGCAACCCTAATTATTATAGCGGTATTTCTGGCTATTGAAGCATTTAAACGTTTCGATAATCCTCATGAAATTAATAGTAATCTGGTAATTTGGTTGGCTTTTGTAGCAATTTTAGGAAATGGTTTAAGTGTTATATTACTTACCAAAGATGCCAAACACAATTTAAACATGAAGTCGGCCTATTTACATTTAATGACCGATTTACTTACTTCTGTTGCTGTTTTAATAGGTGGTCTATTGATGAAATTCTACAATATTTACTGGATCGATGCTTTATTAACTATTCTTATTTCTGTTTATTTACTATATATGAGTTGGGAAATTTTTATAGATTCATTAAAAATTTTAATGCTTTTTGCCCCTAAAGACTTAACCATTGATAACATTCAAAAAGAAATTTTAAAAATTAAGTCCATTAAAAATATCCATCATGTGCATATTTGGCAATTGAATGATCACGATATTCATTTTGAGGCACATATAGAATTTAAAAAAGATATTAATCTATCCGAATTTGATGAGATATGTTATACTGTTGAACAATTATTATTAGATAAATTTCATATCAATCATTCAAATTTACAACCTGAATACGATAGAGATGATCATAAAGAGTTTATTATTCAGGATTAAATCATTTTATATGAAATGGATTTTAAAAAAATATGAAGAACTTACCTTAGACGAGCTTCATAGTATCATTCAATTGAGAATTAATGTATTTATAGTCGAGCAAAATTGTCCGTACGAAGAATTAGATGATAAAGATAAATTTGCTTATCATTTTTTTGCTTTCCTGCCTAACGGCATGGTGGGCGTGGAGGAAAACCCATCTCAGATAGTTGCCTATACTAGAATTTTTAAACCTGGTGATTATTACGAACAAGCAGCAATTGGAAGAGTAGTTGTACATCCAGATTTTAGAAAAGATGGTATAGGATACGAGCTTATGGTTAACAGTATAGGTCAGATTAAGAAACTGTTTCAAGCAGATCAAGTAAAAATAGGGGCACAAACCTATTTAAAAAGATTTTATGAATCTCTTGGCTTTCAAAAAGAAGGAACTGAATATATAGAAGATGGAATTCCACATATTCATATGATTAAGAACTAAAGGATATTAAAATAAAGAAAAATTAATATGAAATATGTAATAATTATTATAGGTCTATTTTCTTTAAACTTAATTATAGCACAAGAGTCTTTAGGTATTTTTACAAACCGTATGGATTTAAAACATACGAAAAAAGAAGGGTCTTTTGAGTATATCAAGCATTTACAATTGTACAAACTTAAAAACGCTGAATCAGATACATTATATAGCAATAATGAATATCTCTATAATGAAATATCGGGCAATTTTATTTTAACAGCTAATTTTAAATTAACAAATAAAGAATTAGAAAGCGATATCAAGATTGGTTGGATGATACGTGAATCTAAAAAAGAGGATTCAGATGGTATTAGTATCTCTATAAATGGAAATGGATTAATTTGTATGGCATGTGGAGGGTTTAAAGATGAATTCAAGGAAAACGACAAAGAACCAATATTAAATTTAAAAAAGAAGTATGAAATATTACAATTAGAGCGCAAAGGAACAGAGTTTGTTTTTAGAGGCGGTAATTTCGGAGAAGCTCTTCATATAATAGCACGCCGAAATATTAACTATCTACCTAATAAGGTGTTCGTAGGGCTTTTTATAAACTCCTTTAACTATGATCCAGAATTAAAAGCTGAAATTTGGAATGTGCGTATTGATCAACCGGTATTTGAAGATTACGATACAGATATGGAAGGATACTTAGGTTGTAGGTTGGAGATTCTTGATCCGTTTAACGGAAAAAGAAAAGTAATTTATCAAGAATCAGATAGATTTGAAGCACCAAACTGGATGCCGGATGGAAAGAATTTATTGTTTAATAAGAGCGGATCTCTTTATAAAATCCCAATTAATGGAGGTAAACCCCAAAAATTAAATACAGGATCTTTAGATAGAATTAATAATGATCATGGTATTTCATTTAATGGTAAACTTCTGGCAATTAGTCATAATAGAAAAGGTTTTCCAAAAGGAGGATCAACGATTTATGTACTTCCATTAGAAGGTGGAGAGCCTAAATTAATTACTAAAGATACACCTTCATATTGGCATGGTTGGGCTCCCAACAACAAGGAAGTTGTGTATGTTGCAAAAAGAAATGGAGAGGATATTTTTAATATTTATAAGGCTTCTATTATAGATAAAGAAGAAACAAAGCTTACGCATTTTACTTCCGGTCATGCTGATGGTCCTGAATACTCACCAGATGGAAAATATATTTATTACAACAGTTCTGAATCGGGTATTATGCAATTGTGGCGTATAGATTCTGATGGCTCGAACCCAAAACAACTCACTTTTGATGAAGAGAATGACTGGTTCCCTCACATTTCACCAGATGGAAAATGGATACTCTATCTTTCATTTCCTGCTGAAATACCTGTAAATTCCCATCCTTCCTACAAAAAGGTGATGTTGAGAATCATGCCTGTCCATGGAGGAGAATCAAAAGTAGTGGCTTATCTCTATGGTGGACAAGGAACTATAAACGTACCTTCCTGGTCACCGGATAGTAATTATGTTGCTTTTGTTAGTAATTCAGGAAGGTTTGATAGCATAAAATAAAATCATAATTAAAGGGATGTTTTTGAATATAGTTTCTTGTTCTTTTTGTATAGTAAGGTTAGGTAAAATAAATCGATCCAAATATTTATAGGTTTTAAAATATTATAGGTGAAATTAAATAGCAGCTAAATTTTATTGATAAACCAAATTATTGATAAATACTGTTTACTTTTGATTTAATATGTAATAAAGAGTAAAGATTTATTTTGCAAATTGTTAGTAATATAATAGTTTAAAACTAAATAAAAATCTTTAAAATTTCCTATTTTAGCTTTCCGGAATTTAGCAATAACAAATAAATAATAATGAAGATTATGGTAGAAGAAAAAGAAAAAGCAGCAAAATTAAAAGCCTTACAACTTACACTTGATAAATTGGATAAAACTTATGGAAAAGGTTCGGTAATGAAAATGGGTGATGTGATATACGATGACGTACCAACCATTCCTTCGGGCTCTCTAGGTTTAGATATGGCATTAGGAGTTGGAGGTTACCCAAGAGGTAGAGTAATTGAAATTTTCGGTCCCGAATCTTCAGGTAAAACCACATTGGCTATACACGCCATGGCAGAAGCCCAAAAAGCTGGAGGGATTGCCGCGTTTATAGATGCCGAACATGCATTTGATCGTTTTTACGCAGAGAATCTAGGAGTAGATATTGATAATCTAATTATTTCACAGCCAGACTATGGTGAACAGGCACTGGAAATTGCAGATAATTTGATCAGCTCAGGAGCTATTGATATTATTGTAATTGATTCGGTAGCAGCATTGACTCCTAAAAGTGAAATTGAAGGTGAAATGGGTGATTCAAAAATGGGATTGCACGCCCGTTTAATGTCACAGGCTTTACGTAAATTAACAGCGACAATAAATAAAACTAAATGTACAGTTATATTTATCAACCAGTTACGTGAAAAAATTGGTGTGATGTTTGGAAACCCGGAAACGACTACCGGTGGGAATGCGCTTAAATTTTATTCCTCAGTAAGATTGGATATTAGAAGACGTACTCAAATAAAAGATGGTGATAAAGTTTTAGGAAACAGAACAAAAGTAAAGGTGGTAAAGAATAAAGTAGCTCCACCTTTTCAAATGACAGAATTTGATATTATGTATGGATACGGGATTTCGAAGGTAGGTGAGATCTTAGACCTTGGGGTTGAATATGACATTATCAAAAAAAGCGGATCCTGGTTTAGTTATGGTGATACTAAATTAGGTCAGGGAAGAGATGCAGTAAAAGGATTGATTGCAGATAACCCAGAATTAGCAGAAGAATTAGAATTGAAAATTAAAGAAGTAATTAAAGAATCTTAAAATATTTTAGAAATAAAAATATTGGTGTTCATCGATTGGTGAACACCTTTTTTTTGTTCCTTTTTTAATTCAAATCCAAAAATCACACCCATATATTATAAATAAGTTATTTAAAATAAAAAAGCACTAATCAAAAGATTAGCGCTTCTTATACTTTAAAAGAAGTAAAACTATTTATTCACTTCTTTGATATATCTTTCTAATGCCATTGTCATTGAAGGGTTTTCTTTGGATGGAGCTGCAATTTCAATTTTTAATCCGGCCTCCTCAGCAGCTTTAACTGTTGAATTTCCAAAAACAGCAATACGCGTATCGTTTTGTTTAAACTGTGGAAAATTTTCAAATAAAGATTTAATACCACTTGGACTAAAAAACACCAAGACATCATAAAAAACACCTTCCAAATCAGATAAATCGCTAACAACAGTTTTAAATAATACAGCGCGCTTCCAATCAATGTTTAAATCACTTAATTTAAGTAGCATGGTTTCCTTTACCTTATCTGAACAAGGTAATAGAAATTTCTCTGATTTATGTTTTTTAATTAATGGTAACAAATCATCAAATGTTCTGGTACCCACGTAGATCTTACGTTTTCTATAAACCACATATTTTTGTAAATAAAAAGCAACAGCTTCGGATAAACAAAAGTATTTCATATCATCGGGAATTATTACCCGCATTTCATCGGCTAGCCTAAAATAGTTATCGATTGCATTTCTACTGGTAAAAATAACAGCAGTAAAATTTAAAAAATCAATTTTTTGGTTTCGAACACTTCTCGCAGATTCACCTTCCACATGAATAAATGACCTAAAGTCAATTTTGACTTTTTGTTTTTCCATTAAATCAAAATACGGTGATTGTTCTGCTGTTGGTGCAGGTTGGGATACAAGTATAGTTTTAACTTTCATATGAAAATCTTATTTAACATTTCTAATATATGTAACATTCAAACAGACGAGCCATTCTCTTATAAAATATAAAATGATTCATCATGTGTCAATTCCATATAGAGTTTGTTTCAATAAACAAACAGTTTATAAATAACTATAAAGGGGGATAATTCAAGGGCGCAAAGATACAAAAATAAATAAAATAAATTGTTAAAATTCAAGGTTTCATTTTTTACAAGTATAAAGTATCGAATGACGAACATAATAACAACTAAAAAAAGACCAAAATTAATAAGTAACATATGAAAATCACCAACCGTGTAATTTATTAAAATAAGTAAGGGAAATAACAAAACAGACAATAAAGATAAGTTACTCATTTTCAAAAAAGTAAAATACTTTTGATCATAATAAACATCGAAAACAAAACCCAATAACGCACCCAATAAATACCGAAGAGTGATGTATAAAAACAAAGACAATAAAAGAATTAAATAAAACGGAAAATCATTGTCAATATGTACTAAATCAAAGGCTCTAAAAACAAAAAATAAAAACAATGAAATGTTAAATATTATAACAAAAAAGAAATAAAAATGAAAATTATTAAAAAGAAGAGGGTTGGTTTTAATATAATCGGTATAGTATTTTTCTGAATAGAGTAAAGAAAATAACTTCGTAAATCTTTCATTGTGAGAATAGTTCAAGATGGTAATGAATATTAAAGACAACATAAAAACCAGAGTAATCCAATCACCTGAATTAGAAATTCTTTCTAAACCTTCAAACATTAATTTTTAAATTTAACATTAACTTTATTCCCCTGATACCCTTCCAATAGATCATAAAATTGTAGTGCTACCCTAAAAGTCACTTTTTCTTCTGTTTCTAATTTTGGAGCTTTAAAAGAAGCCAGAATTCTACTTTTTTCATTTTGACTTAAATTGTGCAAATCTTTAATTTGCAGTGGTACTTTGACTAATATTTTATTTTTATAACCTTGAAAAACTCCAATAAATTTTACATTTTTAAAAGTAATATTTTTATTATAAGTATTAGTAAGGATAAACTGAAAATCTATATCACCAGCATTTTCAATAACAATCTCTTTCTGCTCAATAATGCAGGTCACTTTTTGAAAG
>VAPK010085539.1_pt1 | contig 30192 bp, 24 predicted proteins | sample 3395031 | NCBI WGS metagenome assembly VAPK01 (sample SAMN08290443, study PRJNA428436) | hydrothermal vent metagenome | isolation source: Deep-sea hydrothermal vent chimney 1 | place: Pacific Ocean: Juan De Fuca Ridge
CAGTTCGGCCAGCGGCGTATCCAGAAATTTTTCGGTCTGCTCCACGAGGACGGCGCTGAAACGATCCTGGACCTCGGCATTCTGCAGCCAGGTGACGATCTCTTCCTCCTTGTCCGTCAGGTATTCCCGGATCTTGTTCTCCAGGGCGCTCATGTCCATGAAACTGCCGGCCATGATCCCCAGGGGACCGAGCGACTCGATAAAATGATCAACTCCGCCCCGCACGACCCGGATAATACGCTCCCGCACCGGCGGTTCAGCCAGCATCATGGCCAGGTGCCGCAAAATATCCGGGGAACGCCGGCGGATGGTTTCCACGATCAATTCCAGCAGGGGATCAGGGAGATGATCGGCGATGCTCCGCCCTTCTTCGGCCGACTGTTGGAAACTTTTCTGCAGGTAGACGGCCAGCCATTCCTCTATCTGCGGGCCGTTCAGGAGATCGCTGACCAGGGAATCGATAAATCCGTAGAAGCCCTGACGTTCCTCGGCGGAGATCAATTCATTGAGCGGCCGGGCGCCGAAGGAATCGACCTGGGCCGAAACCATTGCCGAGACGGCGGCGGCGAACTCGTCACTGTGCAGATAGCGGGAGACCGCCTCGCGGATCTGATAATCCAGGACCTTAACCGCAACCTTGAAATAGGCCCGGAAACGATCGGGCACCAGAGTTTTGGCCGGGCCGAAATCACGGTTGAGCAGGTCGTCCAGGTGTTGATTGATTACCGAGAAAAGATGCTCCTGAAAAGGCTCCTCAGACAGGGCGGCGCCGATATCCTTACTGGTCAGGAGGTGGCGGCCGACCATTTCACCGATGTTTTCGGCCAGTTCACGACGCTTGGACGGAATCACCCCCGGGGTCATGGGCACCCGGAGACCGAAGACATGCCAGGACCTGAGCGGCCGGAACAACATGCGAATGGCCACCTTGTTGGTCAGGTAGCCGATAAAGGCGCCAAGGACCGGCGGCCCGGCATAGGTCAGAAGAGTGGCAGGGATGGTGATCATTCGGCGTCACCTTGGTTTGTTGCCCGGCCATCTCTGAAGAATTCCAGGAGTTCTTCCGGTCGGCCGGCCACCTCTCCCGCCCCGCTTGCCCGCAGTTCCTCGGCCGTGCGAAAGCCCCATGCCGCGCCGACCGGGAACATGCCCGCGGCCCGGGCGGTTTTCATGTCCGTGTCGCTATCGCCGAGATAAAGGATCTCGGCAGGAGGCAGGTCGAGCAACCCGGCGATTTCCAGGGCTCCGCCCGGATCGGGTTTTGCCGGCACGCCGGAGCGCTGCCCCAGGACCGCCTCGAACCGCCAGCCGTCCAGGAACCGCCGGACGCATATCCGGGTAAAATCATCCGGCTTGTTGGAAAGAACGGCGAGGACCACTCCCCTCTCCCGCAGACCGGTCAGCATGGCGGCGACGCCGTCGTACAGACTCGTTTGCACGTGCCAGTTCCGGCCGTAATCCTCGCGAAAGGCCAGGCTGAGACGGCCGACCTCTTCATCATTCCGCCGGTCCTGCGGAAGAATCCGCCGGATGAGCGTCTGCAGGCCGTTGCCGACAAAATAGCGATAGGCGTCCCGCGGGTGCACGGGCAGGCCCGCAACGGTCAGGACCCGGTTGGCCGCATCGGCCAGATCGTCAAGGGTATCAAGCAGCGTGCCGTCCAAGTCGAAAATAACAGCCCGGTATCTCATGTTTTCTCGCAAAATAAAGGTACTGTCCGGTAGAAAAGCAAAGTTGCCGTAAGCCGCCACAGGCACCCCATCTTCACGCGGTCGCTCCCGCCCGCATAGAGGGACTATAGCGAACGGAAGCGACTACGTAAATCTGTGGCACCTGTGGCGGCTTACAGGTTGGAGGCAAGTAATAACGCAGAGTTTCACACCCTGTGACCAGTTACAAGTTGCCGGCTCCTCTTTGAACAAGTGCAATATAAAAAAGCAAAGTGTCTGGAAAAGTAAGGCACATCACGGCTACCGTCCACTAAAAATTCAAGACCGTCACGAAAACAGGGTCCTTGATCGCAGTTTTTCCGGGTCCGAACCAATAATATCCCGCCGTTTTCAACATCTTGCTTTCCATAAAAATAATGTTATTCTTTTCGGTTAGTCAGTAAGATGATTTCATCCCCCAATCTTTTCACTTTAGCTGGTAAATATAATTTTTTTATTATATATTCTAAGAGTTAGCCGGAAACGAAGTTTCATGTTCATCTGCAGGAAAATGTTATGACAAAACTTATTGCCCTGGCCGGCAAGGGCGGGACCGGCAAGACAACCGTCTCGGCCCTGTTGCTGAAGTACCTGACCGAACGTAAAATGACGCCGGTCCTGGCTGTTGACGCCGATGCCAACGCCAACCTCAACGAGCTGCTCGGCCTCCAGGTACAGACGACGCTCGGGAAGATCCGCAAAGAGATCAAGAGCGACATCCCCTCGGGCATGACCCGCGATCAGTTCATGGAGATGAAAATCCATCAGTCCCTGATCGAAGAAACCGGCTTCGACCTGATGGTCATGGGCCAGCCGGACGGACCGGGCTGTTACTGCGCCGCCAACCAGTACATGGCCATGACCATGGACCGGCTTGCCGAAAACTACAAGTACATCATCGTCGACAATGAAGCCGGCATGGAACACCTGAGCCGCATGAACCTGAGGAAAATCGATTACCTCCTGATCATCTCCGATCCTTCGGCCCGCGGCATCCTCACGGCCAGGCGGATCGCCGACATTACCAAGCCGCTGCAGCTGCAGGTGGAAAAAAAGGTCCTCATCGTCAACCGGGCGCCTGATCCCGTCCCGGAGCCGCTGCAGGCAAAAATCGATCAAGCCGTGGCCGAGGCCGACCTGCCGCTGGGCGGTATTATTTCGGCCAGTGACGACCTGGTCAACCAGGAACTCAGTGGAGAATCGTACCTGAAGCTCCCGGCCGACAGCAGGGTCGTGCAGCAGGCGTTCGCCATGTTCGATACCATCTTTATCTGAACCAGGACTGCCATGAACTCAGCCAGAAACGAATCTCGACTCATCGTCGACCTGGTCAAGGTGTCCAAAACCTATCACCCGGATATCCATGCCGTTGTCGATGTTTCCCTCAGCGTCAACCGGGGCGAGATCCTCTTCCTGACCGGCAGGAGCGGTGCCGGCAAGACTACCATCCTGCACCTGCTCAACCGGATCGAGAGCCCGGACAAAGGCCTGGTTGAAGTGGCCGGACAGGATCTCGGCAAGTTGTCCCAGGGGAAAATGCAGAAGTTGCGGCGCAGTATCGGGGTGGCCTACCAGGATTTCAAGCTGTTGCCGACCCGGTCAGTGGCCCAAAACATCGCCGTTGCCATGGAGGTCACCTATACGCGCCCGTCGACCATCAGGTCAAGAACCAGGGACGTCCTGCAGCGCCTCGGACTGGCGAACAAATACCATACCCCGACCGCCGAACTGTCCAGAGGGGAGCAGCAACGCGTTGCCATTGCCCGGGCGGTTGCGGGCCAACCGCAGCTTATCCTGACCGACGAACCGACCGGCAACCTGGATCACGAAACAACAGACTTGGTCATGGATCTCCTGAGCCACTGCAATAAAAAGGGGGCGACTATCATCATTGCCACTCATGACGAATTGATATACCGTCAGACCGACCACCGGGTCATCGAACTCCGGGCGGGCCGCATCGTGAACGGTGCCCCGGTCCCGGACGATACCCGGGGGCAGGATTCGGCAACGACGGAGGAGACCGATAATGCGGACACGTAAGCAATGCTGAATTTTATTTCTGCCGTCTTTTCCCATACTCTCCGGAACATCTTTCAGACCTGGAGTTCGCAGCTTCTGACCGTGCTGACGATTATCCTGTCGGTGCTCATCTTTTCCTTTTTCTACCTGTTGTATACCAATGTCCTCCATGTCAGCCGCCTGCTTGACAACAATCTCCGGCTCATCGTCTATCTCAATGACGAGCCGGGCAAGGCGATGCAGGAAGAATACCGGGACAAGATCCTTAAATTCGACACGGTCGAGAAAATTGAATTCGTCTCGCGGCAAGAGGCCTTCAAGCGCTTTGCCAGGCAGCTGAAGGGCAACCGGGACGTGCTGAATGATATGCCGACCGACTTTCTGCCGCCCTCCATTGAAATTTACCCGGTTCATTCCCTGGACGCCCTGACCCGGATCAAGCGTTTTTCAGACTATCTTGAGACCCTGCCCGGCGTCCTCAAGGTCCAGTACGGCAGGGAATGGGTTGCGCGTTTCTACAGCTTCGTCAAACTCCTGCGGATCGTGGTCGTCCTCTCCGGGGTGCTGCTCATCCTGACAACAACCTTTGTGGTCGGCCATACCATCAGGCTGACCCTGCTGAGCCGGCAAAGAGAGCTGGAACTGCTGCGGCTGCTCGGTGCCAGCAATAATTATATCCGCATGCCGTTCTTCCTTGAAGGAGCTCTCCAGGGACTGGTAGGCTCTGCGGGCGGGATCGCCGCCCTTTATCTCCTGTTCAACTGGATCTCTCTGCGTTTTGCCTTTTCAGCCACCTCTTTCCTGCCGCAGTTTACCTTTTTTGCGCCGCCGGTCATTATCGCCATTATCGCTATTTCCACCCTGCTCTGCGGTTACGGCAGTTTTTCCTCGACCAAGAAAGCCCTTCGTCTATGAGTAGGGCAGTCTTTCTTAAACGCCTGCTCCTGCCCGGACTGATGCTGCTTTTAAGCCTTGCGGTTTGTCACCGGGCGAGGAGTGAGGCTACCCGGCCGGCCCGGGCCGCCGGCCAACCTCTTGCACAACGCTATCGGGGAGACATCGAAAAACTGCACCTGGGGATACAGAGCCATCTCAATAAACTGCAAAAAAGCGGGGAACAGGAGTTCAGCCTGCTTGGCGAGATGGAACATATCGACACGAAATTGAACCTGCAGAAAATCAGGCTCAAGGTCATGGAGGAGAATCTCATGACCCAGGCACAACAGCTGGCCAAAAAAAACCAGGACCTTGCCCGGGCGGCCAAAGCCAAGGAAAATGCCCGCCGCCACCTGGAAAAACGTCTGCGGGCCTTTTATCTCGTAGGCGAAACAGGGTTCCTCAATATTGCCTTTTCCGCAAAAAAACTGCCGGAACTCCTGCTGTTCAACGATGCCTTCAGGAGAATGCTGGAGTATGATCATTTAATTATTATAAGGTATCGAAAAGCCATCGTGCAGTTGCAGCAGGCAAGAGAAGCGCAGGCGCTTGAAAAAACGGTGCTCGAAAATTTTATCGCCCGGACGATTCAAGAGAGAAAAACCCTGACCGGTCTGCGGGGAGAAAAAAAGCAGCTGCTCACCATGGTCAGGGCCAGGAAAGGACTGTACGAACAGGCGCTCAGAGAAATGCAGAAGGCCGAGACCAACCTGACCCGTTCCCTGACCCGCCTGGAGGTATGGCAGAAAAACAAGGCCAAGGGATTTGTCCTCAACAAGGGGCGAATGCTGCCGCCGGTAACCGGCCGCATGGTCGTCCGTTTCGGTGAGGCGCAGGGCGGGGAATCAGGCGGCCGGTTACCGGCGGCACAGGGGATCACTATTGCGACAGAAGACGATTCTCCGGTCCGAGCCATTTTTGACGGGAAAGTCATCTTTACCGGCTACAAGCTGGGATACGGCAATATGGTCATCATCGATCACGGCCTCCAGTATGTCTCGGTTACGGCCAGGATGGAAAAAATTAACGTCAAAGCGGGACAAAGCGTAAAACAGGGCGAGATCATCGGCACAACCGGTGATATCGCCACCATTTTTGCCAAGGGGCTTTACTTTGAAATCAGACATAATCTGGAGCCGCTTAATCCCCTGAAGTGGTTCAGCAAAAAAGGAATCTCCGAGATCGAAGCCGGGGCAAAGCCCCACAAGGGGGGATAAACGCCAAGCAGCCCCTGACAAAAAAATAACAGATCACCGGAGAAGCAGGACATTGTCTCCACCGCAAGCATGTAAAAGCACGGCAGCGCCTCGGATACGCCCGGTCATGACGGGCGGGCTATAGCCAGCCCGTCGCGGACGCCGCACGTTCTGAGCAGGTGCAGGTAAGAGCGAGCCCGCGAGACTCCGGAAGGTGCTGTTGCACTCTTACAAAAAAAAACATTATGAAACCGGGACATAATCTGATATAATTTCTCTGTCGGCCTGTTCCCTTAAAATTAAAAGAGTAGATACCCAAACACAAAACATATCAACCCCCTCCGACACCATTAACGAGCACGGATTATTCCATGAAAAAAATTGTCGTTTTTCTGCTTGCCTTTCTGTTTCTGTGTGCGCCAGCGATTCAGGCCAAGAATGAATCCGGAAACCAGGAAACCTATGAAAACCTTGAGCTGTTTTCCAACGTCCTGACCCTGTTGCAGCAGCACTATGTGGACAAAATCGACACCCACAAGGTCATCATCGGCGCCATTAACGGCATGCTCTTCTCTCTGGACCCGCACTCCTCCTACATGGACCCGGCAGACTTCAAGGAATTCCAGGAAGAGACCCAGGGCAGCTTTAGCGGTATCGGCATCGAAATCACCATCCGCGAAGGGGTGTTGTCCGTTGTGTCTCCCATCGAGGATACCCCGGCTTACCGGGCAGGTCTCCAGGCCGGCGACCGGATCATCCGCATTAACGGGGAACTGACAAAGGACATGCCTCTCATGAATGCGGTCAAGGAACTCCGGGGCAAAAAAGGCTCCAAGGTAACCATTACCGTCTATCGCCGGAGTTGGTCCAAGCCCCGGGATATCACCCTGGTGCGCGAAGAAATCCCCCTGCACAGCGTCAAGACGATGATGATCGAACCGGGGATGGCCTACATCAGGATTACCAACTTTCAGTCAAACACCACCCGCGATTTCCTCAAGGCCCTGCACAAGGATGGGGAAAAGCAGCCCATTACCGGCCTGATCCTGGATCTGCGCAACAACCCCGGCGGGCTTCTCGACCAGGCGGTTAAAATAGCGGACGTTTTTATTACCAGGGGCGTAATCGTTTCCACCCGCGGCCGGACCCGGGACCAGAATATGATTTTCAGAGCGCATAAGAACGGGGATCATTATAAATTCCCCATGATTGTCTTGGTCAATGGCGGCTCCGCCAGCGCTTCGGAGATTGTCGCCGGGGCGCTGAAGGATCATGGCCGGGCCATCGTGGTCGGCACGGTCACCTTTGGCAAGGGTTCGGTCCAGACCATTATCCCGATGCCCAACGGCGCCGGTCTCCGCCTGACCACGGCGCGTTATTACACGCCGAATGGTTCTTCCATCCAGGCAACCGGCATCAAACCAGACATTGTCGTTCCCTATATTCCGCCGGCTGACGAACCGGTCGTGAACAATACCGGTTATCATCGCCTCAGGGAAACAAACCTGCCCCATCATTTTAAAAATAATAAGTGGCAAAAGACCCAGGCACCGCGGAAAAAAGAAAAAAACAGCGAAAAGGAAATGGTCGCCAAACGACTTCGGAAAGATAACCAGTTGCGCACGGCAGTCGTTATCCTGAAAAGCCTGCAAATTTCTGACAGAAACCGGCAACTGGAGAATAAATAAGACCAGGGACGGGGGCAGCTCGGAAGCCGGCAGTGCCCGTCCCGGCCGGCAGCCGCTTCGTCCGGGGATCCTACATGCCCAGTTCCCGGAGAATCCGTTCATTCCGGGTCCATTTCTTTTTGACCTTGACCCAGAGTTTGAGCACTGCCTTGCAGTCCAGGAGTTCCTCAATATCAGGAAGAGCGCTCTTCCTGATATTGCCCAGCATCCGTCCCTGCCGGCCGATGATAATTCCCTTCTGCGATCCCTGTTCCACCATGATCGTGGCGTGGATAATCACGGGGCGGCCTCCTTCCTCAGGTTCCTGAAAGCTGTCGATGAGCACCGCCGTGGAATAGGGGATTTCCTCGCGGGTGAGGAGAAAGACCTTTTCCCGGATTATTTCGGCGACAATAAACCGCTGCCCGGCATCGGTCGGGACATCGTCGGGATAATACTGCGGCCCCTCGGGCAGGAACCGCAGCAGTTCACTGATCAGGATATCGGTGCCCTCACCCTTCAGGGCCGAGATCGGCACTACGGCCGCAAAGGAATGCAGACCGCCGTACCAGTCCATGATGGGCAGCAATTTATTCTTTTCCAGCAGGTCCACCTTGTTCAGGGCAAGGACGACCTGGCAACGGAGCTGATCCAGGTAGCCGCCGTATTCCTGCCGGTGCCGCTCCAGCCGGGCAGGGGCCAGGGCGGCGGCATCGGCCAGAAACAGAACCACATCGGCCTCGGCCAGGGTATCCATGGCGATGCGGACCATTTCCCGATTCAGCAGCTCGCGGGGCTTGTGCAATCCGGGGGTATCGAGAAACATAATCTGATAGGCCTCGCCTGTCACGATGCCGAGAATACGGTTCCTGGTGGTCTGCGGCCTGGGGGTGACGATGGCGATCTTCTGGCCGAGAAAATGATTGAGCAACGTTGACTTGCCGGCATTGGGCGGGCCGACAATGGCCACCACGCCGGAACGATACGGCCGGCCGCCTTTCAGTGCCTGAATCGGCATAGTATGCTGGTCATCCACTGATCCGCTCCCTGGAAAATAATGACAAAATTCGGTATACCTGCTACAAAACGGCAACTTACCATGACCCGACAACTCTGCAATGTGTTTTAATAAACCTGGATTCGTGAGCGAGCCGTACGTGGTGCAGATGCAAGGCGGCAACGAATTTGATTATCCTGCTGCGATATCAAAGAGTTACCAACGCAGCAGATGCGCCGCGTACGCTCGCCCCGCAGGGCGGCGGGGTGATTCCGGAACCACAAAAATTTTAATTTACAGCTTACATCCAAACGGTTATGCAATATTAAAGCAAAAAACCGTCACGGATTCAGGAATGAGATGATCCTTCAGGGCAGCCTTATAGAATTTATCGACGACGGCAAATTTATTTGCGGCCTGGTTACAGAAACCGGTGACAAACGACTCCGCCTGCTGGGGCAGAACGGCCGCGACATCAAGCTGCCGCCGTCCCGTATCATCACTGTTTCCAAAAAGACCCATTCCCTTGAACTAGGCCGCGATCACCTGATTGCCCTGCTCAAGACCACGGCCGAGAACCGGCGGGAACTGGCGGCGTCCATCAACCTGCAGGAACTGTGGGAGATGACCTGCGAAGAGCCGGTGAATGAATTTTCCGTGGGTTTCCTGGCGGAACTCTGTTTCAACGGCGAGGTTTCAGACGACCAGGAGGCCGCCTTTTTACGGGCCGTTTTCGCCGACCGTTTCTTTTTCAAATTTAAGAACGGCCGCATCACCGTGTACACGCCCGAGCAGGTGGAGCAACTGCGCCATCAGCAGGAAAAAGAAGCTGAAAAGAAACGACTCCTTGAATCCGGGGCGGCGGCGCTGAACAGGATCATGGCCGGCGAGCAGGTGACGGAACAGCAGTGGCCGGAACGGGGCCGGGTCCTGGCGTGGATCGAGGAATTTTTTCTCTTCGGCAGCGAATGCCCGGAGGCCGATCTGGTGCGTCAGCTCCTGAAGAGGGCCGACCTGATGAGTCCGAATGACAGTTACCACCTGCTGGTCCGGGCCGGAATCTGGAAAAAGGATGAAAACATCGCCCTGCTCAAGGCCAGGCAGCCCGTGGCCTTCAGCGAGGAAGCCGCGAGCCGGGCCATGTCGATTCGGGCAGGCTCTGCCGACGAACTCCTTACCGATCCCAGGCGGCGCGACCTCCGGAACCTGTCGATCTTTACCATTGACGGCCCGGGAACCCGGGACTACGACGATGCCTTGCATGTGGAAGAGAGGGAAAACGGGTTGCTTGTCGGGATCCACATTACCGACTTAACTCATATTATCCCGCCCGGCGACCCCCTGTTTTCAGAGGCCCGGGAACGTGCGACCTCCATCTATTTTCCCGAAGGACAGGTTCCCATGTTACCGGCATCGCTGTCAGAGGGGGTATGCAGCCTGATCCTGGACCAACCGCGCCCGGCCATTAGCTTTCTCATCCATCTCGCCAATGACGGCGAGGTGCTCGACACAACCATCACGCCAAGCGTCATCCGGGTCCGGCGCCGGCTGACGTATGAAGAAGTCGACCAGACCATCGACTCGGACCGGGACATCGCGCTGCTGAATAAAATGTGCGGCCTGCTGCGCCGGCGGCGCCTTGACAACGGGGCTCTTATGTTGCCCTTTCCGGACGTCAATATCGAGATCCGGGACGACGGCGAGGTGACGGTCACGCTGTCACCGGCCGACACCCCGGCCCGCAACCTGGTGGCCGAGCTGATGATCCTGGCCAACAATACCGCGGCCTCGTACCTGGCGGCCCAGGAAGCGCCGGGGCTGTTTCGTTCCCAGCCGCCGCCGCATAAACGTCTTGTCAGCGGGGTCAATGACGGCCTGCAACTCATCGCCCGGCAACGCCGTTTTCTCGCCAGGGGCGAATTGGGCACCCGTCCGAAGGCCCACAGCGGCCTGGGGCTGTCCTGCTATACCACCGTCACTTCACCCCTGCGCCGTTTTCTTGACCTGGCCATGCAGCACCAGCTCAACAACCTGATCCGCGGCAAGGGTATTCTTTTTTCCGCTGACCAATGTCAAAATTTTGCCGCTTCGATCACCCAAAACCTGGTCCGGGCCAACACGGTCCGGCAGCAACGGCACCGTTATTGGATTCTCCGCTACCTGGAAGCACAGGAAGGCCGGACGGCCAATGCCCTGGTCGTCAGCCAGGGGCACAGCCGGATCAACCTCCTGCTGACCGACTGCCTCCTGGACATCAACCTGCCGCCCAATCCCGCTTTTGCCACGGAACCAGGGGACTCGGTCAGGGTCAAGATAGTACGAGTCAATGCCCTGGACAATATATTGCGGGTTGAATGGTGAAATCGCCCCGCCTGCAGGCAGGGCGATCATCTCAATCGCAACGAGGGAGATCACGGATCAACTCGAGGGACGCCTTATTCAGCCAGCCGGAACGGTCGTTTTTATCCACGACCAGGAAAAAGTTGCCGTGGGACTTGAGGGGCCGGACCAGCCGTCCTTCCCGGATAGTGCCTGAAGAGCCGGCCGAGGCAAAAGGAGAAATCAGCAGCCGCGCATCCGCCGCAGTCACTACCGCATCATTCCAGGTCCGATACTGAAACACAGCCGCCGGCACCGAGACGATCAGAACGCCAAGGCAGCAGAACATCACGCCACGGCCAATCATCCCCGGGGTATTGCCGACAAAAAATGTCGCCACATAGGCCAAGCTGAACAGGAACAGCGCAACCGCCGCCATGAGGGTCCACTGTTTCTGGGCCAGCAGGTCGGCGAACCGTTCATACAGGGGCCGGCTCTGCCGGTAGAGCCCCTTGTCCTTGCGCACCTGCTCCAGGCTGGCCCGAATGTCTTCGTTGCCCGGATCCAGGCGCAGGGCCCGCAGGTCGTTAACGACGGCCTTGCCGGTCCGGCCGTCGGCGGCGTAACTGTTGGCCAGATTATAGAGCAGGGAGGCGGAAACGCCGTACTGTCGCGCGATGCCCAGGTAATCGCCGATGGCCGTCTTGTATTCCCCCCGGCTGTAGGCCTCGTTCCCCTGTTGAAACAGATGCCGAGCCGGGGCCGCGGCCCCGGCCTGGGTCGGCCAGACGGCCAGGGCCATGAAAATCAGCAGAAAAACTTTACAATAGAGTCTGTTCCCCTGTCGGATCATGACACCTTCTCCAGTTCTTTCCTGACCAGGTTGAGGGTGCTGCGCATCTCCTCTTGGTCCATGTGGATGCCGACATAGCTGCCGTGTTCCGCCTGCTGAAAAACCGTTATCAACGGCGAACCGACGGCCAGGCGCTCCTGCAGGGCGGCCAGGGTGATAGCCCTGGCCTCCTGCTGCCAGGCAAGGCCCAGTCGGTCCTGAATGGCCGCCCGGCAGCTCTGCAGAAAATGATCAGTGTCGCCGGCGGCCAGGGCCTGTTCCATTTCCAGATAGTGGTGTTTCAGCTTGCGGTCAAGGTCCTTGCGTTGCAGGATGGACGGATCGGCCAGCAATCTCTGCCGGCGCAGCCGCAGAAAACCGCCGACGGCCAGCAGCAGGAGCGAAATCCCGGTCCAGCCGATGAACCACGGTTTTTTATAGGTCGGAACGATCCGGCGGTGCAAAACGCCCAGGTCCGTCTCCAGGGGTGCCAATCCAGCCGTGGCCGCAGAAGTCATAGCCGCAGGCGTGGCCTTTCCTGCCGGCGTCCCGGTTTTCTTCTTTTCCATGGCCGACGGCACCGGCCTCGACTGCGGCGGCGCAGGCACTGCCATGGCTGCCGCCGCGCCGCCGCCCTGCAGGTGCAGAGCGATGGCGTCACTTTTCAGGGTCACATACTGCCTGGCCTCGGGGTCGAAATAAGTAAAGCTGACCGGCGGAACCGCCTGCAGGCTGCTGCTGGTCGGGACAATGGCCTGTTCAAATTTTTTACGGCCTCGGCCGTTGCCCAGGTCCTTGAACTCCGAGGAAGGCGTGTAGGTCTTCCAGCCGCCACCGGCAGGAAAAACGGGCGGCTCGACCCGGTCAAAGTTGCCTGTGCCGGTTACCACCATTTTCAGAGTCAGAGGATCCCCGACCTTGGCCGTGGTGGGCTTGACCGAGACCAACAGGCTGAACGTGCCGATGGCGCCGCCGAAATTAGCGGGCTGGCCCTTTGCCGGCAAATCAAGGATGGTTAGAGACTGCTTCGGCCCCACCAGCTTGACTTTCTTTTGCCTGTATCCCCCGCCGAAAAAATGATTTAAAAATTCGTTACCGAAAAATGGCGAACCGAACATGCCGGCCGGGGTCCTGACCTGTTGCTGGACCAGCAGCGTGGCCCCCAGGTCCACTTCCAGCGGGAAATTCCCCGCCTTGACCCCGGAAATGGCATCGTTCCAGGTCAGGACCGAATAGGGGATGCCGTTGACTAATTCCTCGGTCTGCCGCGGCTTGACCGCCCGGTGCAGCAAGATAAAACTCTCTCCGGTAATATTAGGTTCGGAGTTAATGGTGACCTGCAAGCCCTGCCGGAAATAGGCTTTGATGGTCATCGGCACCAGCTCGCCCGTATAGGCGGTTTTCTTTTTCAAAATGATCCGCATGAAGCCGATCTTCTCCGACTCGCCGGACCACAGCCTGGTTTGGGCGCCCGGGGCCTGAACTCCGCCGCCCTGCCCGGTGCCGGGAGGAATGGCGGCCGGTCCGGCCGGCCGGACCGTACAGGTAATAGGGGCCGTCTCCAGAACTTTGCCGTCTACCGTGACCTTGATGGGGGGGATGATATAGATTCCGGGCCGGTCGGCCTGCACCATATAGAGATAGGAAACAGACGAGGAGTAGCTGCCGTTGATCCACTGCATCCGGCTGCTCCGACCGTGGGGAAAAAACCGCAGGCCATGGACCTCGGGCAGCCCTGGTTCGGCCGAACTGCTGCCGGTGACCTGAACCGTCAGCTGCGCGGCCTGATCGACCGAGAACGACGCAGGGGCAAGACTGGCGGTAATGTTTGCCGCATCCGCCGCCCGGACAGGGGCGGCACAGAAAAAACACCAGGTCAGGACGGCGAGAACCGCCAGCAGGCCCGACGCGACCTTCAGGTTATCCTGTTTCCAGCCCTTCATCACCAGTTCCTCACCGGCTGGTTCTCGTTGCCGCCGCTCTGCCGCGGGACGAAGTGGAGCATCCCTTCGTTGCCCTTGAGGGAATTAAGCAGAGCCCGAGCCTCCTGTCTGGTCATTTGACCATGCCGTCGCCGGGCCTGTTGCAAGGCGGCAGAAGACGTCTTTGCTCCTTTTTTCCGGCCGGCCGCCGACGCGCCCTTGCCGGCTCCCTGTTGTTTCGGGGTTGCACTTTCATTCCCGGCCCGGCCTTTGTTTTCTTTGTTTGCTTTATTTTCTTTATTTTTATGGTTCTGCGCTTCCGGCCCGCTTTTTTTCTTGCCCTGCCCGGCCCGGTTCTGCTTCTGCTTATTATGATCCGGATTCTGCCGGTTCCGGCCGTTTTGCTTGTTTTTGTTTTGTTTCCGCTTCCCTTTGCCCGGTGGCGATTTTTTCCGCCGCTTTTGCTGCTCCTGCAATTTTTTTAACCGTTTTTGCAACTTTTCCAACCGTTTCTTGACCAAGGACCGGTTGTAACCAGCATCCTGGTCATGGGGCGCCAGTTTCAGGCTGCTTTCGTAGGACTTCAGCGCCTCCTGCCACATCTGCCGGGCGTGTTCCGGGTCGCTCTTCAGGGTTTGCTGTCCAAGGCGGAACCGGGCATTACCCATATTATAATAACTCTTGGCCTGCAGCCCGAGATCGTCGCTCCGGAGGGTCCGCTTGAACGCAGCTATCGCCTCATCATACCGCTTGTCCTTATAGGCCGCATCACCAAGGTTAAAATTTAGTACAGGGTTGTCCGGGTCATCCTTCAGGGCCTTGCGGTAATACTGTTCCGCCTTTCCGAACTCACCGGCGGCAAAATAATTCTTTGCTCCAGGTGAAGCGAGACTCTTACCGGGCCACATTCCGACCAGCAGGCAGACGAGCAGGAAGAGAGTTAAATTCCGGCGGCTTCTCCGCCCTGCCGTCTTGATAAAGGGAAGGTGAAACGACCATGCCGGCTTGCGGCCCGAAAGCAGAAACTCAAAGGCCAGGAGCAGAACGGCTGCGGCCAGCGGCCACATGAAACGCTCGACCGGCACCTTCTGCAGGCGCTGCCCATGTTCCTCCTTGGGGGCCAGGAGGAGCCTTTTCCGGTAAATCGTCTCAAAGCCCTGCCCCACATCGCCCAGGGGAACATACAAACCGCCGGTTGCTACGGCGATCTTCGTGAGCATGATTTCATCAAGCTTCGAGGTGACGAACCTGCCGGAGCTATCCTGCAGGAACCTGCCTTTACCCTCCCGGGGCAGCGGAATGAGTGCACCATTTGGCGTGCCGACCCCGACCGTGTAAATGGTCATCTTCTGTTTTTTTGCCGCCCTGGCCGCCGCCAGGGCGTTACCCTGCAGGTTTTCCCCGTCCGTTACCAGGATGAGAATTTTATGATCTGTCTCGTTGGCCAGCACGGATGCCGCCGCCTTGATCGCGCCGGCCAGGTCAGTCCCCCCCTTGGGAATAATATCCGTATTCAGGGCGTCCAGCGAAAAGTCGAAGGCATTATAATCCAGGGTCAGGGGGCACATGAGAAAGGCGGAACCGGCAAAGGGCAACAGCCCCACCCGGTCGCCGCCGAGACGGCCGACAAAATCCTTGATCGCCAGTTTGGCCCGCTCAAGCCTGTTGGGTTTGACATCCTGGGTCATCATTGATTTTGAGGTATCCACGGCAAACAGGATATCAATGCCCCGGCGTTGAACCTCGATCCATCTTGAGCCATACTGCGGCCGGGCAAGGGCGATGAAACAGCAGGCCAGGGTCAGGACCACCAGGGTGTTCTTGATAATGCGGCGGGCCGGCGAAACGTTGCTGGTCAACCGGCCCAGAAGATGGGAGGCGGCAAAATGTTTCAGGTCATTCTGCCTTCTTCGGCCGGAGAGCCGGAGAAAAATGATGACGCCGAGGCAAACGGCAAGCCCGGCCCAAAGCCACAGTGGTTGTGCAAAGTGTATATTAATCATCTTGTTAACTGTCTTCCTCCTGCCGGTCGGTACTCACGGCAGCCTTTTCCGCGCGTCTACAAGCTCAAAGGCGAGCAACGCCAGGGCAGCCAGAACCGGCCAGGAGAAAAGTTCGCGATAACGGGAAAAATGTTTGATCGTCCTGGTCGTAACCTCCATGGAGTTGATCTCGCTATATATTTTCTTAAGAGACTTGGTGTCGGTGGCCCGGAAATATTTTGCCCCGGTTTTCTCGGCCACCTTGCCGAGCATCTTTTCGTCAATATCAACCTGCATGGGGACCAACCTCTTGCGGCCGAACTGGTCGGTTACCGGCATCGGCGCCTCTCCCCTGGTGCCGGCGCCGATGGTATATATCTTGATGCCAAGCGTCTCCGCCGCCTCGGCGGCGGTAAGCGGCGCAATCTTTCCCGCATTGTTGATGCCGTCGGTAAGCAGGATCATGATGCGCGATTTTGCCTTGCGGTCCCGGAGCCGGTTGACCCCCGCGGCAATGGCCGAGCCGATGGCGGTGCTGTTCTGCTTGATCATGCCGACCTTCAGCGATTGCAGACGCTGCAGGAGCCAGTCATGATCCAGGGTGAGAGGAGAGACCAGGTACGGCCGGGCGGCAAAAATAACCAAGCCGATGCGGTCATTGGGCCGGGCCTTGATAAAGCGGGCGACCACTGATTTAACAACATCCAGGCGGCTGGCGGGACTACCGTTCAGGGTAAAGTCCAGGGCCTGCATTGAACCTGACACATCCACGGCCAGCAGGATATCAATGCCCGAGGCCTTGACCTCGGTGGAGGTATTGCCGAGTTGCGGCCGGGCAAGAGCGATAATAAGAAGAGCAAGGGCCGCTATGCGCAACCCGGCCAGCAGCCGGCCGGGCCGGGCTTTCCGGCCCCGGGCAATGGACTTGGCCACCGAAGTTGTCGAGAAGACCAGGGCCGGCGCCGAACCGCGCCGGCCGCGCAGCAGGGCGAGCAGAGGTAACAGGGCCAGCAGCCATAAAAATTCGGGCTGGGCAAAACGGATCATATTAATACTCGTTTCCGGACAGACACTTACTATTCAAGCCTTTACTGACGTAGTTGCATCGCTTTAGGGTCACCGCTTCTGCCGATGAGGGAGGGTGCTTCACAGGGGAAGCGGTGACCCGGCCGCGAAAGGGTTTTGTTTCTTGTTCTTTTTCTTGTTTGCATGTTTTTTCTTTTTATCCTCTTGCAGCCGAGTTAATTCAATGAAATCCCGGACCGCCGTCTCCATCTCGTCCATCGTCTCGGCTGAGGGAGCATAGCAGGCAAACTTGGCCATATCACAGTGTTCCAGCCAGGTTCTCAGATCCCGGCCGTGGGCGGCCAACTCCGGTGATACCGCCCTGGTGCCGTCGGTCAGGCTGCTGATAAATTCCCTGGTCGTCTGCCGGCGCGCGGACAATAAAAAACGGTCCTCGATATAACCCCGGAGAATATCGGCAATCCGGGCCGCAAAAACGCGGGCCTGGGCTGGCTCCTTAAGCCCCCTGGCCTCCTCCAGCATGGCGAGAGCGACCTCGTGGGCCTGCATGGCCCGTTGCCGGCGGTGGTACTTTTTCCACCACCACATAAACAGGAGGCCGATGACCAGCAGGGCGGCGAGCCCGGACAGGCTCCAGACCAGGAGCGGCTTGCCCGTCTGGATCGGCACAGGCCCCTTGATATCACGGATGTCCCCGGCCGGCGGCGGCCCGGCAGGCTGGCCCGGCTTGAGGAGCCGGAGTCCCGCTCCCGCCCCGGCACCGGACGACGGCGCCGGGGCGGCGGACAGCACCGGGGCCATGAAAGACACCAGCAGAATAAAAACAAATGCTGCCGGCAGAATGGCGACAGGGTGTCTCATCGGCTAAGCCTCCTCCGGCGCGCGCCGAAAAAACCCATCAGCGGCCCGAGATACGGCGTTGCAGTGGACAGCGCCAGCAGATCAATGCCTGCGGCCCGGATGGCCCGGCTGAGGCGGGCCTGCCGCTCGGCGGCCAGTTCCCGGTAGCTCTGACGCATCCGGGCATTCGAGGTGTCAATGGCCACCTGCTCCCCGCTCTCGGCGTCTTCCAGGGTGATCCAGCCCACGTCGGGCAATTCCAAGTCCCGCGGATCGGTGACCGAAACCGCGATCAGGTCGTGGCGGCGGCCGGTGATCTGCAACTTTGGCCTGATTTGCTCCAGCGTCTGCTCGAAGCCGCCCGGCAGACAGAAATCGGAGATCAGGAAAACAACGCATTTTCTCTTCGTGACCCGGTTGATAAAATCAAGCGCCCCGCCGATCTCCGTGCCCCGGCCATGGGGCTGAAAAAAAAGAATTTCCCGGATAACCCGCAGAATATGAGAATGCCCATTGCCCGGCGGGATGTAGAGTTCAACAAAATCGGAAAACAGGACGAGTCCGACCTTGTCGTTGTTGCGTACCGCCGAAAAGGCCAGGACCGAACCCAGTTCCGCCATCAGTTCCCGCTTGGACTGCTCCCCGGAGCCGAACTCGCCGGAACCGCTGATATCGATCATCAGCAGGATGGTCAGTTCGCGCTCCTCGGTAAACTTCTTGACATGGGGCGTGCCGGTCCGGGCGGTCACATTCCAGTCGATGGTACGGATCTCGTCGCCGGGTACATACTCCCGCACCTCGTCGAAATTCATGCCCCGGCCCTTGAAGACCGAATGATAGCTGCCGGCCAGGGTGTCGTCCACCAACCGCCGGGTTCGCACCTCGATCTGGCGTACCTTTTTCAGGATTTCACGGGTTATTTTCGCTTCCATGTCTCTGGCCGGTGCCTACGGGACGGGAACGGTATCGAGAATCTTGCGGATGATGTCTTCACTGCTGACATCTTCGGCCTCGGCCTCGTAACTGATCCGGATACGGTGGCGCATGACATCCAGGGCGCAGGCCTTAATATCGTCGGGAATGACGTATCCCCGGCCGTTCAGGAAGGCCAGAGTCCGGGCGGCGACCTTGAGGTTGATGGTGGCCCGGGGCGAGGCCCCGGTCTCAATGTACTCGTGCAGGTCCAGTTTAAACGCCCTGGGATCACGGGTGGCGCAGACCAGCGAGACAATATAGTCCTTGATTCGATTGTCGAGGTAAATGGTGTCCACCACCGAACGGGCGGCCAGGATATCGTCCGGCGAGACCACCGGATTGACCTTGATCCGGGAGTCGGTGTGGTCAACCGCGTCGATGATCCGCCGTTCCTGCTCCTGAGTGGGATAGTCGACCACGACCTTGAGCATGAACCGGTCGATCTGGGCCTCGGGCAGCGGATAGGTGCCCTCCTGCTCAATGGGATTCTGGGTGGCCAGCACCAGGAAGAGCTGCGGCAGGCTGAAACTCGTCTCGCCGATGGTCACCTGTTTTTCCTGCATGGCTTCCAGCAGGGCCGATTGCACCTTGGACGGGGCGCGGTTGATCTCGTCGGCCAGGATCAGGGACGAAAAAATCGGTCCCCGCTTGACCTCAAAGGTCGTGGCCCGGGGATTGTAGATCTCGGTGCCGATGATGTCGGCCGGCAGCATGTCCGGCGTAAACTGGATACGCCGGAAATCCGCGGAAACAGCCGCGGCCAGGGTCTTGACCGCCAGGGTCTTGGCCAGGCCGGGCAGGCCTTCAAGCAGGATATGGCCGCCGGCAAGCAGGCCCACCAGCAGCCGTTCGACCAGGTGGTCCTGGCCGATAATGGCCTGGGCCATCTCGCGCTTGAGCAGCGGGACCCAGGCGGAAGCGGTCTTGACCGCCTCGCTGATCGCCTGGATTGATCCGTAGGCCTCGTTTACCTCGCCGTCCTTTCCCGAAGGGGGCAGCGGCGGCAGCGCAATAGCGTTATCCGTAGCGTGACTAAACATATTCTCTCCTTGGCTCGTTAAAGAACAGACACTTCCTCAGTTGTCCTCAACATAACCAGGCAACCTTGCAGGAACATTACAGGAACATTACAATGCGGTAATGTTTGTATTTTCAGGAAAAACAGCAAAAAGGGCAGGCAGGAAAACCCTTCCTGGCGCCGGGCGGCGGCCGGGGCTCAGCCCCTGTTTTCCTGTGCCGGCGGCAGCGGCAGCCGGACAGTGAAAACCGTGCCCTGCCCCAGCTTGCTTGCCACTTCTATAGTTCCCCTATGGGCAATCACCATGGCCTTGACCAAGGTGAGACCGAGACCGAGACCCTGTCTGCTCCGGCTGCGATCGCCACGAAACAGCCGCTCCCATATCCGGTCGATCTCGGCCGCCGAAATCCCCATGCCATTGTCCCTGACCCGGACTTCAGCCATGTCGTTTTTCTCTGCCAGGGTAATTTTGACCCGGGTGGAACCGTACTTGACGGCATTATCAACGAGATTGGCCCATACCTGGCCGATCCGAGCCCGGTCGGCCAGGATCATCACCGGGGCCGGATCGGCGAATTCAAGGGCAATGTTCTTTTCTTCAGCAATGATGCCGTAAAGATCAACCACATCGGCAATGGTTGCGCCGAGATTGACCGGCTGCAGGTCAAGGGCAACCGTTTCGGCCTCGGCCTCGGCAACACTGAGCATGGTATTGAGCATGGACAGCACCCGCTCCGATTCCTCCAGGCAATCAGCCAGAGCCTCGCGTAACCTCCCGCTGTTCCCGGTTTCCTGCAGGCCGTACTCGGCCATGGTCCGGAGCCTGGTCATGGGGGTCCGCAGGTCGTGGGCCACATTGTCCATGGATTCCTGCAGTTCCCGGACAAGTCGCTCGTGGCGGGCCAGCAGGCGTTGAACCGCCTCGACCAGATGCGCCTCATCCTCTGTCACCGCCACATCGGGCAGGGCCGCCGCTGTTTCTCGTCCTTCGGCGGCCGCTTCAATGAGCCAGCGCAGCCGCATTATTCTTTTCCGGTTGCGGGAGGCCTGGTACCAGGCCGGAAAAAAGGAGAGCGGAGCAAGAAGGAGTCCCAGGATAATTATGATATTGCCGAGCCGCCGCCTGAGCTCCAGGGTCTTGCTTGAATCAACTCCCAGCTGCAGGACATTGCCGTCCGCAAGCTGCGTTGAAACCACCGTCCATGTTTTCTTGCCGCCGTGCTGCTGCAAGGAAGTCCAGGACCTGTTCAGGGTTGGGGGAAAGGTGTCAAAGTCGGGGAAATTCACCCCGGATCCGGCACCGCTGCCGGTGACGAGAATCAGCCGGAGGTGGGGGCCGGACAGACGCAGAAAGCCGGACTCACGGCCGGCTGGTGCGGCAAAGGACATCTGCAGGGCATGCGGGCCGCCGGATGCATACAGATAACGATACCGGCTCAACCGGACAAGGGCGGCGGTGGTATCGCTGTGCTGCAGAATCAGCCCGATGGCGAGATAGACGGCCCCGAGCACTATGCCGGAAACAACCAGGCCGAGGACGCCGTAGCGAAAAACAGAGGGCAGGTATCTTTTAGTCCTGCTCATGCCTGAGGACATAGCCCATGCCGCGCACGGTATGAATCAGTTTGTCGGCAAATCCCTTGTCCACCTTGTTCCTGAGTCTGCAGACCAGGACATCCACCACGTTGGTCTGGGGATCGAAACTGTAGTCATAGACCTTTTCAAGAATCGCGGTTTTGGACAGGATGCGGCCCTGATTGCGCAGCAGGTATTCAAGCAGGGCAAACTCCCTGGCGGCGAGATTAAACGTCTGCCCGCCGCGCCGGACCTGGCGGTTCAAAAGATCCATGTGCAGATCGCCAGCCGAGAGGCTGTGCGGCTCGGGCGTTCTCGAGTCCCGGCGGATCAAGGCCTGCACCCGGGCGAGCAGCTCGGCAAAGGAAAAGGGTTTGACCATGTAGTCGTCGCCGCCCTGCTGCAATCCCCTGATCCGGTCGTCAACGGACCGTCTGGCGCTGAGGATAAGAACCGGGGTGGTGAGGCCCTGCCTGCGGATTTTTTCGATCAGAGAGAGACCATCAAGACCGGGCAGCATAATATCGACAATGGCGGCGTCGTAGACCCCGTCCAGGAAAAGGACCAGCCCCTGTTCCCCGTCTTCAGCCAGGTCAACCGCAAACCCTTCCTCACGCAGGCCCTTGCGGATGAAGGAACCTATTTTCGAGTCATCCTCAACCACGAGCAGACGCATGAATTTCCCTATCGGCATTTATTCTCAAGATCATCGTCACCCCGGATGCTAAAATGTGTAGTCATTTATTGCCCCCCCATGGGCGGAATTCAGGCATAATATTCCGCATCTCTGAAAAAAAGGGCCCGGCGGTCCTTGGACGAGAGGAGAGGCGGCCCGGCCAGCGGCCAGTCAATGGCCAGGTCAGGATCGTTCCACAGGATGGCCCGTTCATGTTCGGGCGCGTAAAAATCCGTGGCCAGGTAGAGAAATTCAGCCGTTTCAGACACGACCACAAAGCCGTGGGCAAACCCCGGCGGCACCCAGAACTGCAATTTGTTTGCCGCTGACAGGTAAACACCGGTCCACTGGCCGAAGGTCGGGGAACTCCGGCGGATATCAACGGCCACGTCATACACCTCGCCCATGATAACCCGGACCAGTTTCCCCTGGGGCTGCCGGACCTGGTAATGCAGGCCGCGCAGGACATTCTGCAACGAGCGGGAATGATTGTGCTGGACGAACCGGGTTTTCAGACCCGTTTCCTCTTCCCAGCGCTGCTGATTAAAACTTTCAAAGAAAAAACCGCGCTCATCGCCGAACACCCGTGGTTCGATAATAAGGACATCCGGGATAACCGTCCTGTTGACCTTCATCGTGTATCCCCCTCAGCCCTTTATGTTCCGATCGGCGTACATCTGCCGATAATATTCGCGGTACGAGCCGTCCATAACCGATTCCGTCCAGTCCCGGTGCCGCAGGTACCAGTCCACGGTCTGTTCCTGCCCCTGGACAAAGGTCACCTTCGGCTTCCAGCCCAGTTCTTTGGCGATCTTGGCCGAATCGATGGCATAACGACGGTCATGCCCCGGCCGGTCCTTGACAAAGGTAATCAGCGACCGCCGCGGCCGGCCCGACGGCAGGGGCCCGACTTTCCTGTCCAGGATATCACAGAGCAGTTCCACGATCGCCAGGTTTTTCTGCTCGTTATGACCGCCGATGTTGTAGGATTCGCCGACCCGGCCCTGCTCCAGGACCCGGACAACGGCCGCGCAATGATCGCGGACATAGAGCCAGTCCCTGACATTGCCGCCGTCACCGTACAGCGGCAGTTCCCTGCCGTTCAAGGCATTGTTGATAACCAGGGGAATCAATTTTTCCGGGAACTGGTAAGGGCCGTAGTTGTTGGAACAGTTGGTGATCAGCACGGGCAGGCCGTAGGTGTGAAAATAGGCCCGGGCCAGGTGATCAGACGAGGCCTTGCTGGCCGAATAGGGTGAATGGGGATCATAGCAGGTCGATTCTGAAAAATACCCGGAATCACCTAAAGAACCATAGACTTCATCGGTACTCACATGCAGGAAACGGCACTGCTCACTTGCTTTGCCACCGTTTTTCAGCCACTGTTGTCTGGCCACGTCCAGCAGGGTAAAGGTGCCGGAGATGTTGGTGCGGATAAACTCGTCCGGCCCGGTGATGGAGCGATCCACATGGGACTCGGCGGCGAAATGGACCACTGTATCGATCCGGTGTCCCGTAAACAATCCCGTCACCAGGTCCCGGTCGCAGATGTCGCCCTTGATAAACCGGTAGCGGGGATAGTCCGCGACATCCTTCAGGTTTTCCAGGTTGCCGGCATAGGTCAACCTGTCCAGGTTGAGCAGCCGCCAGTCCGGCCGGGACTCCAGAACCAAGCGCACAAAATTGGCGCCTATAAAACCGCAGCCGCCGGTAACCAGAACCGTTTTTGCCATGCCTCCCCCCTGTATAATGCCGCGCCCCGGCCCCGGATCAGCGTCCGAGGCCAGGAGAACAAAATCTCCCGCCCGAAGAAAGCCGGCCGGAGTGGTTCATGAAACCGGGCGGGCAGTCATGAATTCGATGTAAAGAATGATAGACTCGTAAAAACTCTGAATCTTAATCACACCGTTCATCCTCGCGCAGGCGGGAATCCAGTAATATCAACAAACTATGGATCCCCGCCTACGCGAGGATGACGAATAAAATGACTTTTTACTAGTCCATCAAGAATAAAAAAGAAATAATATAGAGGCTGGATGCGTCTCTGTCAAACAGGGAATGCCGGCAAAAGAAATTCTCAGAGTGTGTCTTCGGCAAAGATAAGAACCGCGCCGGTTGCCAGGGCGTCGGCGGTCTTGCGGCGGGCAGAGGTCAGGATGCGCTGCACCGTGCCGCGGGAAACCCCCATTCTCTCGCCGGCCTCTTCCTGGAACAGCCCTTCCAGGTCACAGAGTTTCAGAACCTCCAGTTCATCACGATACAGGGTAATCTGTTTCAGCTCGGTCACAGGAGCACCCGTGGGCTTAAAGGCCCGGTGGTAGAATTGTCCTGCACAGCGGCGTATCTTTTTGGGACGGGGTGACATAATCAACAAGATAATCGGAAAGAGACAAACATGCAACCGGAGAACAACCAAGGTGTATTTATGGACAAATACTTTGTTATCGGGTAAAAAAAGTAGGTTTGTTCAAAACAAAAAAACCGAACGATATACAGCCCCCGCGCCAATATATCTGTGAGTGGTTACGAACAACCCGGCAGAACCGGCCGCCGGTGAACCCTGACAAAAACAGGATGGCATCCTGATAAGAATATCGGCTTAAAAACCAATGAAATCATTATCCTCTCCCATCATCTATCTTTTTCTGCTGTTCATTCTCCTGCCAGTTTTCGTGCACCCTTTCCCGGTCAGCGCCGGGGGAGAGCCCAAGGCGGACATCTCGGATATCATTATCACCACCTCGGAGACCAACCTGCTCTTTTTCTGTACGGTAAAAAACAGTTTTACGCCTGAAATGATCAAGGGGATCCGCAACGGTATTCCCATAACCTTTACCTTCCTCATCGAACTGGACAAGGTGATCAACGACTGGCCCGATACCACGCTGACGGAACTGACCATTCACCACACCCTCACCTATGACACACTGAAAGAAGAATACCACATCCAACTATCCGAGAGAAACAACCACCTGGTCACCACAGACTCCCTGGCCAAGGCCAAGGAGATCATGGCGGAATTGAACGGCATAAAAATTATTCCCCGCGACAAACTCATCCCGGACGCCCCTTACGCGCTTCATGTCAAAGCGAAGCTGACCAAGAAGAAGCTGCCTTTAAATATTCATTACCTCATTCCATTCTTTTCCCTCTGGGATTTTGAAACGGATTGGCGCACCATAAAATTCAGGTATTAGACGGCCATGCTCACCCCTCAGCAGCGACGGAAAAAAAAGCATATTCGCTATGTCATTCTGTTCTGTTGTATTCTGATTCCATTTTTCGCCTTTTTGCAGCGCCTTCTGCTCAAAGGCACCTTTTCTCTGCCGATCAGCAGCACCATCCTGATCTTTACCCTGATAAACCTCAACGGGCTGCTGCTGCTGCTCATGCTCTACCTGATCCTGCGCAATCTGGTGGAACTGATCTTCGAGCGCAGCCAGAGAATTCTCGGCAGCAAGCTCCGCACCCGGCTGGTCGTCTCCTTTGTTTCCCTGTCCATCGTGCCCACGACGATCCTCTTTATTATCGCCCTGAGTTTTATTTCCACTTCCATGGATTACTGGTTTAACAGCAATGTTGAAGAATCGCTGCAGTCTTCCCTCAAACTGGCCCAGTCCATCTTTCACCAGGCGGAAAGCGAATCCGAAAACATGGGCAAACGGCTGGCCCGCCGGCTGGAGAACATCCGGAACGGCGGGCCGACCCGGGACGAAGTCGGGAAAATATTTGCCGTCATTCTGCATGATCCCCCACCCGGGGTGCCGGATGCCCTGACATTGATGAACGAAGGGGCGGAGGATCTTGTTTCCAAACGCGGCAACCGGCTGCTCTCCATCGTTCTGCCCGAAATTCCCACCGAGGCCCTGCGCCTGGCCAGGCACAACAAAAAACTCGAGGTCATCACCCAGGACTCCCCTATCGGCGAACTCGTGCGCTCGGTTATCCATGTCAACCTGCCGGAAATCCGGGGAAACTCGCACTACCTGATCACGACGCTCCTCATTCCCGCCGAGCAGCTGACCCGGATGCAGACCATTTCAAAAGGCATCAACGATTACCGGCAGTTGATCATGCTCAAGGCGCCGATCAAATTCAGCCTGCTCATCATGCTGCTCATCATCACCCTGCTGATCCTCTTCGGGGCCATCTGGTTCGGGTTTTATATCGCCCACGGTCTGACCGGACCGATCAACAAACTCGCCGAAGCCACCCGCAGGGTTGCCGAAGGTGAACTGGACTTTGTCCTGGAAAAAGAATCCGATGACGAGATGGGCCTGCTGGTGGATTCCTTCAACCGGATGACCTCGGACCTCTCCGCCAGCAACCGCAAACTGGCGGAAGCCCATAAGGCCTTGCAGCAGAGCAATATCATCTCCGAGCAGCGGCGGCACTACATGGAAACGGTCCTGAAAAACGTGGCGGCCGGGGTCATTGCCATCAATGAACGTAATGAAATTACGACCATTAACAAGTTTGCCGAAGAACTCCTGAAAATCGACCCGCGGAACTTTCTCAACAAAGACTTTCATCATATCCTGATCCGGCCCCATGTCGCCATCCTGGAAGGTTTTTTCAAGGAATTGCAGAAATCGGGCCGGCAGCAAATCGAACGTCATCTCCACCTGACGGTCCGCCGGGGCGAGACCTTCTCCCTGCTGATCAACATTACCCGTCTTGAAGACGAACAGCAGCAGCCTCTAGGCTATGTCATCGTTTTCGACAACCTGACGAAACTGGAAAAGGCCCAGCGCCTGGCGGCCTGGCAGGAAGTTGCCCGCCGGATCGCCCACGAGATCAAAAATCCCCTGACTCCGATCCAGATTTCCGCCCAGAGACTCAGGAAACGCTACCTGGACAAAATCGGCGAAGACCGGGAAATCTTTGACAAGTGCACCCGGACCATTGTCAAACAGGTCGACGAGATCAAGTGGCTGGTGAACGAATTTTCAAACTTCGCCCGGATGCCGCAGGTCAAAAAGAAGCCCGGCAGCCTGGTCAGCATGGCCGAAGACACCCTGATTCTTTACCGGGAGGCGCACAAGCATATCAATTTCAGCCTGTCCTGCCGCGACGACATCCCCAACATTTCCTTTGACCCGGTCCAGATCAAACGAGTCCTGATCAATCTGCTGGACAATGCCGTCACCGTGCTCTCCGGGGGCGGGTTGATCCGGATCACCTTCCGGATCAACCGGGAGGACAGGACGGTCGAGATGGGGGTGGCCGACAACGGCCCCGGGATCAGGGAAGACATCAAGCTGCGTCTCTTCGAACCGTATTTTTCCACCAAGAAATCAGGGACCGGCCTGGGGCTTGCCATCGCCAATACCATTGTCACGGAGCATAACGGCACCATCAGGGTCATGGACAATCAACCATCGGGCTCGGTGTTTATCGTTGAGCTCCCCATGGATAGCTGATATGATGCATATCTGTATCCGTGAGCGCCCGATAACAGCGCATCTGTTGCGTTGGCAACTCGTTGATATCGCATCAGTGTCCTGTCAAGTGACAAATGACGCAAAATTGCGAAGTAATTTGGTGTTCCGGCAAGGCACGGCTGAAGGCGCATAGCAACGCTATGTAACTGAAGCCGTAACACAGCCGGAACGCCAAAGGACGAGTAAGATGTGTCAGTTGGTGCTTGACAGGACACCAAGATAATCAACATCGTTGCCGCCTTTCATCTGCACCGTTCTCGAACGCTCACGGATCAGGGGAATACCGTTTTCAAAGAAGGCCAAACGGCAACCGCCTGAAAAACTCCAGGCCCCCGCTCCGTGGCGCCGCCCGTAAACTCGAACCAAGACGACAGAAAACAGACATGTCCGGCACCGTCCTGATCATTGATGACGAAGAGTCCATCAGGGATTCCCTGTCCGGAATTATTGCCGACGAGGGTTTTTCTCCGCTGGCCGCTGCTTCCGCGGAAGACGGCCTGGACATGCTGGAGCAGAAAGATGTGGATCTCGTGCTGCTCGATATCTGGATGCCGGGCATGGACGGTCTGGAGGCCCTGGAAAAAATAAAAAAACACTTTGACCTGCCGGTGATCATGATCTCCGGCCACGGCACCATTGAAACAGCGGTTCAGGCCACCCAGAGCGGGGCCTTCGACTTCATCGAAAAGCCCCTCTCCTACGACAAGATTATTCTGGCGATCAACAAGGGGTTGCATGTCGCCCGGCTGGAAAGGGACAACAAAATTCTCCGGAACCGGTCCACGGCCACGCCGAAACTGACCGGCAACTCGGCGGCCATCAGCAAGGTCCGGGAGCAGATCGAGCTGGTTGCCCCCACCGATGCCTCGGTTCTCATCCTGGGCGGGCATGGTACGGGCAAAGAACTGGTCGCCCATACCATTCATAACAAATCAGCACGCAGTTCCCGGCCCATGATCGAGGTCAACTGTGCCGCCATCCCCGAAGACCTGATCGAATCGGAACTCTTCGGCCACGAAAAAGGGGCCTTCACCGGCGCCACCGGCCGGAGGCAAGGCAAATTCGACCAGGCGGACGGCGGCACCCTGTTTCTTGATGAAATAGGAGACATGAGTCTTAAGAGCCAGGCCAAGGTGCTGCGCATCCTGCAGGAACAAAAATTCGAGCGGGTCGGCGGCAGCCGGACGATCCGGGTCGATGTCCGGGTGCTGGCGGCGACCAACAAGAACCTGGAGGAAGAGATCGTCAAAGAGACCTTCCGCCCCGACCTGTTCTATCGCCTGAACGTGATCCCGATCCAGGTCCCGTTTCTCCGGGAACGGCTTGAGGATATTCCGCTCCTGGTCGAAGCCTTTCTCCTGCAGTTCCGCCGCAAAGGACTCGGGGAGAAAAAATTCTCCGCCAAGGCCATGGATGTCCTCATGCGCCACTCGTGGCCGGGGAATGTGCGGGAGTTGCGGAACCTGATCGAACGTCTTATCATCATGACTCCGGACGACGTGATCGCCGACGATAACGTGGCCCTTTTCCTGGGGATGTCCGAGAGTCAGACGACCGGGCCGGTGCAGGTGCAGACGTACGGGCATGTCGGTTTCAAGGAGGCCCGGAGCCGGTTTGAATGCGATTATCTCAAAGTCAAACTACAGGAAAACAACTGGAACATTTCGCAGACCGCCGAACAGATTGGCATGGAACGGAGCCATCTGCACAAGAAAATAAAAGCATTGAACATTCAACCTGACAAGGAGTAACCCATGGTCTTCCCTGAATACCGACCCCGCCGGCTACGGCAGAATGATACCTTTCGCGCCATGATCAGAGAAACCCGCCTGTCACCGGACCAGATGATCTACCCGCTCTTCGTGATGCCCGGCAAGGGCAAACGGGAGGAGATCCCGTCCATGCCCGGCGTTCACCGGATCTCCGTCGACCAACTGGGCCGGGAGGCGAAAGAGTGCCTGGATATCGGCGTCAGGTCGGTCATCCTCTTCGGCCTGCCCGAAAAAAAGGACCCGATGGGCTCCGGCGCCCATGCCAGGGACGGCATTGTCCAGCGGGCCATCAGGGAACTGAAGAACTCGGCCCCCGACCTCACGGTGGTGACCGACGTCTGCCTCTGTGAGTACACGGATCACGGCCACTGCGGCTGTCTCATCGGCAACGAGGTGGACAATGATGCCACCCTCGAGCTCCTGGCCCTCACCGCCCTGTCCCATGCCCGGGCCGGTGCCGACATGGTCGCCCCGTCGGACATGATGGACGGCCGGGTCGGCGAAATCCGCGCACTGCTGGACGAAAACAACTTTCACATGGTCCCGATCATGTCCTACTCGGTCAAATACGCCTCCGCTTTTTACGGCCCCTTCCGGGACGCCGCCGACTGCGCCCCCCAGTTCGGCGACCGCCGCAGTTACCAGATGGACCCGGCCAACAGCCGCGAGGCCTTGCGGGAAGCGACCCTGGACGTTGACGAGGGCGCGGATATCCTGATGGTCAAACCGGCAATGGCCTATCTTGACATTATCAGCCGCCTGCACGATGAGTTCGACCTACCCATCGCCGCCTACCACGTCAGCGGCGAGTATGCCATGATCAAGGCCGCGGCGCAGAACGGCTGGATTGACGGCGACCGGGTCATGGCGGAAACACTGCTCTCCATCAAGCGGGCAGGCGCCGATATTATCATCACCTATTTTGCCAAAGACATGGCAAGGTTGCTGCGCAACTCCTGACACCATCGATCTTGCCGAATTCTTTATGAAAGAAAATTCATTGAAGATTTCGGTCCAGTCAGCGCCCCTTTGTTTGAAAACTATATCAGTGCGGGAAAGCGGCTCAGCGGTATGTGCAAGTGTATATAGTGGACCCCATAAAAGAGACAGTATGCTCAGGGCAAACGCACGCAATTTTCTTTAAAATCAAAAAAGTACGTGCGTTCAAATTAGTATACTGAAATTTCCGCATTTTCAAATAACCAAGAGGCCTGTTGACGATGGGCTTTGGTTTATTTTTAACGGTATTTGCCACTGAAATAGCAAATACCCATTTAATTATTC
>VAPK010467062.1_pt1 | contig 30168 bp, 27 predicted proteins | sample 3395031 | NCBI WGS metagenome assembly VAPK01 (sample SAMN08290443, study PRJNA428436) | hydrothermal vent metagenome | isolation source: Deep-sea hydrothermal vent chimney 1 | place: Pacific Ocean: Juan De Fuca Ridge
CGCAGCATTACGATCGACGCCTCTGTTTTACCGAGCGTGTTGGCGGGCAGTTTGATCAGCGTACCGGTGCGGGTTACTGCCATTGATGTAGCAGTCATCGATATCATCAATCGCATCAATACCACAGCTGTTAGCAATTAGATGGCGTATTAAACAGAGAAGGTGACTGCAAAGTCGCCTTCTCTGTGGGAGAAATAGGGACAACTAAGGGATAACGACGATACCATATAGTGATTTTACCCTAGCGAATGTTCAACAAAAATTTGATTTGAGTATCACTGAAAATCAAGATTTGTTTTCACACGTTCCTCCAGCGAAACTCAGTCGCACACTATTGGATAATCTTGCGATTAAAGTCCCTTTGGCTTTGGCAATTAATACAGAAAAATCCAGATCAGAATTTATCATTGCTGATATTCTTATTGAACTCAAACGTATTCTGATTGATCAAGTGAGTTTGTTTTCTGGGATTGATTTTGATGTGGACCAAACACGTAGCTTAAATGGGTTTTGTGATTTCATTATCAGTAAATTCCCCAAACAGTTTTTTTTGAAAGCACCGATCATTACGATTGTAGAAGCAAAAAACGAAAACATTCCTAGCGGTATTGGACAGTGTATTGCTGAGATGATTGCTGCTAAGCTGTTTAATGAGCAAGCCGAATAGTCAATTGAAACGCTGTTTGGTGCTGTGACTACGGGCAATCTTTGGAAGTTTCTCAAATTACATGACGAATCGGTTTATATTGATCAACAAGAATATCACATCGGTGCGCTAGAAAAAATTGTGGGGATTCTTGTCGCCATGGCCAATGAAACAGCGAAGTGATATGTGATGATATCTAAACGACTAATGAACATGGAAATCCAGGATGAAGTAGTAGAAGAGCGATGGGAAATTAAAGATCAGTTTGCTGTTTCTGGTGGAGGAAATGCGGGCGAGTTGATAAAAAGGGTTGATGAGATGGCAAAGCAAAAGGATTCTCAATGTGATTCGATCAATGTGTTCGCCTCACTCGGTGTTAATTAAAATCCATCGGCTCATGAGATTTTCGAGCAGGGATATCTAACTCAATACCATTACCGTGACCAAAATACTCTAACGCGAGATCACCAAGTCGTTCAGGCGCCTCGACCGTGCGCTCTAATCTTAAGGCACTCATAGACATCATCATCAATTTTTCGAACACTCAAACTAGCCAAAATTTTGTCTCCTATTCAATAAAGTAATATTGCATTCTTTAAATTCAATCTCATTATTAATGACAACTTTGTAGTAGTAGGGTGCATTATATGCACCAAACAACGGTGAAGATGGCAACTTACTATTGATGAACACTGAAGTATGGATTGATGTGAAACGCCCGATGGTGCGTATAACGCACCCTACAAAAATCAAACGTTTAGGTTTTGAAAAATTCAGTCGGATGCATTATGCACCAAATGATTAGGTGTGTTATTTAAAGGATACGGCAGTAGCGACTAAATGCTAGCGGATGATATCATTGCTGTCAACTGCTAGCATTTAGTGTCATGGGGTCAAGGATGTTTTGCCGAGATCTGTTTGGTCTTTGATAGGGATAATAGTTTAAATTGATTTCAGAGAACAATCGATGGGTAGCGTGGATTAAGCGTAGCGAATCCACTAGGAACAAGTGTCGTAAGCAAATGGATGGTACCCTGAGTCTTGTCGTCATTCAATGCCACACTGGCACATTATTACATCGTTGACGTGGATTCACTGCGCTTAATCCACGCTACATGGGGTAAAAGAAGAGGTAGCGGTATTTTTTAATGATTTTTCCTGAAATCAGTTTAAGCTTACCTCATTTCTAAAGATGTAACCCATTGAGTCGATTGTGAATCATTTGTGATCGTTATATCATAAATTAGTGATAACTCTCCGATATTATATTGCATTATTGATGACACACGTAGAGGAATACATTGTATGAATAGGCGCCGTTTCTTCATTTATTGCTTAGGGCTTGCACCGTTGCCTTTTATTGTTTCGCGGAGTTTTGGAGATAACATGATGGCGACAACAACTTTTGAGAAAATTGTTAAATCAGAGGATGAATGGAAAAAGTTGCTAACGCCGAAACAGTATCACATATTGCGACTTGAAGGGACTGAACCGGCCGGTAGTAGTGCGTTGAATGATGAAAAACGCTCTGGCAGTTATGGATGTGCGGCTTGCGACTTGCCTTTATTTACTTCCGAGATGAAATTTGATAGTGGTACTGGCTGGCCGAGTTTTTATACGACGCTGCCGGAACGAGTGGCAACGAAGATTGACTTTAAGTTGATTTATCCACGCAAGGAATATCACTGTGCGCGTTGTGGTGGGCATCAGGGGCATGTCTTTAAGGATGGACCAAAACCGACCGGGCAACGCTGGTGTAATAATGGCTTAGCGCTTAAATTTATTCCCGCCTAGTGAGACTTGAACTACCAATTTGAGGGACGTAATAATGCAACGTAACTTGTTATTATTGTTGACGATCAGTTTATTTCCTGGCTTGCTAAATGCGGTTGAACCCAATACCGAGAATCAAGCGATGGGGGGCGGTGAATATTCGATGGCTATTTTTGCTGGCGGTTGTTTTTGGTGTGTGGAATCTGACTTTGATAAAGTGCCTGGGGTGATTGAAACTGTCTCGGGTTATATGGGTGGGCAAGTGCTGAATCCAACGTATCAACAGGTCTCAGCCGGTGGTACTGGGCATACCGAAGTCGTGCGGATCAAGTTTGATCCTAAGCAAGTCAGTTATGTGACCTTGCTCAATATTTTTTGGCGTAGCATTGATCCTACTACGGTTAATCGTCAATTTTGTGATTCTGGCGATCAATATCGCAGTGCGATTTTTTACCAGAACTCAGCGCAGCAAAAATTGGCTGAAAAATCAAAATCCATGCTTGATAAAACTAAGCCGTTTCCAGAAGCGATTGTGACTGAAATTAGTGTCGCTGATAAATTTTATCGGGCAGAAGAATACCATCAGAATTATTATAAAAAAAATCCCATTCGTTATCAGTTTTATCGTTATAACTGTGGTCGTGATAAACGTTTAAAAGCTTTGTGGGGCTAACAAAACAATCATGGGTTTTCAATTAATGCTTCGACGACGGCATTCCAGGCCATCGCAATGTTTGTTAAATTGTATCCGCCGCCGCCAAGGGCTAATAATCGGCCATGGCCCAATTGATTGGCGAGTTGGGATAGTCGTTGGCTCGCATAGCGGTGTGCTTGAGCAGAATATTTCATGCTGGTAATAGGGTCACCATCGAGACTATCGGCGCCGCATTGCAAGATAATAAATTCAGGCTGATGGGTTTTTAGCAGGGTTTCTACCTGAGGCCATTGTTCAAACATTTGTTGGTCTGTGGCGTCGGGTGGCAGGGGAATATTAAGTTTTTTGCCTTGGCCGGCGCCATGGCCAATTTCGTTAGCTGCTCCGGTGCCGGGATATAAGGAACGGCCATCTTGGTGTAGGTCTGCAAAGATGACATCGGCATCGCTTTCAAAGGCGTAAAATACACCATCGCCATGGTGAGCGTCAATATCGACATAAGCGATGGAGCTAAGCTGGTAATTTTTTCTTAAGGCTTCGATAACAACGCCACAATCATTAAAGACACAAAAACCGGCGGCATTGCGGCGTGTGGCATGATGTAATCCGGCGATGGGGATGAACGCTTTGCGGTATTCTCCTGCCATGATGCGTTGGGTGGCGTCTAATGTGCTGCCAACCACAAAACTGGCAGCCTCAAATATGCCTGGCATGGCGGGCGTGTCGCCTGAATCCAGATAGCCCTGGCCGCAGGCCGATTGTTGTCGTACTTGTTCGATATAGTCTAGCTGATGAAACAAGGCAATGTCGTTGTCAGTAGCTAAGACGGGGGAGCCGATGCGGACCTGCTTATGTAAAGCACGTTTGATGAATTCATCATAAAAAGCGGCCTGTCGTTTGGCGCCGAAAGGGTGGTGGTGACCGAAATGATAATTGGCTAGTTCATCACCGAGGTAGACGAGCGTTTGTTGTGTCATCGTGGATATTCCATTGATAATCGTTACTGGCCGGCAAGGTTTGGGGTTGTATTTTTAATGGATTGTTGATGCCAATGTTGGGCGAGCGTATCGTCTGATGAAGTACCAATGCCGTTTTTATATAATAAGCTGAGTTGGTGTTGTGCTTCTGCATTACCTAACTCAGCTGATTTTTTTAACCATTTAAAGGCGAGCGGGTTATTGGCAGGGAAATAGGTGCCATTTTTATTGAGCTTGCCTAAGGCGAGTGCGGCCTGCGCATTATTTTGTTGGGCGGCTTTTTCTAACCACGGCAAGGCTTTTTCAATGTCACTGGGTTGACCGGCGTCAATGAACATTTTGGCCACTTGGTATTGCGCCTGAGCCTTGCCTTTTTCGGCGGCTAGCCAGTGATCAAGTCCAGCTTCTTGTAGGTATTTTAATGCCGTGATGGCGGGTTTGATATCGCGCTTAGCGGCTTTTTTTAACCAACGAACGCCAGTCGTGATACTTTTGTCGGTGCCCTTACCGTGCAGGTATAAGTTGCCTAGTTGGTATTGTGCTTGGGGATCTCCTTGCTGGGCGGTTTTGCTCAATTCTTGAAATATTTTTTTCGGCGAAGGGGGGGGGTGAGGTGCTTGCAGTTTAACGATTTCATTGCCAGCGGATTTTGCTGGAATGGCCGATAAACTGGTGGCTGAGGGTTGACTGATGCGGGGATTGATTTTCATATTATTTAATAAAATATTGGCTTGTTTATGATTTTTTTCGGCAGCGAGTTTTAGCCATTTTATTGATTTTTTCAGATCTTTTTCGGTGCCTTGACCATTGGCGTATAATACAGCAATTTGATATTGTGCATCCACACGATTTTTCCGGGCGGCTTTATGTAGCCAATAAAACGCTTTCTGGTTATCTTTCTGAACGCTTTGTCCACGAAGATACGCCATACCTAGGCGATACTGGGCTTTTGAGTCGCCGCTTTTGGCGCGTATGATTTCTTTGCGAATGCTGTTGGCTTGAGTTGTGGCTTGACGGTGAGCGTAGCGCGACTGTGGGGCCAGACGAGTCAGTTGACGAATGGCCTCTTGATAGTTTTGTTTCGCGGCTTGTTCATACCAGTAGGTGGCACGATGTAATTTTTTTTGTGCTCCTACGCCTTTTTCATAGGCTTGGGCGAGGGCATTCTGAGCCGGTGCATAACCGCGAATGGCGGCTTTTTGATACCATCGACGTCCTTTACTGGGTTGTTTTTTTACGCCATATCCGTTTTTGTAGAGATTGCCAAGCTCAAATTGGGCTTCTGGATCTCCCTTTTCGGCGGCTAAGCTGAGCCAGTGGCGTGCCCTGGGGAAATTTTTGGCAATGCCATCGCCATAAAGCTGCATTTTTCCTAAGGCGGTTTGTGCTTTGCGGTGGCTTTGTTTGGCTGCACGGTAATACCAAATCTTTGCTTTTTCTGGATGACGCTTAACTTTTTTGCCGCGTTGGTAGCGTTGGCCTCGCTGATATTGTTGCTGGGCATCACCGGATTGATTGGCGTTGCTGATTAATGTATTCATGGAGGAGGGGGGCACGGCAAGCGCGTTCCCCTGAAAGTATACTAGAAGCAATATCAACAGTTGGGTTGTGTATCGCCGTGATGTTAAGGAGGCTAGCCACATAGTTAATTAGTTTCCTCGGATGACTGAAAGTTGTACGCTCAACCGAAAAATGATGCAGGTGGCGTTGCTTATTTAGTCTCTTCCGTTTCTTCTGCTGTTTCCGTGGGTTCTGAAAATTTACAAGTTTTTTGTGGGCAGACTTTTTCGGTGCCACGCCGTTTGGTGGTTTTTATCGTTAAAATTGGCCATTGGCATTCTGGGCAAGTTTCGGTAACCGGTTCGTTCCAGATGGCGTATTTGCAGTCTGGGTAACTGGCGCATGAATAAAATATCTTACCATTGCGCGACTTTCTTTTCAGCAAGTTGCTTTTATGGCATTCCGGGCAGGTCACACCCGTGTCACTGGGTTTTTCTAAGGGTTCAATATGTTTGCAATCAGGGTAGCTGCTACAACCAATAAATTTACCATAACGGCCTTGGCGAATAATCAGCGGTGAGTTGCAGTCGGGACAACTGCGACCTTCGACCACTTCAGGTTCGGATTTGTCTTCGCCATTTTCGTCGAGGCTGCGTGTGTAATCACATTCAGGATAGGCGGTACAACCAATGAAGCGGCCACGTCGTCCCAATCGAATAGATAGTTGCTGCTCACATTGAGGGCATTGTTCATCAATGGGTTCTTGGGTGACGTCTTTGCGATCGACAGTTTTTTCTTTGTCGATCACGAGTTCTTTAAAGGGACCCCAGAAATTTTTCATTAATGGAATCCATTCTTGTTCGCCTCGCGAGACGGCGTCTAGTTCATCTTCGAGTTTGGCGGTGAAATCATAGTCGATGTATTTGGTAAAGTGATCGGTCAAAAATTTATTGACAATGCGACCGACATCGGTGGGAAAGAAACGCCTTTTATCAATGACAACATATTCACGCTGTTGTAGTGTGGATATGATGGTGGCGTAGGTCGATGGTCGGCCAATACCGTGCTCTTCCAGCGATTTAACCAAGCTGGCTTCGCTATATCGGGGCGGTGGTTCGGTGAAGTGTTGTTCAGGTCGGACTTTATTCAAGTCAACAATATCGCCTTTTTCCAAGGCGGGCAAGAGGCGATTTTCATCGTCATTTTTTTTGCTGTCATCTAAGCCTTCTTGGTATACCGCCATAAAACCAGGATTGGCGATGGTGGACCCAGTACTGTGAAAAGTGCTATTGCCCACTAGAAAATCAATGCTGACGGTATTGATGGTGGCATGGATCATTTGTGAGGCCACGGTGCGTTTCCAGATCAAATCATAGAGCTTAAATTGATCGGGTGTGAGAAAATCTTTGATCGAGTCGGGTTCCCGGAAAGCGGAAGTTGGCCGAATGGCTTCGTGAGCTTCTTGGGCATTTTTCGCTTTGGTTTTGAAGACTCGAGGGGTCGAGGGGATGGCTTTTTCACCATATTTCTGAGTGACTAGCTCGCGTATTTCCTCGATGGCTTCTTGCGCCAAGTTGACCGAATCGGTTCTCATGTAAGTGATAAGGCCCATCATTTCACCTTCGCCAATATTGATGCCCTCATAGAGTTGTTGGGCGACACGCATTGTTTTTTGGGCACTAAAGCGCAGTTTTCTGACGCCTTCTTGTTGCAGTGTGGAAGTGATGAACGGCGCGGAAGGGTTGCGTTTGCGTTGTTTTTTCTCAACGCTAGCGACGGTGAGTTTGCCGTCAGCTTTGGCGGTGAGTTTGCTTTCAATGACTTTAGCCTGTGATTCCGAGGTGACACTAAATTGGGATAATTTTTCACCCTCGTAATATGTGAGTTTGGAAGTAAAGCCCTGTTTTTCGAAATCTAGGTCGGCTTCAATGGTCCAGTATTCTTGACTAACGAAGGCTTCAATTTCTTTTTCGCGTTCACAAATCATCCGCAAAGCGGGGCTTTGTACTCGGCCAGCCGACAGGCCTCGGCGTATTTTTTTCCAAAGTAGCGGGGATAAGTTAAAGCCCACCAGGTAATCCAGTGCTCGTCGTGCTTGCTGAGCATTAATTAGGTCAGTGGATAAATCCCGCGGATTGGCCACCGCTTCTTGGACCGCTTTTTTGGTGATTTCATGAAAAACAATGCGCTGTATTGGTTTATTTTTGAGCGCTTTTTTTTGTTTGAGTAGTTCGTAAAGATGCCAAGATATGGCTTCACCCTCGCGATCCGGATCCGTTGCGAGATAGAGTGCTTCGGCTTTTCTCATGGCTTTGACAATGGCGTCAAAGTGTTTTTGATTTTTGTCAATGACCTGGTAAGTCATATGAAAGTCATGCTCAGGATCTACGGCCCCTTCTTTAGGCAGCAAATCGCGGACATGGCCATACGAGGCAAGAATCTCATAATCCTCACCTAAATATTTTTTAATCGTTTTTGCCTTGGCTGGCGATTCAACTATAACTAAATTTTTGCTCATAGAAATCGATTCACCTTATGATCTATAGGATAAATAAGATGATAAAGGATACAAAAGTTCCGAAAACATTTGTTGGTGAGTTTAATGATGTCATTGGTTATAAGTGAGTGTAGACGAGATAATCTATACGTCACGAATAAGTTTACCCAAGTTCCTTTTGTTTGCATCTTGATCTTGTGTGAGGTAAATATGCTTCACTTAAAAGTTTTATTAGTGCACGTCGTTCCATTTGTTCTCATATCGCAGAGGATAGGCGTAAATTAATAAGCAATCGATTAATATTAACTCTGGGTACCCAGTGGTATAGCGTTAGCTACTCAAGTCAATATTTTACCAACAAACACGCTATGCCCTAATTAGTTTTGTGCCTACCCGTGATCAAAACGGAACATTTATCATTAATTTTCCAGCAGTCGAGTGTTAGATGAAGCTAGCTATACGGCTGCTGGTTACCAAAAAATATCTAAATTTAATGAACGCTTGCTGCTTGTTCTTCCATGACGAAATCTTCCATCCAGGCAAACGCGGCTTCCTGGCCAGGTTGGTTAAATAATACCATCAAGACCACCCATTGTAGCTGTTCTAGTTGAATGTCATCGGTTTCTAAGGCCATGACTCGATCAATGACCATTTCTCGGGTCGCTTGATCGAGCACTTCAACTTGTTCTAAAAAAAGTAAAAAACCACGGCATTCGACACTAAGTTTTTTAATTTCTTCTTTGGAGAAGATGCGTACTGAGTTTTTGCTTTGAATATTGCGCTTAAGTTGGTTTTCTCTTAATGAAGTTAGTCCTTCCAGCCAGGAAAGGGCTTTGTCAACTTCTCCATGAGGGAATCCAGCTTGCTGCAACTCCAGTTTTAATGAATCTTTGTCTGGTGTTATGTCAACTTCATCGTCCATATAGTTTTCAAACAAGTACATGAGAACGTCAAGTATATTTTCTTTCATTGCTAAAACCCTCGTTTTTCACTCGGGAATAAGAGCCGCCGGGAAGCGTCTCAATGTACCCTTGCAACTCTAATACCAACAGCATGGAGGAAATTTTCTCTACCGTCAATCCACTCCTTTCCACTAACAGATCGATTTGAGTTGGCTCGAACCCTATGCAATTTAGAACATGATGGCATTCAGAATCAAGCGATATGCTTTCTGCGGTTGTTTGTGGAATGCTCGAATTGTTGTGTAAAGTGAATGATATCAATTGATTAAGTTCTTCAAAAATGTCGTCAACCGATTCGACGAGTTTTGCACCTTGACGAATCAGTGCGTGACACCCTTTCGACAATGGGTTATGAATTGAGCCAGGGATGGCAAATACTTCGCGACCCTGTTCGGCAGCTATTCTTGCTGTAATGAGTGATCCACTATGCTTTGCTGCCTCAATGACCAAGGTTCCTAGTGATAAACCGCTGATTAGTCGGTTCCTTCTTGGGAAATTTTCCCGTTTAGCGGGCGTATCGGGTAAAAATTCGGAAACCAATGCACCACCGTGTTCAATGATTTGATGGGCAAGCGGCTCATGTCTTGCTGGGTAAATACGGTTCAAGCCGGTACCTGTGACGGCAATGGTGGCATTATTTACTGACAGCGCACCTCGGTGCGCAGCGGCATCAATGCCTAACGCAAGCCCACTAGTAATTAAGAGTCCGCCGTGGCTCAAATGTTTCGCAAATTCAGTGGCGGTTCCTTTGCCACTTTGCGTCGGGTGACGACTACCGACGATGGCAATTTGAGGTAAGGATAGGATACTTTTTTCACCATAAATAAATAGTAACGGAGGTGGGGAAGCTATTTCTTTTAATAACGATGGGTAGTCTGGATGGTGGAGTGTGATGATGTGTTTAAGTGGAGGTTGTTGCCAGTCCAGGTCTTTTTGTATGTCATTCCAGGGGGGATTTAATAAATAATTGAGTGATTTTTGTGGTAACTTTACGACAGACTTTAAGTCTTTTCGTTGTTCAAAAATGACGCTGGGTGAACCAAAGTGGTCCAAAAGAGAAAGGAATGTTTGATTACCAATGCCTGGGGTTCGATAAAGGGCGAGCCAATAGGCAAGATCTGTCATGATGTCTTCCTTGTCTTTGAATATCTTGCCTGTCGTTTTCTTATTACACTTAATTACAAAAATTTAATCAATATTGCTAGGGATATTCCATTCTAGGAATCGTGGTTAGCGAGGGCGGTGTGCTATTCACCGCCATTGTTTTGTGGAGGGTGAATCAAGGATTAGTGACTGGGTCAAAGACTCGCATTGCCCGATTAGCTTCCATCACGAGCGCATAACTGAGTCGGTTGAAAGCCCTAAAAACCATGAGGTAGCCAGATTTTTCATCAGGTAGTTTCACTGTTTTACTGCGATTTTCACCAATGATATCACGTACCATTTTACCTGTTTGATAAACCGCAAGTATATGACCTCTTTCCATGCCGTGTTCGGTGCCTAAATTGACAGCGACGACTTGGTATTGGCCAATGCGCGATACACCATCGATAACGGATATAATTTGTCCGTTCACTGGGTTGCTCGGTGGGTGAGGGGTGAAATTAAAACCGAGCGGTTTGTTGGAGGTTGGGATGAGTCGATCGCCAATCAGGATTTCGCGGCTTGATTGTGCAACATATAAGGTGGTTGGGTCGCCATATTTTTTGACGATACTTTCACCAATATATACCGCTTCGTAACCTAATATATCCTTTTTGTTATTTGGGTTTAGGTACGCTTTTCCTGGACGCACAATGGTAAATTGGTTGTGGCTGTTGGGTATAATACCGCGTGCGTAGATTTTATCATTTTGTCCGGCGATTAAGTGTTCGTCTAGACTAGCTACAATGTAAGGCGCGGTTTTTAAAATTTTCTCTGAAACGACAGAGGGGCGTGATAAAAACTGTTGGATGGCGTCTAATGGGATGCTCGGAATGGCTTGGGCAATGCTTGTCTGCCTGATTTGCGGGGATAATTTGACCACTCGGCGACCGGCTTGTCCACCACGCCGGAGTTCAAGCTGCGGCCTACCGTTTTTGTAGGTTAATACCACGATATCACCCGGATAAATAAGATGCGGATTGGCAATCTGCGGATTGACGTGCCATATATCTGGCCAACGCCAAGGGTCACGCAGGAATCGTGACGCAATATCCCACAACGTATCACCCTTTACGATGACGTATTGGGTGGGGTGCTGTTTTTTGAGTACAATCGTATCCGCGAGTGCGTAGACGCTGGTTAGTAGCAGGCAAAAAAAGAAAAAAACTCTTTTGATATACATGGTTATACCTTGATTATTATATGGCTAGCGTAAACTACAAAAATGAGCGGCCATAGCTCACTGTTTCATTTTGTGTGGAGGCCGCCGCCTTTGACGGCTCATTGATACACTTATCCATAAATGGTCTCGTCTCATTTTTATCTTTGCAGTCTCAAGCGGTAAACGCTGAGGCTATTATGCTGACTTAGCTCTGCGGTCTGGCTAATGTGATAAATTTGTATGATTTTAAAAATTCACGTATTTTTCTTTTCATGATGTTCTCTTTCGGACAAATTAACTTCAGGCTTTAAAAATTAAATTTTCCCCGAGTTTATATAATGAGCTGGTTGCCATGTTTGCACACCTAGTGTCGGTAAGTCAGTAGGTTATCGCTCATAGAGAGTGGTTTTTCTGTGTCAACTGCTCTACATCTCGGCCGTGTGGTAAAATTGTGAGGATAGGCATTTGTATACATAACGGATAAAACATGGCGATCCTTAAGATATTGCATTACCCTGATCCTCGATTAAAAAAAATGGCTCAAGAAGTCGGTGTGGTGGATGCGCCGGTACAGCAGCTTGTCGACGATATGCTAGAAACGATGTATGATGCACCAGGTATTGGTTTGGCTGCAACGCAAGTTGATGTATCAATAAGAGTTATTGTGATGGATATTACTGAGGACAAAAGTGAGCCTCGGGTGTTTATTAATCCACAAATATTGCAGCATGATGGCGAGGTAAAAACCGAAGAAGGTTGTTTGTCGGTGCCGGGTATTTACGAAATGGTGGTTCGGCATGAGGCTATACGGGTGGGTGCCTTAGATCGTAATGGGGAGTCTTTCGAAATGGCGGCTGATCAACTCCTTGCGGTTTGCATTCAACATGAAATTGATCACTTGGATGGCAGGCTTTTTGTCGAGCATTTATCGGCCATGAAGCAGCAGCGAATCAAAAAGAAAATCATAAAAATGCGTCGCAAAACATTTTAACCCGAGATTGGCTAGCCTGGCGTTTGAGCATCGCGAAGAAAATTGATTTCGCAGAGGCCTTCTCTTCTAGAGAGCCCTGGTCTCAAGTGAGATTATTAATAATAGGTTGCCCAAGATGGGTTTAATTTATCCTCAGCACGAGTATGAAGGAGGATTTTGCGACGGAAGAGCGGTTTAATTTTTACGCAAAAAAATAACACTCATGTCGAATTCATTGAAGGTCATTTTTGCCGGTACGCCGGATTTTGCAGCAGTGACATTGTCATCATTGCTGTCTACAAATCATCATGTGATTGCCGTTTATACGCAACCTGATCGACCTGCCGGGCGAGGCAGAAAAATCACTTGCAGTGCGGTAAAAGAAGTCGCAGTGAAGGCAGGGCTGGATGTTTATCAGCCTATTTCACTCAAAGAAGACGCTGAGCAAGAGAGACTCAAAGCGCTGCAGGCTGATGTCATGTTGGTGGTGGCTTATGGGTTGATTTTACCTAAACTAGTATTAGATATACCTAAATTTGGTTGCCTTAACATTCATGGGTCGTTATTACCGCGTTGGCGAGGCGCGGCGCCGATTCAACGGGCCATTTTTGCCGGTGATCAAGAAACAGGTATCACCATTATGCAGATGGACGCGGGTTTGGATACCGGGGATATGTTGTTAAAAATGTCTTGCTCGGTTCAGGAGAAGGATACTTCACAAAGCCTTCATGATAGACTAGCCAGTTTAGGGGCCAAGCTTGCATTGCAAGCACTGGATCATTTGAGTGCAGGCCGGCTTAATCCCGTACCGCAGGATGATAATCTGGCGTGTTATGCGCCAAAGCTTAAAAAATCAGAAGCAAATATCGATTGGACAGCGGATGCGGTGTCAATCCACCGAAAAATTCACGCCTTTAATCCTTGGCCCGTTGCGCAGACCTATTGGCATGGTAAAGTGCTGCGTATTTGGGAGTCAGAGGTGGTTGCTCATAAAACAACTCATAAGGATTTGCCAGGGACGGTAATACATGCCACTAAAAAAGGATGTGATGTTGTGGCCGGGCAAGGGGTTTTGCGTTTGCTAAAATTACAATTGGCGGGTGGTAAACCCATGGCGGCCGAAGCGTTCTTGAATGCGCATTGTTTAACTGGAGTCATCTTAGGCGGCGGAACAGTCGAATAACGATGCGACATGATTTTTTATTGGCGATGGCATCAGGTAGCTCGCTTATTTAACGACCAGATATTGTAAATCCATGAATCCCCGTTTAGTTGCTGTTAATGTGCTCACTCAAGTGATTGTGCGTAAAAAATCACTGTCAAATATTTTACCGACGGCGACGCAACAGATCACTGATGCGCGGGATGTGGCGTTGGCACGTGAATTAATTCATGGCGTATTGAGGTGGTATTACGTGTTAGATTTTTTGCTAAGCCAACTTCTCCAAAAACCTTTAAAAGAGAAAGACTCAAATATTAAGCATTTGATTTTTATTGGTTTATATCAAATCAAATATTTGCGGGTTCCTGAGTATGCGGCTGTTAGTGAAACCGTCGTCGTATGTCGTCAATTAAAAAAAAAATGGGCATTGTCGTTAGTTAACGGTGTGCTGCGTAGTTACCTTCGTCGATCCTCAGATCTTGTACTTTTGCTAAACTCAAATATAACGGCACAATACAGTCATGCGCCCTGGTTAATAAAATGTTTACAGCGTGATTGGCCCGATGCCTTTGATGCCATTTTAAACGCGAATAATTGTCGACCACCGATGATGATCCGGGTCAATTTGCGCCGCATTACGCGAGATGATTATTTAGTACGACTCCAGCAAGCAGGGATTAATGCGACGCCGGTTGCCTTAGTTGCTTCCGCCATAAAACTTGAGGCACCGATGCCTGCCACTGAATTGCCAGAATTTCAGCAAGGTTGGGTGTCAGTACAAGATGCGGCGGCTCAGTTGGCTGCGAATTTATTAATGTTAGCCCCTGGCCAGCGAGTGCTCGATGCGTGTGCGGCGCCGGGTGGCAAAACCACCCATATTTTGGAAACTGAGCCAGCGTTGCAAAAACTGGTTGCCCTCGATCACGATAAGGAGCGTTTGCAAAAGGTTGAAGAAAACCTAAATCGCTTAACGTTAACCGCTGAACTTTGTCATGCAGATGTGATACAGGTGGCTCAGTGGAGTGATGGGCAAACTTTTGATCGTATTTTGTTGGATGTACCATGTTCTGCAACCGGAGTGATTCGGCGCCATCCCGATATTAAGCTGTTGCGTGTTAGCCAAGATATTCAGCCGCTGGTGGACAATCAACGGGCTATTTTAGCGACCCTATGGCCTTTGCTTAAGCGAGGCGGTATTCTACTTTATGTGACCTGTTCGGTATTAAAATGCGAAAATGAACAACAAATCATTGATTTTTTGCAAGAGCACCAAGATGCGAAAGAACTACCTATCGTGAGTGAATGGGGACGACAGAGGGGTGGCCGGCAAATATTTCCCGGCGAGAATGACATGGATGGCTTTTATTATGCGCGTTTGCAAAAAATATAAATTTATCTTAGCAAAGCGTAGCGCATTATTTTTTTTGAGTGTTGTTTTCCTGTGTTTATCCGCTTTACATCAGGTTTTTGCTGCCGGTATTTTTGTTCGGTCAGCTGACACCGCTTTATCAGGGAAAATTTATCGACTGAATGCTGATATCGATTACCGGCTAACCGACGAGGTAGTGGATGCGCTGCATAATGGGGTGCCATTAGTGATCACCATTGAGATGCATGTGCTTAGAGATCGAGAATATATTTGGGATGTGCTGGTGGCCACATTGAAACAAAAATATCAACTATCTTACCATGCGCTCACCAAACGTTATTTACTCAAAAGCCTGAATACCAATGTTGTTCATAACTTTTCTAGCTTAGTGGATGCATTGTATAGCATGGGCCGCTTACGAAATTTTCCTTTATTGGATAAAAAACTGCTGGATGAAGGTGAGACATATACTGCGCGTATACGTTCGCTGTTAGATGTTGATCAGCTTCCTACTCCGTTGCGGCTGTTAGCTTTTTTTTCACCTGATTGGCGCTTAGATAGCGAATGGTATTTATGGCCGCTTCAAGACTAGTTCGTTACCGAATTAATGCCTTACCCTTGTTAGCTTTTCTGGTTATATTAGTGGCATCGGCGTATTTTCTTATTCGGGCGGCACAAGATTCGGCGTTTTTTAGCGAATGGTATTCCGTTGTTTTAGTGCTTAATGCGTTGTGCATCATTGCGTTATTTATTTTAATCTTTATTAGTTTATTCCGATTAGTAAAACAGTACCGTTTTCGAGAAATGGGGTCTCGGCTGACTTCCCGCTTAGTGGTGATGTTCATTTTGTTGGCGATTGTGCCAACTTCATTTATTTATTATTTTTCGCTGCGTTTTCTAGATAAGGGGATTGACTCTTGGTTTGATCGCCATATTGAGGCGGCGTTATCCGATGCATTAGATCTGAGTCGTACCGCGTTAGACGATCGTATGCGAGAAGTGTTGAGGCAGACCGACAACATTGCAATGGATCTGTCTAAGTCAAATAAAAAATTAAATGGCCAGGCATTAGTCGGTCTCGACCCAAAAAGTAGAATATTGGAGTTAACTTTATTTTCAATGACAGGGCACATTATTGCGGCAAATAGCGTGGACCCAACGAGAATTGTACCGAGCCGTCCTAATGAAAGTGTATTTCTTCAATTGCGGCAAGGTCGTAACTATGTTGGATTAGAGCCGATTTCTGAATCCGGGCTTTTTATTCGAGCAGTGGTCAATGTGCCTCGTCTTGGTCGCTCGGGTGATGCCTATATTTTACAAAGTTTGCTTCCAGTGGATGAGCGCATCGGGGTGCTTGCTCAACGAGTAGAGGACGCGTTCTCTCGATACAAAGGTATGATTTATCTGCGTCGCCCATTAAAAAGCAGTTTTGTACTAACACTTTCTTTGGCGCTGTTGCAAAGTTTATTGACCGCTGTATGGTTAGCCTTTTATTTTGCCAGAAAAATTGTTGAGCCCATACGAATACTTGCCATGGGTATGCATTATGTCGCAGCGGGTAATTATGAACAGCAATTACCTCCGCAAAATAACGATGAACTGGGTAGCTTAATTGAATCATTTAACGACATGACACGACGTGTATCAATCGCACGTGATGAAGCGAAAATTAATCAGAAAAATGTTGAGCAGCAAAAAATATATATCGAGACCGTGTTGACACATTTATCATCAGGTGTGATGACTTTTGATAATAAACGGCGTTTACGAACGGTCAATGAGGCGGTCAACAAAATTTTGCAATCTGATGTTAATAAGTATGTTGGGTTTTCTCTCAAGCGGTGGGCATCTAGAGAGAAAGAATTACAGCCATTGTTAGATGTTCTCTTTCAAAAAATAGAGTCCAAGGATGTTGCATGGCATGGTGAAGTGATGTTGTATCCTTGCGGTGTTAAACAAGTTTTGATATGTCGCGGTTCGCAATTACCGCCAGTGAGTGGTTCGTTGGGCGGTTATGTTTTAGTATTTGATGATATTACCAGCTTTGTACAAGCACAGAAAAACGCCGCTTGGGGCGAGGTTGCTCGGCGATTAGCGCATGAGATCAAGAATCCATTAACACCGATTCAATTATCGGCCGAGCGTTTGCGCGATAAATATTTGGGGTCGCAGCCGGATCGAGATACCGTACTGCTGGATAAAGCAACACGAACGATTGTGAATCAGGTTGAGTCGATGAAAGATATGGTTCGAGCTTTTTCCGATTATGCTCAGGCACTGCCTTTACAGTTGCAGACATTGGATCTGAACCATTTAATAATAGAAATATTGGATTTGTATCATAATAACGATGGGGTTTCTGTGGTATCGAAATTGGCTCAGAACTTGCCGACAATCAAAGGCGATGAAGGTCGACTTCGGCAATTACTGCACAATTTATTAAAGAATGCATTTGTGGCGGTGAGAGAAAAAGGTAGTCGGGTGACCATAGCGACTTGCGTTGTGGTTAAACACAGCATGCAGTACGTTGAGCTTGTGGTGCAAGATGATGGTCCAGGCCTACCGAAAGAGCATGTCGAACAAATTTTTGAGCCTTATTTTACGACGAAAACCAAAGGGACAGGATTGGGCTTGGCGATTGTTAAAAAAATCGTTGAAGAGCATAATGGCCAAATAATGGCAGAGAATGCACCATTGGGTGGAGCACGTTTTGTCATTTTTTTACCGATAGATGAATTGCTGCTAGCGGCATTCACTAACCACGATGAAATTAACCATGATAGATAATTCGCCGCACATATTAGTGGTTGATGACGAAACTGATATTCGAGAATTGGTGCAAGATATTCTGGTTGATGAGGGATACAATGTAGCGATTGCCAGTAATGGAGAATTAGCTCGGCAAGCTTTTGCTGCAAAAAAACCTGATTTAGTCTTGCTAGATATCTGGATGCCGGATGTCGATGGTATTACGCTGTTAAAGGAATGGAATCAGGGAAATAAACCTGTCGTACCGGTGATAATGATGTCGGGTCATGGCACGGTGGAAACGGCGGTGGAGGCGACGCGAATTGGTGCTTTTGATTTTTTAGAGAAACCATTATCGCTTGGGAAATTATTGGTAACTGTCAAAAGTGCGCTGAATAAATCAACGCAAATGGTACACAATCCTATGGCCGCAGACTCGGTTTCCATGCCTGTTCATCGACCCATTGGGCGCAGCCAACGCATCCAACGCGTGCTAAAACAAGTGGAACATGTGGCGGCTAAAGAAAGTCCCGTGGTTCTTTTTGGTGAGCCTGGCGTTGGCAAGACCTACTGGGCTAAATATTTACACTCCATTAGCTCTCGGCGATCTAAAATATTTCACGCTGTCGACGCTATATGGTTGAGCGAAGATGATGCGTTTGCCATTTTGTTTGGTTATGAGCATGACGGTATTGCTAGCCCAGGTTTGATTGAACAGGTGCAAGATGGTATCTTGTTAATCGAAAATGCATCCAAACTATCAAAAGCCGTTTTCGATCGACTGACAGCGGCTATTTCCTCCCGGTTTTATTTGCGTGCAGGCGGCATTCAACAATGTGCTATGCATGTTCGTTTATTATTTACCTATACGATCGAAAAAACAGCTGATAACGAGCAAGTGGTATTCGATCCCGCTTTGCAGCATCTCATTAGTATTCATTTGCCTCCATTACGGGAATATTTAGAAGACGTTCCTGAATTTTTGAATCATTTTGTGAAAATTTTGGAGTCGCAGGAACACTTACCTTATCGCATGTTTTCGGTGAGCGGGCAGAATAAACTGCGGCATTATTCATGGCCAGGCAATTTCCATGAAATGTATCATTTAGTTAAAAAATTACTGATGTTTGGTGGTGAGGAAGATATCACCTTAGTCGAAGTGGAAAAAGAGTTGTCAGCGTTTAAAAAACAACATATAAAAATAGATGATGCGGAAATGTATTTCAAACTTCCCTTGAGAGATGCGAGAGATAAATTTGAAAAAATGTATCTCTCGTACCACTTGCAAGCATGTAATGGAAATGTGGGTAAAGTTGCATTAGTAGCCGGCATGGAAAGAACCCATTTGTATCGAAAAATTAGAGCGCTTGATATTGATTTAAAACAAGGGAAGTCTCGACCTTAGGCGTGCATTACGTCGCTTTTTTCTAACCTGACGCATTTTAAAAAGAGTTTTTTAGTGAAATTTAAAATACATCTATGAAAGTTATTATTTTAGGGGCCGGGCAAGTGGGTTCATCTGTTGCCGAGACACTTGCTAGTGAAGCCAATGATATTACTATTGTTGATCTTGATGCTCAGCGTATTCGAGAATTACAGGATCGATTAGATTTGCGCGTGGTGCAAGGGCATGCTTCTCATCCCGACGTGTTACGAAGAGCGGGTGCAGAAGATGCGGATATGATTCTCGCCGTTACCAATCGTGATGAAACCAATATGGTTGCTTGCCAAATTGCATATACACTGTTTCATACACCGACCAAAATTGCCAGAGTTCGAGCAAAAGCCTATTTAATGCATCCAGAAATTTTCTCTCAAGAAGCGTTGCCTATTGATGTATTGATTAGTCCTGAGCAAGTGGTCACTGAATATATTCAACGACTCATTGAATTTCCCGAGGCGTTACAAGTTTTGGATTTTGCTAATGGGAAGGTACGTTTAGTCGCGGTACGCGCTTATCATGGTGGTCCTCTAGTTGGTAATGAATTAAAAACGTTGCGAGAACATATGCCTGGTATTCAAACTCGGGTGGCCGCGATATTCCGTAGAGGAAAACCGATCATTCCGAAAGGAAATACCATTATTGAAGTGGATGATGAGGTGTTTTTTATTGCGGCTCGAAAAAATATCCGAGTGGTGATGTCGGAGCTGAGAAGTTTGGTTAAGCCAGTGAAGCGAATTATTATTACCGGTGGCGGTAATATTGGCAAACGATTAGCCAAAGCTTTGGAAAATGATTATCAAGTAAAAGTGATTGATCATAACTTGGAACACAGCAGGGAAATTTCTGCTGAGCTGGAAAAAACCATTGTGTTACACGGCGATGCGGCTGATGCTAACTTGTTGTTAGAAGAAAATATCGAAAACACAGATGTGTTTTGTTCTATGACGAATGATGATGAAGCCAATATTTTATCCGCGATGCTAGCTAAGCGATTAGGGGCACGAAAAGTGATGGCGATCATCAATCGTGGAGAATACGTTGATTTAGTACAAAGTGATTTAATTGATATCGCCATTTCTCCTCAACAAGTGACTATTGGTAGCTTACTGGCACATGTACGGCGCGGAGATGTGGCGGTAGTGCATTCATTGCGCCGTGGAGCGGCTGAAGCAATCGAGGCCGTTGCTCATGGTGACAGAAAATCATCGAAAGTGGTTGGTCGATTAATTGGCGAGATTAAATTGCCGCTGGGTGCAACCATTGGTGCCATTGTCAGGAAAGATGAAGTATTTATCGCTAACAGAAAATTAATGATTGAAGCGGAAGACCATGTGGTTTTATTCGTGATTGATAAAAAACAAATTATTGAAGTTGAACGTTTATTCCAGGTCGGGGTTAACTTTTTTCAATGAGCTGCCATCCCTAAATCCATTCTTAAAAAATGTTAGGTTACTAAAAAATGCAGCGTGCTGCCGTGCAACGAATATTAGGTTTACTGCTTATGTTGTCTAGCATCACCATGGTGCCGCCTGTATTGGTGTCATGGATTTATAATGATGGCGCGACGTTACCTTTTATTTTAGCCTTTTGTTTAACGCTCGTTGTCGGGTTGATTTGCTGGTTCCCGGTCCGTAAGTTTCGCAAGGAAATGCGACTACGCGATGGATTTGTCGTAGTGGTGATGTTTTGGGGAGTACTTGGTTTAGGTGGGGCTGTTCCCTTAATGTTGTCGGCCGAACCGACACTGAGCGTCACTGATGCCGTTTTTGAGTCATTGTCTGGTTTGACCACGACGGGGGCGACGGTAATTACCGGCCTGGATACGCTACCTCATGCGATTTTGTATTATCGTCAGCAACTGCAATGGTTGGGTGGGATGGGCATTATTGTGTTAGCCGTTGCAGTATTGCCCATGTTAGGCATTGGTGGGATGCAGTTATACCGTGCGGAGACACCTGGTCCGATGAAAGATAATAAATTAACGCCAAGAATCACCGAAACAGCCAAAGCGCTTTGGTATATCTATTTGGGATTGACGGTGAGCTGTGCCATTGCTTATTGGCTGGCTGGCATGAGTGGTTTTGATGCCATTGCACATAGTTTTTCCACTGTTGCGATTGGCGGTTTTTCAACGCATGATCAGAGTATGGGGTATTTTGATAGTGCGCTCATTGAATCAGTTGCGGTGGTTTTTATGCTGCTCGCCGGGGTTAATTTTTCGTTGCATTTTGTTGCTTGGCGGAACTTTACACTGCGTCCCTATTTTGCTGATGAAGAATTTAAAACGTATATTAAATTATTGTTTTTGGTCGCCATTGTCACTGTCACCTATTTGTTTTTAACCAGCACATTTGGTTCGTTTGGTAGTGCGCTGCATCATGGTATTTTTCAAGTGGTTTCTATTGGAACGACGACGGGGTTTACCACCGCAGAATACCATAATTGGCCGGGTTTTCTGCCGGTATTACTGTTGTTGATCAGTTTTGTGGGTGGCTGTGCCGGGTCGACTGGTGGTGGTATGAAGGTGATTCGCGTACTGTTATTATTTAAACAGGGCTCGCGGGAAGTGGTGAGGTTGGTGCATCCTAATGCTCAATTGCCAGTAAAAATGAGTGGCAAGGTTTTAGAGGAGCGGGTGATTGATTCTGTCTGGGGCTTTTTTTCGTTATACATGGCTTGTTTTAGTGTGATGGCGTTGATTTTAGCCGCCTCGGGTTTGGATTTGATTACTGCATTTTCTGCGGTGGCGGCTTGCATGAATAATTTAGGGCCGGGTCTCGGTGAAGTAGGTTTGTCTTACAGTGGGATCAACGATATTGCTAAATGGGTGTTATGTTTTGCAATGTTATTAGGACGTTTGGAAATTTTTACTTTGTTAGTATTATTTACACCGGCTTTTTGGCGGAAATAAGGAAGGGTGAGCGGATGGGAACTAATAAAACCCAGCAAAAATGGAATACCATTTATCAAGATGCAAATATTGGCGATTTAACGCCTCCCCTGGTGCTTAGCGAAAATGCGTTTCTGCTCGCGGGCGGAGGCACAGCCTTTGATCTGGCGAGTGGTTTAGGGGGGAGCGCTATTTATCTTGCACGGCATGGGTTTACGGTAACCGCTTGGGATATTTCGGACGTGGCGATGCAAAAACTCGCGGCTTATGCGAGGCATCACAGGTTGGCTATTCAGGCAGAAACCCATGACATGAGCTTAGATAAACCATTGCCAAATAGCTTTGATGTCATTGTGGGGTGCCACTATTTAGATCGATCATTAATGCCGGTGTTGATGCATGCCTTAAAGCCGGGCGGTTTAATTTTCTACCAGACATTTTTGCAAGAAACAACGGATGATTCTCGCGGGCCAAGTGATATGAATTATCGCTTGGCAAATAACGAATTGTTAGCCTTGTTTAACGGATTGCGCATTATCGTATACCGGGAAAACGGTTTGCTGGGTGATTTAACCCAAGGTCTACGAAATGAGGCGATGATTGTGGCACAAAAGAATGATTAATGGGTTTCCGTCGTAGGCTTTCCATTCTCGGACAGCCTCCTAGGCGGAGCCCATTTTATTTTCATTCTGGTTAGAGTAAGTTTAACGAGCCTCCCGTGAGATTGTCTTTATCGTCTTTTAAAGACAAATCAAGGGTTTCATTTGGTCTATTGGCTTCTTCCAAGTTTATCCTGATACGTAAGTTATTGGCGGAGTCGGCATTACGTAAAGCTTCTTCCATGTTGATTTTTCCTGCTTTGTAGAGTTGGTAAAGTGCAAAGTCAAAGGTTTGCATACCGAGGTTTTCCGATTTTTCCATCACGGCTTTCATTTCGTGAAAATCACCTTTTAGGATGAGATCAGCAATCAGTGGGCTAGAAATTAAGATTTCAATGGCTACGGTACGTTTCTGTTCAGGGGTTTGTATTAATCGTTGTGAAATAATGGCGCGTGTATTCAGTGCTAAATCCATGAGTACTTGTTTTCTTCGGTCATCTGAGAAGAAATTGACGATGCGATCGAAGGCTTGATTGGCGTTATTGGCGTGTAGGGTAGATAAAACGAGATGTCCGGTTTCGGCAAAGGCGATGGCGTGTTCCATGGTTTCACGGTCGCGTATCTCACCGATTAGGATAACATCAGGTGCTTGCCGCAAAGTATTTTTTAACGCATCGGCATAGCTATGGGTATCAATGCCAACTTCACGCTGATTGACGATGGATTTTTTGTGTTGATGGATAAATTCAATGGGATCTTCGATGGTAATGATGTGGCCGCCAGTTTTCGAATTACGATAATCGACTAAAGAGGCCATGGTGGTTGATTTACCTGTCCCGGTTCCGCCAACGAATAAGACTAAGCCGCGTGGTTGCATGACGATTTTTTTTAATACGTCAGGTAGTTGAAGATTCTCCGGGGAAGGGATGTCGGTTTTGATGTGCCGTACCACCATTCCTACCTGGTTACGTTGTTTAAAAATATTGACGCGGAAGCGACCAATACCGCGCTCTGATAGCGCTAAATTCATCTCAGGGGTATCATCAAATGCTTCACGCGCTTCATCGTCCATGAGTTGATAAGCGATGACTTTGACCCGATTGGGTGGTAAGACTGCATCCTCAATGGCTTTTAATTTTCCATGGACTTTGACGGTAGGAGGGGCCGCTGTGGTAAGGTAAAGGTCAGAGGCCTCGTATTTGACCATGATTTTTAAGTAGTCTTGGAGTTCCATTGGCTTATTGCCCTTGCATAATAATTTGTTTATATAGTGCTGTTGTTGTATCGACAAGCTGAAAACTCTCTTTAATTTTAAGTGTTGGGTGGGCCGTTAAATGGTTGTCGCTAAAAGGTAGGCGACGTGGCAAAAATAAATTATTATGAACTGCTTAGAGCGAAATAGGTAAACTTATGTATCGCGATATTTTACAGGAGGAAGCACTCTCCCTTCAAATGAAAGAAGAGATCAGTTTGAAATTGTCTCGTTTTTGGCAAGCAGTTGAAGAACAAGATATTGTTTTTGAAGAACATCAGCTACCTGCAGAGACAATAGCTGTATGGTTAATGAGTGATTTTGTCTATACCTGTTGTTTGCGGCAGCCTGCTTTGCTGTTGGATTTATTGGGATCGGGTGCGTTAGATAACGCGTACAAAAGTGATGAATTATTGAATAGACTCGTTGCACTTTGCCATCCTATTACCGATTTTGATGGCTTGTCTCGTGTATTGCGCGAGTTTCGTCGACGTGAAATGGTGCGTATTGCTTGGCGAGATTTAGCGGGTTTGGCTGAGTTGAACGAAACGTTAACTGATTTATCTGCCCTGGCGGATGCCTGTGTGCAACAGGGTTTAGCACAGTTGATGCTTTGGCAGAGCCAGCAAGATGGCCAGCCTTGTGATCGTGCGGGTCAAAAAATGCAGCTGGTGGTGTTAGGCATGGGCAAGTTAGGTGCCTTTGAGCTAAATTATTCGTCAGACATCGATCTGATTTTTGCTTATCCTGAGGAGGGCCAAATCCAAGGAGGAGAGGCAAATAATTTGTGTAGCCAGTTTTTTGTTCGTCTCACGCAAAAATTAATTAAATTATTAAACGATAATACGGAGCATGGGTTTGTTTTTCGGGTGGATGCTCGGCTTCGACCTTTTGGCAACAGTGGGCAAATTGCGCTGAGTTTTGATGCGATGGAATATTATTACGAGCATCATGGCCGGGAATGGGAGCGTTATGCGCTCGTCAAGGCGAGAGTTATCGCTGGCGATACGAAGGCGGGAAATGAATTATTAAGCCGGTTACGGCCTTTTGTTTATCGCCGCTATCTTGATTATGGTGCCTTTGAATCATTACGTGAGATGAAGCGTATGATTGCCCTTGAAGTACAACGTAAGGGATTGACTCATAATGTCAAATTAGGTGCGGGTGGTATTCGGGAAATTGAGTTTATCGGGCAGGCGTTTCAGCTCATTCGTGGCGGTCAAGATAAACGGCTTCGCCAGCGACAAATTCTTACCATACTCCGCGTTTTGGTGGATTGCCAAATTTTACCTCAATATGTGGTGGATGGTTTGACTCAGGCCTATATTTTTTTGCGGCGAACAGAAAATCGTCTGCAAGCCTTTAATGATCAGCAAACCCATGTATTGCCGACAGATCCGCTGGCGCAATGGCGATTGGCGTTTGCCATGGGTTTTGTGGATTGGCGGGCATTTAAAGAGTGTCTGGATAATCACATGTCGTTAGTGCATGAGCACTTTGAACAGGTTTTCAGTTCACCCCAAGGGGAGCGGGTTGAGGCGGATGCCTCGGATCAATTATCGTTGGAATTGAGTGCCATTTGGCAGGCTCAATTGACACCGCTACAAGCCATTACCCTATTAGAAAAAACCAATTTTTCAGCGGGTGATAAGGCTTATCGATTGATCTCTGGATTAAGGAATAGTCCCGCGTATTCGTCGCTCAGCCATCGTGGACGAGACCGCATGGACCGCTTGATGCCTTTGTTATTGGCGGCAATTTCAGCGGTAGCGGCACCTGATATTTGTTTATTGCGCATTATTAACCTGTTAGAAGCGGTTATTCGGCGAAGTGCCTATTTAGCTTTGTTGATTGAATATCCGATGGCTTTGTCACAGCTTGTGAAATTGTGTGCGGTGAGTCCTTGGATTGCTGATTTGATTACCCGTTATCCATTATTGTTGGATGAGTTATTGGATCCGCGTCGTTTATATACGCCGATTGTATTTGCTGAGCTAAACGAAGAATTGGCAATCCGGTTCCAGAGCGTGGAGCCGGATGATGTTGAGCAAGAAATGGACGTTTTGCGTCAGTTTCGTTTAACCCATACGCTTCGGGTGGCGGCGGCAGAGTTAACCGATGTGATGCCGGTGGCTAAAGTGAGTGATTATTTAACCGACTTGGCCTATGTGATCGTCAATAAAGTATTGCAGTTAGCCTGGCATTATTTAACTCAGCGGCATGGGGTTCCGCAATTTGAACGGAGCGGTCAAACTCGGCAGGCTGGATTTGCGGTGATTGCGTTTGGCAAGATGGGTGGTTATGAGTTAGGCTTTGGTTCCGATTTAGACTTGGTATTTTTACACAATAGCCAAGCGGAAAATCAATACACGAATGGCGAAAAATGTGTGGATAATAGTGTTTTTTTTGCGCGCCTTGGGCAGCGCATTATTCATTATTTAAACACGCCAACCGCCAGTGGCTTCTTATATGAGGTGGATACTCGTTTGCGCCCGAGTGGTGGATCGGGTTTATTAGTGAGCAGTATCGAGAGTTTTGCCACCTATCAAGCCGAGCAAGCTTGGACCTGGGAGCATCAAGCGTTGGTTCGGGCTAGAGGCATTGCTGGTGATTCGCTGATCATGACTGAATTTGATCAAGTTCGACAAAATATATTACGACAATCTCGTCATATTGAGCGTCTGACAGCGGATGTGCGAGAAATGCGTCAGCGGATGCGCCGTGAATTATTGACCCGACGTCAACATTGTTTTGATTTAAAGCAAGGGGTCGGTGGTATTAGTGATATTGAGTTTATTGTTCAATATTTAGCGCTTCGCTGGGCGAATCAGTACCCAAGCATTGTGGAGCATACCGACAATTTACGCATTTTAGAAGCACTTGTCGCTTGTCAGCGGTTAACAAAGGCAACGGCAACGAGGTTGGCTGATATCTATTTAAGCTATCGGCATCGTGTGCATGAGTTAAACTTACAAAGATTGCCTCATGTTGTTGATGATTCAGAATTTCGGGAATCGCGTTCTCAGGTAGCGCAAGTATGGCAGGATTTGTTTAAAGAATCTGCACCACAGGGAGGCTAGAACTAGAATAGATGGCGCTAGTGAACCGTGAGTTATTTAAGTCTCCGTAGCATAACCCGAAATATTTATCGATGGGATCTCATGGTCCTTAGGTAATCATTTTAGCGAATACTTTATAATCTATTGAAGGAGTGCCTTATGGCGATGGATGACCTTGATGGTGTCATCTGGTTAGATGGTCAATTTGTTCCCTGGCGAGAAGCTAAGGTTCATGTGTTAACTCACACGCTGCATTACGGGATGGGTGTCTTCGAAGGGATACGAGCTTATCAAACGCCCAAAGGAACGGCGATTTTCCGCCTGCAAGCGCATACCGATCGTTTGTTTCGATCCGCCCATATATTGCAAATGAAGATGCCGTATACCAAGCAGGAAATCAATCAAGCCATCTGTGAGGCGGTGAAAAATAATCAGCTTGCATCGGCCTATATTCGTCCCATGGCATTTTATGGCGCGGAAGGCATGGGATTACGTGCCGATAACTTAAAAGTGCATGTCACGGTGGCGGCCTGGTCATGGGGGGCTTATTTGGGCAGTGAAGCTTTAGAGAAGGGGATACGTATTCGAACCTCTTCTTATACCCGGCATCATGTTAATATTACCATGTGCAAAGCCAAAGCCAATGGCAATTACATGAATTCTATGTTGGCCTTGCAAGAAGCCTTGAGTTGTGGATACGATGAGGCATTGCTGCTGGATAATGAAGGTTATGTAGCCGAGGGAAGTGGCGAAAATATATTTATGGTACGTAATGGGGTAATATTCACACCGGATTTGACGTCGGCATTAGAGGGAATTACCCGAGAAACCATTATGCGCTTAGCTGACGAAATGGGACTGCGGGTTGTCGAAAAGCGTTTAACCCGAGATGAAATTTATGTGGCGGATGAGGCTTTCTTTACTGGCACGGCTGCCGAAGTGACTCCCATTCGGGAAGTGGACAATCGACAAATTGGGCGTGGTGGAATTGGACCCATCACCAAAAAATTACAAACGCTTTATTTTGATATTGTACATGGTCGCATCGAAGATCATGAAGATTGGCTGTCATATATTTAAGAAATATTCATGGGTTTAATTAATTGAGGTGAATGATGACGTCACAAGCGATGGAAGAAGAAATACCGGCCAATGCCGAAAATCGTTATGAAATAACCAAGGCAGATTTGCCGCTGAGTTGTCCCATGGATCATATGAGCCTGTGGAATTCTCACCCTAAGGTTTATCTTTCTATCGAGAAAACAGGGCAGGCTAAGTGTCCGTATTGTGGTGCGGATTATTATCTTAAAAAGGTCTAAGCCGTTGGCTTTTCTCGGCGCTAGATTTAGCATATATCGCAGCGGCGTTCTTGATTGGGAATGCCGATTGTTCTATTTGCCTGTTTAAATCAGTAGTAAATCATAGAGAGATTATTGTTATCACCGAAATTGCGGCGAAAGTATCATGAGACGCCTGCCTATACAACGATGCAAATTACGAATTACAAAGTTACTCCGATGCGATAGAAGGTGCTTTGGGTGCCTTTGATAGAGATACCGGCGAAAAAATCAAAGATGATGTTGCTCTCGGCATTCTCAAGCGATTGATCGATTTATATCATTATAAAGACGATGAGATAACGTTCGAGAGTCCTGCTGTTGAAGAGAGCTTTCACTCTGCAAGCAAGGCCATAAAGGAAGAGTTAGTCTCGCTTCCAGAAGAACAATTGATTAAAATATTGGGCGTCTTGCATTTTGTGGCTAATCGAAGAACGCAAGGAGGCAGAGAGTATCTGTCGGCGGTTCACAGATATGTGGGTGAAAGCATTGCACCAGGAATTAGAGTCATCAAGGATTTTAACAAACTTTGAGCGGAGAAGGGGAATACCTAAAAACGGTTCGCTACTAACTTAGCTGAAGGAATCTAGATAGTTATGAAAGGGGCAGGTGGCAAGAGCGGTGGTGTTGGGACATTTTTTCTCGGTTTAGCCATGATGTGTGGTGGTGGTTATTTATTATTACAATCGATTACGGTGACACATTCATTTGGTATGGGCATGAGTTTATATCGCATGCCATGGATCGGTGGGGGTGATTTTTCGATTACCAGTGGCATGGTGTTGGTCCCATTTATCTTTGGGATTGGCATGGTGTTTTATAATTCTCGAAATATTCTGGGTTGGATTTTGTTTTGTGGCTCGTTGATCACTCTTGTTTTTGGTGTGCTTGCTACGGTGCGTTTTGTGATGCGAGGTATGTCGGCATTTGATTTAATTGTCATTCTGATTTTGGCGGTGGGTGGTTTGGGTTTGTTTTTGCGCTCTTTACGAGAGCTGCCCAGCGAAAGCGCCTAGTATTCCATACCACCGTGTTTACGCTCCTTACCAGTCATCAGAACGAACTAATACACGGTATAATAGTGACACTGATGTTTTAATCCGTTGCCTAAATTAACGGATTAAGACATCAGTGTCATCTAAGGTGTCGCTGCGTTAAGCCGCCGAATGTTGACAATAAGGTTAATCCATCAATTTTTTCGGCCGACGTGTATAAGCCAAACCTAACAAGCCCATACCAAACAATGCGAGCGAAATTGGCTCTGGCACATTACCGCCACCGCCATAACCAATTTCTCTTTCTAACTTGGTTATCAATGCCGCTTCAAAATCCGTGAAATTGGTAGCTGCTAGACCAAATGAGCTTATACCAGCAATGAAATTACAATTTGCGTTACCGCCTACGCCGATACAATTCACTTGATCAATACCCGCTGCGATCGCATTAGCTGAAGCTGTGATGGGGTTTCCCCCGGAGGTATTCACACCATCTGTTGATATATCAATCAATGTTTTTCCAAGATTAGCCAAACCATAATTTGTTATTGCCATCGTTGCTACATCAATGGTGCTTCCAATGGCCGTGAGAGCTTTCGGTTGAGTCATGTTGCTAATTGCATCTAATAATGCTGTTTTTTTAGTGGCCGAATCGATCAGCGTAAAACCAAATTCGGTTGTGACATTGGATGAAAATTGCCAAACACCGACAGCCACTGAGCCATCATCTGGCAACAGACTTGTTAGCGTATTGACATAGGCGTCTCGCTGTAACTCATAATCTCCCGAACTTATGCTTCCGGAGCCATCAATACCTAAGGCCAGGGCAATCGGTAATGCTTTTGCATTTGTCGAAATAAACAGCAATGAGGTTAACGCAAGTAAAAGCCACCAAGATTTTCTAAGTTGACTCATTGTTTTTTCCTTTTATGGCGTGACCGGATTAAATAGATACCTTTTTTAGAGGTTTTTGCCTTGCTTCTTCATCATCGATAGCATCGAGTAAACTATCTTGTTCAAAATGGTAA
>VAPK010320163.1_pt1 | contig 30160 bp, 25 predicted proteins | sample 3395031 | NCBI WGS metagenome assembly VAPK01 (sample SAMN08290443, study PRJNA428436) | hydrothermal vent metagenome | isolation source: Deep-sea hydrothermal vent chimney 1 | place: Pacific Ocean: Juan De Fuca Ridge
ATTGACAGGAAAAAATCTGTAGTGCCAACTGAGACAAATTGAAAAATTTAACTTATTGAAATGTTGGAAAATTGTAAATATAAGTCACGAAGATGGGTTAACAGTCGATTCTTTAAATTCTGACGTATAGGCATTTAGTTTTTTATTTTGATTATTCAATTTTTAAACACACTTTTTTTATATTGTGTGTCCAGTTTAGTATAGCCACTTCAATAAGGCTTTAAACATTTTTTTAAAAGCTTGCCACTTTGCTCTAAGATAATTTCAAACTCTTTGAAACTAGCAGAGCGATACATGTCATATTCAATTGTTTTTGGATCACTTTTGTTAAGTAACTCCAAAGATTTTTTCAGCGTTTCTACACAACGTTGATTCTACATCTGATCCAGAATAGCCTTCTTAACGGCATCCAAAGTTGCTTCAATCGTCACTGGGTGCGAGTCTTTACATTGATTAATCGCTGTATCAGGATCTTTTAAGCCATTGCCTGTTAAAGTACAAACAATCTTACTGCCTTCTGGAATTTTTCCACTGTCTATATCTTTTAAAGCGCCTGCCAATGAAATCGCAGAAGCTGGCTCACAGAATATACCCTCATGCCGAGACAGCATTTTGTGGGCTTCTAAAATTTTCTCATCGGTAAAACAATCAAACCAGCCACCGGATTCTTTTTGTGCATTCCAGGCAAAATCCCATGATTGTGGTCTACCGATACGAATAGCGGTTGCAATGGTTTCTGGATTATCAATCATTTCTCCACTGATAAAGGGTGCTGCGCCGGCTGCTTGGTATCCACACATAACTGGGCGTTTACTCGCAACAGCGGCTAGCTCACCTTGTTGGGATGCATATTCGGTATAGCCTTTCCAATACGCGGTGATATTGCCTGCATTGCCCACCGGCAAACAGTGATAATCAGGTGCATCCCCTAGCTCATCAACAATTTCAAATGCTGCTGTTTTTTGCCCGTCAATTCTAAATGGGTTGATTGAGTTAACAATCGTGACAGGTGCATGATCTACAATCTCTTTAACCAACGACATACCTGCATCAAAATTTCCGTTAATCTGAATAATTTCCGCACCGTACATTAGGGTTTGTGCTAATTTCCCTAGGGCTATTTTTCCTTCTGGAATAAGTACAAAAGCTTTAATCCCGGCACGCACTGCATAAGCAGCCGCTGATGCAGATGTGTTGCCTGTAGATGCACAAATAATCGCCTGACTGCCCTCTTCTACCGCTTTGGTTACCGCCATGGTCATGCCACGATCTTTAAACGACCCCGTTGGGTTTAATCCTTCATATTTAACATAAATATCGACATCTTTTCCAATCAGTTTGGGGATGTTTTGCAATTGAATTAACGGGGTATTTCCTTCACCAATGCTGATGATTTTTGCATCATCTTTGACTGGTAATAGGTTTTTATAACGCTCAATTAATCCCGTGTAACGAGTAGACATAATTTATCCTAGTGTTTCTAAACGAATCCGACATATTGAGCCGGTAATAGTTGATAATGCTTCAATTTCTGTAATTGCAGCATTCATTTCTTTTTCCAGCGTTGTATGAGTCAACATAATCACCGGAACAGTTGTTTCACCGTCTAGTGGTTCTTTTTGAATCAATGCTTCTATACTAATTTGATGCTCAGCTAAAATACGAGTAACCTCAGCTAATACTCCCGGCTTGTCTTCTGCATTTAATCGCAAATAATAAGCGGTCTTTATTTGTTCAGACGATAAAATTGGAATATCTGAAATAGCATTGGCTTGAAAAGCTAAATGTGGCACTCTGTGTTCCGGATCACTGGTCATCACTCGGACTACGTCCACAATATCAGCAACCACAGCCGAGGCTGTTGGTTCTGCGCCTGCGCCTGCGCCATAATAGAGAGTTGGACCAACGGCATCCCCTTGAACTAAAACAGCATTCATCACGCCATCAACATTGGCAATTAAGCGACGTTCTGGAATTAAAGTGGGATGAACTCTTAACTCAATCCCTTGCTCAGTTTTTCGAGCAATGCCTAAGTGTTTAATTCGATAGCCTAGTTCTTCAGCATATTCAACATCGACACGGGTTATTTTAGTAATTCCCTCGGTAAACACTTTCTCAAATTGTAGTGGTATGCCAAACGCTAAAGAAGCCAATATCGCCAGTTTATGTCCGGCATCTATCCCTTCTACATCAAAGGTTGGATCTACTTCGGCATAGCCTAACGCTTGTGCTTCTGCCAGTACATCAGCAAAATTACGTCCTTTATCGCGCATTTCAGTGAGGATAAAATTACCTGTTCCATTGATAATGCCTGCTAACCATTCAATCTGGTTTCCACTGAGTCCTTCTCTTATTGCTTTAACAATAGGAATACCACCAGCGACGGCCGATTCAAATAAAACCATGACACCTTTTTCACTAGCTTTAGCAAAAATCTCGTTACCATGTAAAGCGATTAATGCTTTGTTTGCTGTGACAACATGTTTGCCATTGTCTATCGCTTGTAAAACTAAATCTTTGGCTAGGCCATCGCCCCCAATTAACTCCAGAATAATGTCTATTTCCGGATCATTAATAATCTCGAAAGGATCAGTTGTTAAATCAATAGCTTGTGTGTCACAAATTCTATCTCGGGTTAAATCTCTTGCAGATGCGCGAGTTACCACTATCTCTCTACCTGCTCTTCTTGAAATTTCTTTTGCACTTCTTGCAAGCACGTTGACGACACCGCCACCCACAGTCCCCAATCCTAAAACACCCACTTTTACTGCTTTCAAACGTAGCTCCTTAAATAATACCGTCTTTTTTTAGCATCCCTCTAATACCCCTTAGAGCTTGTCGAGTTCTATGCTCATTTTCAATCAAGCTGATTCTCACATGGTCATCACCATATTGACCAAAACCAATGCCCGGTGATACTGCGACTTTCGCGTCGAGTATCATTTTTTTACTAAATTCAATGGAACCCATTTCTTTATATTGCTCTGGAATGGGTGCCCAGACAAACATGGTTGCTTTCGGTTTTTCTACTGCCCAACCCATTGCATTTAAACCGTTACAAAGCACATTCCTTCTGCTTCTATACATTTCGCAAATTTCAGCCACACAGTCTTGTGGTCCTTCAAGTGCCTCAATAGCAGCCACTTGTATCGGCGTAAACATGCCATAATCCAGATATGATTTAATTCTTGTTAATGCTGCCACTAATACTTTATTACCACACATAAAACCAACACGCCAGCCCGGCATATTATAACTTTTTGATAAGGAATAAAATTCCACAGCAATATCTTTTGCACCTTCAACTTGCAAAATAGACGGGGCTTTATAACCATCGAAGACAATATCGGCATAGGCTATATCGTGTATAACCCAGATATTGTGTTCTTTAGCTACTGCCACTATTTTTTCAAAAAAATCTAATTCCACACATTGACTGGTCGGGTTGCCAGGAAAATTAAGAATCAGCATTTTGGGCTTAGGCCAAGAATCTATAATCGCTTTATGAAGCTCTTCAAAAAAGTCAATACCCGGCACCATTTTTACATGCCTTAAATCCGCACCTGCAATCACAACACCATACGGATGAATTGGATAGGCAGGGTTTGGCACTAAAACCACATCACCAGGCCCTAAAGTGGCCAATGCTAAATGCGCCAGTCCCTCTTTAGAACCTATCGTCACAATGGCTTCTGTTTCGGGGTCTAAATCAACATCAAAGTGGGTTTTATACCAATTACAAATGGCTTTTCTTAATCGTGGGATGCCACGAGAAATTGAGTATCGATGGGTATCCTCTCTCTCGGCCGCTTGTACCATTTTTGCCACAATATGTTTAGGCGTTGGCTGGTCTGGATTTCCCATCCCAACATCAATGATGTCCTCACCTTCTGCTCGGGCTTTCGCTTTAAGCTCATTTACAATATTAAAAACATAAGGAGGGAGACGACTGATACGACTAAATTCTTCCATTAATGGCTCAAAAAAAGGGGTTATAAATAGACTTGAACCATACATTATATACCTGATTTGGTTCAAATACGCTCTTGAAATGCTTCAACATAATTTCTATATAGGCTGATCGTAAGTTTTTATTCTTCAAGGTTTAAAAAAATCGCTTTAAATATTGTCCAGTAAAAGAAGCTTTATTTTTGGCCACATCCTTTGGCGTACCCTCGGCAACAAGAGCTCCACCACCAAAACCGCCCTCTGGGCCCATATCAATTACCCAATCTGCCGTCTTAATGACATCCAGATTATGCTCAATAATAATGATCGTATTGCCGTGATCTCGCAATGTGTGTAAAACTGAAAGCAATTGCTTTATATCGTGAAAATGCAATCCGGTTGTAGGTTCATCTAATATGTATAATGTTTTTCCCGTATCACGCTTAGACAATTCCTTCGCTAATTTAACTCGCTGAGCTTCCCCGCCAGATAAGGTCACTGCATTTTGTCCTAATGTGATATAACTAAGTCCAACATCCTTTAATGTATTTAACTTTTTTGCCAGTACTGGAACTGGGCTAAAAAACTCTGCGGCATCTTCAACAGTCATACTTAAAATTTCGTCAATTGTTTTTCCTTTATAACGAATTTCCAGCGTTTCTCTGTTATATCGCTTTCCATGACAAACATCACAAGAAACAAAAATATCAGGAAGAAAATGCATCTCTACTTTAATCACCCCATCGCCTCGACAAGCTTCACAGCGACCACCCTTGACATTAAAACTGAATCGTCCCGGCGTATATCCTCTGGAACGAGCTTCTGGTGTAGCTGCAAATAACTCTCTGACTGGTGTAAATATGCCTGTGTAAGTTGCTGGATTTGAGCGTGGTGTCCTGCCTATTGGACTTTGATCAATATCGACTACTTTGTCAATTTGATCCAGACCTGTGATATTTTTGCAAGTCGCTGGAATACAACTTGCTTTATTGATTAAGCGGGCAGCATATCGATATAAGGTATCATTAACTAATGTTGATTTACCCGAACCAGAAACCCCCGTTACACAGGTCAAAAGACCGACAGGAAAAGAAAGCGTAACATTTTTTAAATTGTTACCTTCGGCACCTTGAAGGGTAATCAGTTTTTTTTTGTTAACAGCTGTTAATGTTTTAGGAATATCGATTGCTTGTTTACCAGATAAATACTGTCCTGTTAATGATTTGGGGTTATTTTTAATATCTTCCGCTGTCCCTTGCGCCACTATTTGTCCGCCATGAATTCCTGCACCCGGCCCTATATCAACAATATATTGTGCAGCTAAAATAGCATCTTCATCATGTTCTACAACGATGACAGTATTACCCAAATCACGTAGATGAAACAAGGTATTTAATAAGCGTTGATTATCACGTTGATGTAGACCGATAGATGGTTCATCAAGTACATACATGACCCCTACCAAGCCTGCACCGATTTGACTCGCCAGCCTTATGCGCTGCGCCTCACCTCCCGACAGTGTATCAGCACTACGATCCAAGGTTAAATAATCAAGTCCTACATTCACTAAAAATTCCAACCGTTCCTTAATTTCTTTATTAATTTTTTCGGCAATTTTTCCTCTATGCCCAGAAAGTTTAAGATGATTAAAAAACTCCAATGCTTGCTTTATCGGCAAAGCTGTCAGGTCTTGTAATGGTTGATCACTGACAAATACATGTCTTGCTGCAATATTTAAGCGAGCACCATTACATTGGTCACAGGTTTTTTTTGCCAGATATTTTGCTAATTCATCCCTGACCATTTGTGAATCGGTTTCGTGGTAACGTCTTTCCATATTGACGATAACGCCTTCGAATGAATGTGTTCTTATTTTTGCTTTACCTCCGCTGGACACAAACTGAAATTTTATTTTTTCAGCTCCACTCCCATAAAGAATAATGGCTTGAATTTCCTTTGAAAGTTTAGAAAAGGGAATGTCTGTATCAAAACCATAATGTTCTGATAAGGCGCAAATGATTTGATAATAATAAGCATTACGTCTATCCCAACCTCTAATTGCTCCGCCCGAGAGACTAATATCTGGACTATGCACCACTAAATCAGGATCAAAATGTTGCCTGATACCTAATCCATCACATCCCGGGCAAGCACCTTTGGGATTATTAAATGAGAATATACGAGGTTCCAATTCAGAAATACTATAGCCACATTGAGAACAGGCATATCGTTCAGAAAACAGGACTTCATCACCACCATCAATATTCGCTGCAATAGCAATTCCATCAGCTATCCGTAAAGCCGTTTCAAAAGATTCAGACAGTCGTAATGTCAAGTCTTCACGAATTTTAAAACGATCAACAATCACTTCAATTGTATGTTTCTTTTTTAAATCTAAAGCGGGTGGCTCATCTAACTCAATGATCTTGCCATCAATTCTGGCGCGTATAAATCCTTGGGCTCTAAGGTCTTCCAACAATTGAATATGCTCACCCTTACGTTGATTAATCACGGGAGCTAACAACATCCAGCGCTCACCTTCCGGTTTCGCAAGTACTTGGTCTACCATTTGAGAAATAGTTTGAGCTTCTAATGAAACATCATGTTCTGGACATTTAGGTATTCCTGCTCGGGCATATAAAAGCCGTAAATAATCGTAAATTTCTGTAATCGTCCCGACCGTTGAACGAGGGTTGTGGGATGTTGATTTTTGCTCGATTGAAATAGCAGGAGAAAGCCCCTCGATATGATCGACATCGGGCTTTTCCATCATTGATAAAAACTGTCTTGCGTAGGCAGATAAAGACTCAACATAACGCCTTTGCCCTTCTGCATAAATCGTATCAAATGCTAAAGATGATTTACCTGAACCTGAAAGTCCTGTGATAACAATTAATGCATCTCTTGGTAATTCAAGATTAACATCTTTAAGGTTATGCGTTCTAGCTCCCTGTATGATAATTTTATCCACGAATAGAATTCCTGACGATTAAATAACCTGATAATATACGTCTTTTTATCTATAAAAAGCAAAGGAGAGTTTAGTTTGACGCAGTTGCAGGATATTACCAGCCCTATGACATCGCTGGAAAAGCGGGCAACCTTATCATTATCCAGTATTTACGCCTTACGAATGCTGGGCTTATTTATGATATTACCGGTTTTGTCTTTATTTTCTGAGCAAATGGAAGGTGCTACACCTTTTCTGGTCGGTTTAGCTATCAGCGTCTACGGATTAACTCAAGCTATTTTACAAATCCCCTTTGGCTTATTGTCTGATCGATTTGGGCGCAAGAAAATAATCATTATAGGTCTGATACTCTTTGCAACCGGTAGTTTTGTAGCGGCTGTCTCCACCACCATTTATGGTGTTCTTATCGGTCGGGCAATTCAAGGTAGTGGAGCTATTGCAGCAGCAATTATGGCTCTCGTCGCTGATTTAACCCAAGAAGTACATCGCACCAAAGCCATGGCTACTATTGGCGCCAGCATTGGCATTTCATTTGGTGTGGCAATCACTTTAGGTCCTATTCTCGCGGGATACATTGGTGTTTCAGGGATTTTCTGGCTAACAGGTGGGCTTGCTTTTTTGGCAATCTTAGTCGTTTTATTTGTTGTTCCTAACCCAAAGAAATCAACTGTTCACTCAGATGCTGAATTAGTCCCAGCCCAATTTTTTAATGTCATTAAAAATCCAGATTTACTACGTTTGGATTATGGAATTTTTGTCTTGCATCTCTGTTTAACATCCTTATTTGTTGTCCTCCCTTTATTGATTAGAGATGCAGGTCTTGATGCAGAAAGCCATTGGAAAGTCTACCTGCCTATTCTTATCACTTCAATGGCTGCCATCATTCCATTTGTGATTATTGCTGAAAAAAAGAGAAAAATGAAAGCTGTCTTTATCGGTGCTATCGTCGCTTTGGTTTTAGCCAATCTAAGTCTCTTTTTATTTTATAATAATTTATATGGTCTAATCGCTTGTTTATGGCTTTTTTTTTGTGGCTTTAATTTATTAGAAGCCACCCTACCCTCTTTAATCTCTAAAACAGCACCGGGTGATTTAAAAGGAACTGCCATGGGTGCATATTCAACTTCTCAATTTATGGGAGCATTTATTGGGGGGGCAACAGGTGGTTTAATTTATGGCGAATTAGGTGCTGAATTTGTTTTTCTGTTTGCTGCTACTATTGCAAGCACTTGGGCTATCGTTGCAATATTTATGAATCAACCAAAATATTTAGCAAACATGCTTCTTTCACTGGAAGATATAAGCAATACGAATTCAAATAAATTTGCAACTAAGTTACTCGAAATTACTGGAATAGAAGAAGTAAAACTCCACCTTGAAGAAGGAGTGGCTTATTTAAAAGTAGATAATAAAATTTTACATAAAGAAAATTTACAGAGTCTACTCAATGATTTTTCAAATTAGAATTGAGAAAAATTATAGCCATTCTTGCACAATAAATGAATGCTGCTTCGATATTTTTCGTAATTTGGTCGTCGGATTAATAGCAAATGCTTTATCGGCCCATTGTAAGAAAGTGGTATCTGAATGATGATCACTGTAAGCGATGATTTCGTATTCATCCCTAGACTGAAAGCTCTTAGTCAATTGAGCTAATTTTTCCAAGCCGTAACAATTATTTCCATCCAAGTTACCAGATAACTCTTCTCCATTCCAACCAGAACGTGTACAAATAACTTTTTCAAAACCTAAACGTTGGCCTAACTCTTCAGTATAAAAATCAAAACTGGCTGTCGCCATCACTAACTGATGGTTAGCCTCTCGGTGCTTAGAAATAGCCTGTAATGCATCCTTATGAACACCATCCTGTAACAATTTATCCAGAAATTTATCACAGGAACTTTGGACTTGTTGCCGAGTTAGACCACCCATAATGGCATTTAGAAAAGTTTCTTTAAGCCAACTATTGTCTTTAAGTTTTATTTTATAGAGAATAACAGCAAAAGGAAGTCCTGCTGTACGAAGAAGTCTTGAAGGATAGGTTTTTAAAATACTAAATAAAAAGGGTACGTATGTGTCTTTATGCGTAATAGTGCTATCTAAATCAAAAATTGCTACTGTTTTTTTCATTCGGAGTAAGCGATAGACTTTTTTCTAGTCTTTTTAAAAGTATAAAAATAATTAATAATAAAATTCGTTATAAAAACAAAGCCAGTCGCAATTATTTGAGAAATAATATAGGGAAAATACATTTTTTCAAAGCAATACCAAAAAATACCCGCGTTTAAACACATAGTAATTGAAGTAACAACAATATAACGGCTAAAAAACCGCTTATGCGAGCCTGAGGCCTTGAAAGTCCAATGATACTGAATAAGGTAGTTGACGATACATGCAAAGCTGAATGCAATGGTCGTAGCAAGGGTGGGATCGATTTTAATGGGACTATATTCCATGTGCAGGATTAGTAATCCCATGTGCACCAGAAAAGCAGTTCCTCCTGAAATAAAATAGCGAATAAAAGTAAAAATAAAATTAATGATACTCATTACTTAGGAATGGGAATTAAATAAGTTGTGCATTATCGCGAAGATTTTTTGTTTGTCTTCTTTCGTGTAGAAGCAGGCGCATAGCCAGCTACGTAACTGTTTCTACACGGGCGAAGACGGATAAAAAAGCAAGTGAGAATGTGCAAGTTATTTAATTCCCATTCCTCAATACTTAACTGGCTCAATCAAATTGCTCATCCACGGCAAATCAATAAAAAACAACGCACAGATAACGATACACAAAAAAACCAAATAGCTCATAAACTTAGGTTCTTTGTAAAGTTTTTCTGGTGTTTGAGAAGCCGAATGGGGTTTCATTGCTATATGCGTGTACCAAACAAACAACAACGCAAAAAATGGAAAAGAGAGTAAAAATTCAACACGATATTTGATTAAAAATACACCTAAAAAGAAAGCGGATGAAAGTGCATAGAAAAAAGAGGAAAGCAATAAACTTTCTTCAGTATAATATTTGAAAGAACGGCGATAATTTCCAGCCATTTCTTTGTCTTCTATAAAACGATATTCAGCATATCGTTTCATCGCCATTAAGAATGCACCACCCATCCAGTAGGCTAATAAAACACTTGAAGGAGGTAAGCTCCCTCCTATCAAAGATGACCAACCTAATAAGAACCGTAAAGGATTATTCACGGATTCGCTCAATACATCTAAATAAACTTTGTCCTTAGTTCGAATTGGGGTTACGTTATATATTAGCCCCATCAATAATAGTAATGAAGAAAAGGCTATAAATTCAAACGTGAGTAAAGAAGCCAACCCCAAGCCAAGACTAGCCAGAAAACCATATTCTAAAATGACATATTTTGCCTGGATATTGCCTAAAGCTGATGGTCGATGTTTCTTTAAAGGATGATGGCGATCAAACTCGGCATCTAACCACTCATTAATGACGTAATTAGCTGATGCAATAAAACAGGTGCTTAATATTCCGATCAATGCCGGAACAACAGCATCACTTGCAGAAATATTGGATAACACCATCGCCAAAGCCAAGCCCGGCAACATAAAAATATTTTTAAACCAATGATCTATGCGCGCAATGCGAATATAGTCTTTAATTGGAAACGTAGATTTATTTGTCAAAGTTATTGTTTGTTTCATTTATATAAAAGTAGGCTATAAGGTCTAATATTACAAGATTTTTTCCTTATTAGCTCTTAGGAACGCGCATGGAATAACTTCGGCAACTGGCGCAGGTTTTTTTGTTTGTCTTCCGCGTTGTGGCAACAGGCGCATAGCAAGCTACGCAACTGTTGCCACAACGCGGAAGACGGACAAAAAGACAAGCAAGTTGCCGAAGTTATTTCATGCACGCTCCTTAACTGTATTTAGAATTATTTGATTCCCATTCCTAATTATTTACCGGAGTATTTATAGATAAGCGACCAACATGTAAGTCCTTTAAAAGAACCACTAGTTGAAATCTATCCTGAACTTTAAGCTTTCTAAATATTGCACTTAGATGTGCTTTTACAGTACGAGTAGTAATATGTAACTGTTTTGAAATTGCAATGTTGTCCTCACCGTTATATACCAGCTCAATCACCTCAATTTCTCTCTGGGTTAATATTGAGATCGTTCTTAATACTTCATTATTAAATTTCCCAGTCCTGTCAGAAATACCTTGTCTAGCCGAAATCCTTTTAAGTACTTGAGGAATAAGCTGACGTTCTAACCAAATTTCATTTTTTGTTATGCCTTCAATCGCTCGAATTATTAAATTCTTGTTAATAGAATAATCTGCATAGCCACTTGCTCCTTCATAGATAAGCTGTACTTGTTGTTTAGGAGTAAAATCATGTCCGACCACAATAATTTTCTTAATATATTGATATATCAAAGAAAAATTCCCTGTCTCAATAAGAAGAGCAGAATCCAGAACTAATATAGCATTTTCATCATATTTTACTGATTCAGCAAAAATTGATTCAATATTATCGAAAAAAACCAAAGAATATATCGGCCCTAATAACTCGATCCAATGAGTCATTTTATCTTTATTGTCAGATGCAACAATTAAATTAACCACGAATTCTCTCAATTAAAAGCCCGATGAGCCTTCGAGTCACCCAAGCTTGTCCTTCTGCTACAGCATGCACAGCTTTCAATAAAAATATATCCATATCTCTATTCTCCAAGTGATTATTTGTACGGTGAAATCCACAATAATCAGTAAAAATTTACATTTCAGGCATTACTTTTATTTTCTCTAATAGATCTTCCACTTTTTCCTTTTCAACAAAAGGCTGTTTATTTAAAACACTCTTATTTAGAGCATCCGTCAAGGTCTTGGTCGCCAACTCATTATCCCCTGATCTATGATATGCAACACCTAAATGATACTTAAAAATAGTAGCTTCAGGATTTATTGAAGCAGCCTGTTTCAAAATCGACAATGCTTTTTTTACATTTCCATTTTGTAACAAAGCCCATCCATAAGTATCCAGAAAATAAGATTGCTTTGAATTTTCAAAACGCTTTGATAAATTTACAGCACGCTCCGAGTTTTCTTTGCTCGGATAATGGTCTAATAGTAATGAAACTAAATTATTGACTGCAACATCAACATCAGGCTTTTTGCTAATAATAGCTTCATAACGTTTAATTGCTTTGCCATAGTCTTTATCAACCTCATAAGCAGAAGCCAATAGCATGTTCATTTGAATGTTTGCAGGATTTTCCCCCAAGCCTCTTTCAAAGGTACTAACAACCTTCTTTGGCTCATTTTTTGCCTTATAAACGCCAGCTAAAGCAACATAAAACTGCTGTTCTCTGGGCCATTTATCTATACTCTGATTTAATAGAGCTACAGCATTAGTCCAATCCTTATTTAAAACATATAACTGATTTTTATATAATGAAGGATAAGCCAATTGAGGGTTTTTTTGCATAAAACTATCAATATATATCAATGCTTTATCCCTTAGTTTTAATTTCTCGAAACAAGCAACCATATTCTTCAAAGCATCTGATAATGTAGGCGTTAATGATAAAGCCAACTTATATTTTGTAATCGCAGCCTCATATAAACCTTGTCCTTGAGAAACTTTACCACTTAAATATTCAGAAAAACCACCACCTGTTGGTTTATTTGCAATCATATTTGCAATTTCCTTAGTACCCTGCCAATCTTTATTTAACAATCTGATTTGAGCAAGAGCCTGTAATGCACCCTCATGCCCTGGGTTTTTAGTGAGAGCCTTTTGTAAAATTTCATCGGCACGACCTATATCTTTATTTTTGATCATCCGAGAAACAATTGGCATAACGGCTGAAAAATTAGCTGGATTAACTTCTAACGCATTTCTAAAGTTTTCATACGCCAATTCAGGCATTCCTTTTTTTAGAAAACCCTGTCCCAATAACACCATTGCTTCATCGGATTTTGAATAATCCCTCAATATGCCCCGTAAATAGGTTATTGCTTGATCATTCTCACCATCAATTAGACTTATACGAGCCCTCAATACCAGAGCATCATAATTTCTAACATTAACATTCAATACTTCATTTATTAATTTAGAAGCTTTCGGGTTATCTTTTTCCTGCACTGCAAATTTAGCCAAAATGACTCTGGCAAGTAGACCCTTTTTTTCTTTTTTATTATGCTCGACAATCCAAATAAGCGGTTTTTTTGCTTCATTATTTTTCTTTTGCAAAATATAAAGATTCGCAAGTTTAAAATACAAATCGGTTTCGTTTGGATTCTCGGAAATAAACTTTCTAAGTGTCAATTCTGCTTGCGATTGATCTTGCTGCAATAAGTATTCCACCAACACCAATTTTGGTTTTATCTCTTCAGGATTATCTTTAACTACATTTTCAAGCAAACTCAAGGCTTTAGTTTCTCGTTTAGTCGCCAAATAAAATTTAGCCAAAGCATAGGAAAAATCAAGTTTGGAAGGAAATTGATTAATTATCTCCTTATAATCTTGTTCAATAAGCGCGTGATCCTTAGTCTTTGAATGAATTTTGAGTTTTAAAAGGCTCAGTGCCAATTCATCCGGTTTAATCTTTAATGCTTTATTAACTGTGGTCTCAGCGGCTTGATAATCTTTTTGAGAAAGATAAGCAGCCACCTGCAAACTTACTGTATCAGTATGTCCTGGATCAATCTGTAATGCTTTTTCAGCCTCAACCAAAGCTAAACTACTATCTCCTTGTTTTAATAATATGAGTCCATTTAAAGCAATGACATCAGGGCTACTCGTAACATTTGCAAGCAACCAGTCAACCTCAATTTGTGCCTTATCTTTATTGCCTGACAACAAATAAAGTTTAGCAAGTTTCAATCTTGCTTCTTGAAACTGTGGATTAAGCTTTATGCTCTGAGCAAGATTTCCATACATTTCACCCCAATTTTTATTTTTTTCATTGATTAATGCCGAGTAATAAAAAGCTTCATCTAATTTATCGTTAATTTGTAATGCATTTTTTAATTCAAGCTTTGCTTTAGCGTAATTTTCTTGCTCAAAATATGCCTTAGCACTCTCTAAATACTCTAATGAACGTTCAGTTGAATTACCACATCCTTGTAGCACGAAAAGACACGCTAAAAAAAAATAATATATTTTATGAGTCATAAAAATCCTAATTTAATCTGGTATGTATTCAGGTAAAACCTGCGGTAAAAGCTTTGCAAAATTTGCGAGTCTGTTATCTGCATCATCAATAGTTTCCGTAGAACTAACTGACGTCGTAATTCGAACCAAAGCTCCGTCAGTACGATTTAATAATAGTGCATCTTTAAACAAATACCATTTCATAAAGTATTCATTGGCAATAAGTCGCCCTCGTTGTTGAAACCAATAATAAACCAATTGGGTACTTTGTCCTTTTTTAATAACAATCCTATTGACGGGTAATTCAGAAACTTTGATCCGATTAATGTATGAAATTTGCCAACCACCACCGGGAATACAGACTCGGGGTGAATGAGGAGAAACGCCTTTTCGTTGCGATTCATAGTATGCCACATAAAAATTAACAGATACTGAATCTGGTTTGGAATAGTCGGAAATAATATAGTCTGATACCTTTAGTACATCAATTACTTCAGCATCCAAATTATCCTGTACTCCAACCCAGTCTCCCAATCTATTAGGAAAATCAGAAAATATTTTACGTTCCGGAATTTGTTCCTCTCTTTTATCAATTGAATTGATAACCCCAACAGAAACCAGCAATAAGCCAATAATGCCTATTAAGGGGTAAGACACCGATCTTTCTACTTGCTCACTTTGTTCATCAATCCCATCTGAGTAACCTAATCCAAAAACTTCTGATAAAGGCCTTGAGTCCTTGCCACCAATTTTTATCAAGATCATCATCTCTATAAATAATAACCCCATACATGCCATAAAAACAAACCAGCCTTCAAAATCATGTAAAAATCCCTCTGCCATTTCAATACCCCAGTTATCAACCAGAATACCAATCACACCAATACGAAAACTATTCATTAAAATTGTTATTGGAATTGTTGATAAGAAAACGACGGCTCTTTTCCATAAAACCGTATCAAACATATAGGCGCAAATAAAGCCAAGACTCATTAATGGAAATAAATATCGCAAGCCGCTACATGCCTCCACAACTTGTAATTTAAACTCGCCTAAATCAATGACATTACCTTCCAGATAGACAGGAATACTACACCAGCGAATGAAAGCAACACCTAATTTAGAAGATATTAATTGTAAATTTGCTGATAGAATAACTTCAAAAAAATAAGGTAATGGTATTGCGAAAACCAATAATAAAAGAGGAACAAGGACGGGCTTTACTGCTGACCACCCCATCATTGAAATAGCAACCCCAAATAACACAGCAATAAAAGAATAATGGATGAGAATATATAGAGCACTGACTTCACCAATTAAAAAAATAACTAGTGCAGGTATAACAATTAACAGTCCAAGCCATGAAGATGAAAATTTGCTTTGTAAAATTTCATCTTTTTTCAACCAGATAAAATAGAGAGTAATCATAGGAATCATATAGCCATGACTATATTCTTCCTGCTCATCCCAGCGTTGCACTAACTCACTTAGCCCTCCCCAATAAGCTATAACCAGCAAAACCGCTGTAATAAAAAGAAACGACCAGTTAGGCCATCCCATTTTCCAAATAACACTCTTATTCATTTTTTATTCTGTAAAAAGTAAAGGAGACAATAATTGAGTTGAGAAACATAACTGAGACCGTCAGAAATAACAAATCTTCATATAGATTTAGTTTATTTATTGAGACGCCACCTAAACTATCTGTTTCCCAAATGGCACGGCTTCAGCAAATATCCAACTCTATTCCAACGTATGATTTTATTAACGATAGAATTAGCATTAATAAAACACATTGACTTCCCTTTCTTTCTCAAATGTTTTTTTAACAGCATACACAAACCAATAAACGCTCCATCAATAACACTAACATCTGTTAGATCCAATATAACATCTTTATTAGTTTTAATAGTTTGTTTAAAAACTTCACGTAAAGAATCATTATTTTTTTGACAACAACACCCAAAGATTAAGATATAAAGTGAATTATCCTTTGATTCTATTTTGCTAGTCACAGGAGCAAAAGAAATTTCATCCTGAATAAAATTTAACCAAACCCAATAGGGTGCAACATTAGTGAATAACATTGTTATCATTTTGAATCCATCCGTTAAATACCTCTTCCATAAAGTGGGTTCCTGATAAATCCGCCAAAACCATTCTAATCCGATACGTTGCCAAAATACTGGCGCACGTTTCACTGTACCGGCATAAAAATTAACAACCGCCCCCAAATGACTTACCACAGAAGTAGTTAGTTTTTCTTTGTTTTTTTCTATCCAGGCTTGACCTTTTTTTGCACCTAAAGAAACAATCAAAAAATCAACATCCTGTTTATTGATTTCAGAGATAATGCTGTCATCACTCATGTTTTCAACAGAACCAAAACCAGGTGTAAAATGACCGACAGAAACCACACCAGCATCTAATTTATTTAAATTCTTGCTAGCTTTTTCTGCAACACCAGATTCACCACCAAAAAAGAAAGCTTTAAGAGGGTGTTTTGTCTCTCGCTTAGTCAAATGCTCTATCAAATCAGAGCCAGCAACTCTCTCAGGAATGGGAATATTTAAAATACGAGCTAATAATGTAACTGACATGCCATCAGCAATAGATAAATCACTATTAATAACTGATTGCCTAAAATCCGTGTCTGTCTGAGCAGTACACAAAAAATTCAAATTCGGAGTTGAAATAAAACACCATCTATTTTCAGTTGATGCAAGAATAACTTCTTTAATTGCCTCTTTCATATCGACAACATCAAAAGGCAAACCTAAAATACACCAAAGATTCCGGGAAAAATCCTTGTCAAGTTGCTCATCAAAATTGGTCATTGTCTCATTTGTCACTTTTCAAAACATCCCATTTATAAAAACTGATAATCTCATTTTTACATCTATAAAATAATAAGCGTTAATAATCCAAAAAAATGGATGCATTGATTTAACACACTTATCAACACAAGAGGACTTAGCATGCCACCTACTGAAAGACCGCGTAAAATACTGCCCTAAAAAAGTGATGCGATTATACTTCACTTTAGAGTAAAATCGAGATAAATTCCTTGTTTTTTGTCAAAGTGTAAATAAATTTACTCTTCAAAAAAAGAAACCATCAATCGGTCACAAGAAAACTGCAACTTTTTCCCTAAGAAAATTTAATAACTCCTGTTTATTCAATAATGAATATAGCCCATCAACAAGTCGATCATAGTTTAAAATAATCAATCTAATAGCTTCTCCAGCTAACCAGCCAATAACGATAAAAGGCAGACCAACTAACTCAGATCTCAACCGTAAGAACAAATATTTCTTCATCAGAAAAAATGAAACGATGATTCTTGAGAACGATGCAAATGCTATTCCCCAAATCGCCCCACTCATTCCATAAAAATAATACCCGACTGGCATGAGTAGATATAAGCTTATCAATTGAATAACTTTTTCTATCGCATCAATTTTAGGTTTTCCAATTGCAACAAAACACTGCCCAGACATTAAATAACCAACACTAATCAAAGCCAGAGATAAAACTTGTAAAATCCATCCTGCATCTTTGTATCTATCGTCATAAAGTAAACTGATAATAATTGATCCTGTTGAATATAAAAATCCAGCAGAAAACATGGCTAACATATCAATTTTGAATCTTAACTTATAATAGACACTTTCCAGCCTTGAAAAATTATCTCTACTCACTTCACTCAAAAGTGGAAAAAAAACTGAACCAATTAATCGCAAAAGTAATTCTTTGACTGCTGTTGCAAGAAAAAATGCTACTGTATAAACACCCAGTTGTTCAGCGCTTATCAGCCCACCTAACATTATTCTATCGCCCTGACTCGTCATGAACCCCAAAATTGAAGTTAAAAAAATCCATTTACCAAAATGAATAATGTCATGAACAGCCTCTTTATCCCAAAACAAACGACATCTTTCTCCAAGATTCATGGTATGTGATAAAAGCAACTTTATGGTTGCTGAAACAATCGTACCAATAACCAACGCCCATATATTCTGATATTTCCATGCTAAATAGATCATGAGAGTCAAACCGATTGCCTGGCTTATGACTTCAATAGATACCAGCTTCCCCATCATCAGCTTTCTGTTTAACAGTAACAGATGAATCGAATCATATCCTGCAATCACTGTCACTACTGACATGGTTGCTGAAATATAAGGAAGTTGCTCATTTCCATAAGCTGTATCGGACGATACATAACCATAATGTCCTAAAAAATAAAGACCCGCACTAATCATTAAGGCAATAACAAATAACACAAAGCCTCGAATAATTTGAATAGTCCAGGCTGTATTTAAATAATCAAGATCCTCTCCTCGATTACTCTGAACAATATTTTGAAGTAAACCAACATCAGAAAACATAATGAGTCCGATCATCATCATATTAACAATAGCCATAACACCAAACATTTCTGGCATGAGTAAACGTGTTAAAACAAGATTACCACCAAAACGAATGATTTGAGAGAAAGCATATCCAACTAAAACCAAACTTCCAGCCTTTACTGTCCGCTGTTTTAAACCTTGTTCCTTAGAACTCATTCTTTAACTTTTCCTTATAAATCCGCTTTAACCTAAATAATTCAGTTGATCACGGCTTCTAACACAAGACTCTGATTCCACAGTAAATCAAAAAAATACCCGCTTAACCGAATGGGTGAAGCTAAGATTTTTTTAAAGTACTGTGAAACCAGTATTCTGCACTGAGTAGCCAAGCATAATTCCGCTCTCAACTAATTTATTTAGGTTTAAATTACTATAGCTATATTGTAGACTACAAATAACTTTTCCATCTAAATCTTATAGCTAAATATTTTTTAAGCATCTTATTTCCATCTGCTATATTTTTAATATTAATTTTATTTTCCAGTTTAATTCCCTGAAATTGTAATATGCCTGAAATTTATAAAGCATTTATCGTTGTATTTTTTTTGAGTGCCTCCACATTTTGGTTATCAAAAAAAAACTTGCCAGAATTTATATCAAAAAAAGAATTTAACAATTGGCGAAATATCTGGCTTGTCATCGTAACTTCAGCCTACCTCTCCCCAAACGTTTGGCTATTTAGTGCGATTATTTTAATCGGCAGTTTTTTTGCTATCACGGGAGACTTGGTAAAAAGAACGCCTTACTATCTACTCGTTATCTGTGCAGTACCTCTACTTCAAGCCACTATCCCTGGGATGCTAGGCATTCGGTTTATTTTTGATCTAACCTATCCGCGCCTATTAGTTATAACAATTTTTCTTGCCCTTTTTTTCAATCAATATTTCGTTCCCTTTTTTACTAATAAACGAGATAATCATACCCACCACTTCTCATTACCTAGTGACAAATTTGTTGTCCTCTATATAGCTTTAATTGCTTACCTGAAATTTCGGCAAGATAGTATAACAAATGCCATTAGAGAAGTTCTCATGCTACTACTTGATATTTTTATCCCTTATTTCATGATTAGTAGGTCAGCAATAACCAAAGAGCAAATGAATCGAATTCTGTTTGCCTTGTTCATAGGAATAATGCCAATAGCACTTATTGGTATTTTTGAAACAGCAAAGCATTGGAATTTATACCAGACCTTGACCACCTCTTTAACTCGAGTTGCACACATTCAATTTTATGATATACGTGCAGGATCTTTACGAGCAGCTGGACCATTCTCAAGCCCAATTGTATTAGGATATGTTCTTGTTATTGCATTCGGTTTGCTTCTTTATTTAAAGCCACTATTAAAAGATAAAAGAATTACAAACCTTGCCGGTTTACTCATCATTATTTCCCTACTTTCAACTAAGGCCCGAGGCCCTTGGGTTGGTCTAGCTGCTTTGGTTTTAGTCTATATCGCAATGAGTAAAACAAAATTCAAGCATTTTACTTTATTAGGACTAAGCGGTATTGCTGTTTTTACTGCAATGAGTTTTACTGCAGCAGGAAATAAAATAATCGACCTACTTCCTTTTGTTGGAACAACAAGATCTGATACCGTCGATTATCGTGAGCGATTAATTGAGAACGCATGGATTGTATTTCAGGACAACCCATGGCTTGGCTCCACAAACTTTCTTGAAACGGATGAGATGGAAAGTATGCGTCAAGGCCAAGGTATTATCGATTTGGTCAATACTTATATTCAAGTTGTCTTGCCTTATGGTGCGGTGGGATTATTTTTGTTCGTTTCAATATTTTTTGGTCTTTTGTTTAGTTGTTACCGAACGATGAAAAAATTACCCAAAAGTGAAGTAGACCTAATTCGAATGGGGCGTTCGCTTGTAGCGATTATGAGTTCAGTTCTTCTTATTATTTTTACAGCTAGCTCAATAGATTATGTTCCTGTGATGTATTGGGCACTTGCAGGCCTTATGGCTTCGTACATTCATTTGTCGAAACAAACTATCTACACCCATTCTAAAAATAAAATACGTAAGCCGTTAATCTAGCCAAAATCACCTTTATTTTAGCTAAGGAATAATCCCTTACATTTTCCTAAAAAAACTTACCTAAATGTCAGAACAATCCGCATCACTTTTCTCTATGACAGCCTGGAAACAGCGGCTGGTTTTTTGGATTGGGGCTATTTTTCTGGGGCTATTGATAGTTTTTATGATAATACTAAGTGAATGGGCAAGCGAGACATACAGGGGAATATCGCTACTATATCCTTGGTTTAATTTTATTATCGCCCCTTTCGGACTTAGTTTTACTGCCTGGATTACCTACCGTTTTTTCCCTGGCAGTGAACGTAGTGGAATCCCTCAAGTTAAAACAGCCTTAGAAATAAAAGATAACTTAGAAGACAGAGTTCGATTGATTTCTTTAAAAATCGCAATAGGGAAAATGATTCTTCCCATTATGGGACTCTTTTCTGGAGCTTCCGTCGGATTTGGTGGGCCAGCCGTTCATGTGGGCGCGTCTTTTATGGCATCTTTAGGAAAAGCAGTTAAATTCCCAAATCATTATATGGAAAGAGGACTTATTCTTGCCGGAAGTGCCGCCGGATTTGCGGCTATGTTTAGCGCCCCTCTGGCTGGCATTATTTTTGCCATTGAAGAAATGGGACGTGCACTGGAAGAAAAAATAAGTAGTCTGGTTCTAACAGCAATCATTTTTTCTGGTGTAACCGCTTATGCACTTTTAGATAAATATATATTTTTTAACGACAAATCTTTTATTATGCCTTGGAGTCAAAGCTGGATCGCTGTCCCTCTCTGCGGCATAGTCGGTGGCTTTTTAGGCGGTGTTTTCAGTAAAATAATCATCCGGGGAAGTAGGTCTCTTAGAAGAACCAATATTCCTATTACTTTAATCGCTTTTGGAAGCGGACTTGTTATTGCAACACTTGGATACTATTCAAATGGAGAATCTTTTGGTACTGGGTTTTCTCAGGCAAAAGCCATTTTAACCAGTAACGAAGCTTTCGACCCGCTGTTCCCCTTTTTTAAAATGTTTGCCACCTGTGCTACTTTTTTTAGTGGCATTCCCAGTGGTATTTTTGTTCCATCATTGGCGACTGGTGCTGGGTTTGGGGCTAATTTAGCCCATTGGTTTCCTGTTGCCCCCGCATCAGCCATGATTCTACTCACTATGACCGCCTATTTTTCCGGCATGTTACAATCTCCCCTCACCTCTTTTGTGATTGTGATGGAAATGACCGGAAGTCAAGAAATCTTAATTCCACTAATGGCAACAGCATTTTTTGCCACCGGCACATCCAAATTAATCAACCCGTTACCTCTATACAGAGAACTTTGTAATTCTTATATTCAGCCTAAAAAACTAGAGCCTGAAAATGTCGATTCAACGGATCATGAAATCAAATAGCAACAAAAAATAAATGCTCCTTCCTTTTTTCCGTAGATTATTTACAACTAGATATCTTCCCCTTTTATTACTTCTTTTAGGGTCTCTAGTTGTTTATTCTTATTCAGTTTTCTACCCCAAAACTATTCAGGCTCCTCAATCCATCTTCACCACAATTAAAGGAAAAAAAATTGAATTAGAGAAAATGCGAGGACAACCTGTTATTGTCACTTTTTGGGCAAGTGACTGCGCAAATTGTATTAAAGAAATGCCACATTTAATCCATCTACATAATGAATTCCATAATAAAGGATTGATAATAATTGCAATTGCCATGTATTATGATCTTCCTAGTCATGTTGTAGAAATAGCTAAAGCCAAACGACTCCCCTACCCCATAGTGCTAGATTTAAAAGCTGAACATGCTAAGGCATTTGGCCAAGTTGAATTAATCCCTGCAACTTTTTTAATTTCTCCTCAGGGTGAAATTGTTATGAAAAAAACAGGATTATTTGATACAACTCTCATGAAACAGAAAATAAAAAAAATTTTACAAGGATAATCTCAATGCTCTGGTTAAAAGCTTTACATCTGATCTTTATGGTTACCTGGTTTGCAGGACTCTTTTATTTACCGCGTTTATTTGTCTATCACTCAATGAGCGATGATGAGATAAGTAACGAGCGATTTAAAATCATGGAACGCAAACTGTTTTTTGGCATCATGACGCCCGGAATGATTTTAACCTTTGTCTTTGGACTATGGATGCTCGGTGATTATGCATGGACTCTTTACTCAGCTTCTGGATGGCTACACGCTAAACTGACATTATTGGTAATATTACTCGTTTATCATTTTTTTTGTGGTAAATGGTTATTTGATTTTAAGCACGATAGAAATCATCATTCTCATGTTTTCTACCGCTGGATAAATGAAATACCCGTTGTTTTTTTAGTGGCTATTATTATTTTAGCGACAGTAAAACCATTCTAAAAAACCAGTAAATTCTGCTATATTCTAACTAATTTCAAAATTATCTATTGTTTCAAAAAAATGAATCCAGAGCACCATGAGTTGGCTATTATTATTATCAATTACAAAACGCCTCATTTAGTTATCGATTGTATTGAATCGGTTATCCCTGAAATAAAAGACCTAAATGCTAAAATCATTATTGTCGATAATTATTCAAATGACAATTCCTGTGATGAAATCCAAAAATGGATTAATAAAAACAAAGCCCAAAAACAGATAAAACTTATTCTCGCTCCTGACAATAGTGGCTTTTCTGGCGGAAATAATGTCGGCATAAAAGATATAAAAGCAGATTATTATTTATTACTAAATAGCGACACCGTTGTTAGGAAAAATGCTATAGCAACGCTACTCAATGTCGCTAAATCAGATAACACGCTTGGATTAACCACCCCTCGCCTAGAATGGCCAGATGGAACACCGCAAGAAAGCTGTTTTAAGTTTCACACCCCAATCAGTGAACTGATTTCATCGGCACGAACAGGACCAATAACAAAATTATTCAATTCCTATAATGTTCCACAGCCAGTGAGCGATCAACAAGGCTATTATGACTGGTTAAGCTTTGCATGCGTGTTAGTGAAAGCAGAAGTATTTAATGATATAGGATTAATGGACGATGGCTACTTTATGTATTATGAAGATGTGGCATTCTGTTTACATGCTAAAAAGGCTGGCTGGAAAATTTTATACGAACCCAATGCCCATGTCGTTCATTTGCGTGGCGGTAGTTCGTCTGTAAAATCTCAAGTAGAGCAGCGCAAACGTCTCCCTCGCTATTTCTATGAATCGAGAACAAGGTATTTCCATCAAGCGCATGGGCATTTAGGTCTATTGCTGGCTAATTTACTCTGGACGTTGGGATGGGGTATATCTTCTACGCGAGGTCTACTATCGGCTTCCTACCAATCAGATGTTTCAGAACATCAGTGGATAGACATCTGGACTAATTTTATCAACCCATTAAAAGCCTATATTCATCCCAAAAATTATGACAAAACCTGATTTCATTATTATTGGTGCAATGAAAAGTGCCACGAGCACCATTCATTCTCAACTTAATTTGCAACCGGGTATCTTTATGACAGACCCCAAAGAACCCTGCTATTTTAGTGATGATGAACAATATGATCAGGGGGTCGCTTGGTATGATTCGCTTTTTGAAAAAGCCCAAGATAATGATATTTGTGGAGAATCAAGCACACATTACACCAAACTACCTGACTACCCTCTAACCATTGAACGACTATCAAAACGGCTTAAAAGCCCTAAATTGATTTATGTCATGAGACACCCTATTGACAGATTAATCTCTCATTATATTCATCAATGGTCACAAAATATCTTTACATGTGACATCAATCAGGCAATAGACGAATATGCAGAATTAAAAGCATACAGTTGTTACGCCATGCAATTAGAACCCTATATCAAACAATTTGGGCGTGATAATATTTTACCCATTTTTAATGAAGCACTTAGAATAAACTCTCAAAAACAACTTGAAAAAATTGGTCATTTTATTGGTTATAAAGAACCTGTAAAGTGGCAAGAAGATACTGAGCCTCAGAATGTATCGCATGAAAGAATACGTGAATTTCCAGGCTACAATTGGATCGTTGAATCCAGTTTAATGACTAAATTACGCCAAAATTTAATCCCTCAAAGCTTTAGAGATAAAATTAAAGGTCAATTTAGAATGAAAGATCGACCTGAAATAAATAATGAACATATCAAAACACTGACTGCTCATTTCGATAAAGATTTAGCCAAATTAGGTGAATGGTTTAACGTTAATTTAAACTGCGAAAACTTTAAAGAAACTGTTAAAACCACAGAGTTTACTTGGAAAAAAAAGTAGGAGGGGCTTTAGCCGCGACCGAATCAGGCTGAATCGCGGCTAAAGCCCCTCCTTTTTACCAGCTGTTTGTTAATAATTTATTTAACATTGTAACTGCCCCATTTATACCGCTGTCGTTAAGTCAATGGTTTTTCTCTCTTTATAGCAACGTGCTTTAACAAAGAGATTTACTTAATAGCGGTAAGCTTTTGAAAAGGAATAACTCCCATGTTTTTTAATTTTATTGCTCTTATTTTCGCCATCATTTTATCTATTCCCTTATTGGTAGTTGCACTCGAACTACTTATTAGCTTATTGCATAAAAATTCATCGGCAGAGATAAAACAGGAAAATACAATTAAAGAGTCCTACAAAATTCTAATGCCTGCTCATAATGAAGCTGACATTATTGATGAAACTCTGTCACAGTTGATTGACCATGTATGCTCACCTCCTTCGATTATTGTTGTAGCAGATAATTGTACCGATGACACGGCTAAAATAGCCAAAAAGCACGGCGTTACAGTGCTTGAACGCACTCATAATGAATTACGGGGAAAAGGATATGCCTTGGATTTTGGTATTGCTTACTTAAAAGAGCAAAAACACCCCGATGTATTAGTTCTTTTAGACGCAGATTGTGAAATAGATGCCAACAGCTTAATGCAATTAATCAAACAGTGTTTTAATAACCAAAAACCAAGTCAAGCTATTTACTTGATGCGCAATAAAATGAAAGCCTCTTTAAAACAACGTGTCGCGGGCTTTGCATGGTTAGTAAAAAATAAAATCCGCCCCATTGCTGTCAACAAATTAGGACTACCCGTCACGCTTACTGGTACTGGAATGGCTTTCCCTTGGCAAACGATTTCCTCAGTCAGTCTAGCGAATGGGAATATTGTCGAAGATATGCAACTAGGCATCGATTGTACGTTGATGGGGGCTGCACCAGAACTTTGCGAAGAAGCCCTCGTGTACAGTGATTTTCCAGAACAAGCTGAAGCAGAAAAAACACAACGAACCCGTTGGGAACACGGTCATTTAATGACAATTACCCAGCAAGTCCCTAAACTAATAAAAGAAAGCATTATAAAAAGAGATTGGCGAATTTTGGGTTTGGCATTGGATATTGGCGTTCCTCCATTATCCATGTTGATAATGTTTTCTATGATCGGCTTGTTGTTGCTTGGAATCTATTCTTTGTTTTCCCAAACATACACAGCTTTTATTATATTATTTATCAGCTTTATATTTTTTATACCCACCCTGATTCTGGTTTGGTTGCGTTTTGGAAAAGACTATTTAACAGCCAAAGAAATTTCTGCCACCCCCTCTTATATATTCTCGAAACTAGAGGTATACAAGTCTTTCATTTTCAATAGACAAAAAGCGTGGGTTAGAACTGAAAGGAAGAAGTAAAGCAGCTTCATAACTACGATGTTCGGCTACTAATTTCAAGGCTAAACTAAAACCTCAGTCAAAAAACTCATCATACTTTGCCAAGAACGCTTATCCGCGTCAGCATTATAAACAGTACCAAAACTGGGATCATTTGCTTGAGGATTAGTAAAGGCATGCATCGTATGCCCATAACTATGTAATTGCCAATCTGCTTTAGCCTGTGTCAACTCTTTTTGAAATGCAGCCACCTGTTCAAAAGGATTCATTGGATCATCATAACCATGCAATACCAATATTTTTGCCTTTATTTGTTTGGTTTGGCTATTTTCTATTGCACCTAAAAGACCGTGAAAAGAAACCACTCCTTTAATATCTGCACCTGATCTTGCCAAGTCCAAAACACATAAACCACCAAAGCAAAAACCAATCGCTACGATTTTTTTATCATCAACCCAAGGCATTTGTTTTATAGCATATAAAGCAGCTTTCATTCGACTTTTAACTAAGCCACGATCATCTATAAAAGGCTGCATTAATTTTGCGCTTTCATCATTGTTTTGACCTAAAATACCTTTGCCATACATATCAACAGCAAAAGCAAAATAACCCTGTTCTGCAAGCATAACGGCCTTTTCTTCTACAAACTTATTACGCCCACACCAAGCATGATTAATCATAATGGCAGGTCGTTGACCTTCTACTGCATCATCATAGGCAAAAAAACCTTCAAGTAAAACATCCCCATCAAGGTAGTTAATCGTATTGGAAATAATACTCATAGCTATTGACTCATAAAATCATAAACAACAGTTCTATTAACCAACGGCTTTATCTTGTCATGTAGAATTTTTTTATGCTTAGGATCATTTAAATAAGCCTGCAAAGCCTTTTTATTCTTTAGTGTCACTGTCACCGCCACATCAAATGTATCATCAACAATCTTTCTATCGCTTGGCATCACAATACCAACATGACGATTCACAATACCAGAAAAATTATTTAACTGTTCACTGGCTTTAATAAAAGCGGCTCTGTGTTGTTTATTACCCGGTTCGTTTAACCAAACCATCACAACATGGGTGATTTTTTTATTTTCTTCCGCAACAACTGTTGCTACAGACATTGACATAGTGACGAATGATACACATTGTAATAAAAGCAAAAATTTTTTCATACGATCTCTCCAGATTCTCTTAATGAACTTAAAAAACCGACAGAGGCTTCTTCCACCATATCCAGCACTCTGTCAAAACCATACCCACCCCCATAATAAGGGTCGGGAACTTCTCTTGTCCCTACATGAGGTGCATATTCTAAAAAATATTTAATTTTATGTTGATTTTCTGCAGGGCACGTCTCTGTCAAAATGGCATAATTATCATCATCCATCGCCAGCAAATAATCAAAATCTTCAAAATCGGCGAACACAACTTTTCTGGCTCTGATTCCAGAAAGATCAACATCTCTATCTTGTGCCGCTTTTTGAGCCCTCAAATCGGGTGCTTCACCGATATGATAAGCATGCGTTCCGGCAGAATCAATATCCACTTGCTCATTAACCCCTTGCTCCCCTAGCAAGGAAGAAAATACACCTTCTGCAGTGGGTGACCGGCAAATATTTCCCATACAAACAAAAAGAATTCTAGTTTTTTTCATAGTCCTCAAGTAAGGGAATAAATTTAAAATTATGCGTAACTTATTTGCTCTTTTAAATAAGTCTACTAAGATTAGATACATTATATACTTCACGCGATTACAGATGCGGAATTTATATCAAATTGATTTTTGTCGATAGCAAGGCACTGAAACAGTGCGCATAGCAAGCTACGCAACTGTTTCAGTAACGAAGTTTATCAGCAAAAATTGACTGCTAGAAATCCGTATCAGTGACCGCGTGAAGTATAACAGCACCCAATTTCACCCTTTTGCCATAACCTTTTAATTTGGCAAATAGTCACTGACGATAAAAGTATCGGAGAAAACCACAATGTTATTTATGAACTGGCATTCAGTTGGAACAAAGGTTATTTTAATCACCATTTCAACCTTAGCAGTTATTGCGATTGCCATATTAATTCTCTTTGCCAGTAACGAAAAACAAAAAGTAATAGACAACAGCATTAAAGCGTCTAAACAATTATTGCTGGTTTCCGAATCCGTCAGAAATAATACAATTTCTAAATGGGATCAAGGTATATTCTCTACCGAACACCTCCAACAACTGATTGAAAATAAAAGTCCATCACAAGCCAAAGCACTTGTTGTTGCAACGGTGCCTGTTGCAAATGCCTGGAATGTAGTTAAAGAAAAATCAAAAGAAGGAAATTTTCGTTTCAGATCGCCCAGAATAGGAGCTAGAAACCCTCAAAATGAACCCGATACAATTGAACGCGAAGCATTAAATTTCTTTCAGAGTAACCCAGCCGCAAATGAATATACTTTTATTGATGAAGAGAAAGATGAAGTTCGCTACTTTAGACCGGTTAAATTAGAAAAACAATGTGAAATCTGCCACGGTAACCCTAGCACCTCTCAACAATTATGGGGAAATAACCTGGGTACTGACATTTTAGGCTACCCTATGGAAAATAAACGTGCAGGTGATTTGCACGGCGCTTTTGAAGTTATAACCCCTCTTAGTAACAGTTTTGCAGCACTACAGAATGAAATATGGATAGCGATAGGTTTTTTGATTGCTACGTTATTAGTTATTGGTTCTGTAGGTTATTTTTACATGAACAGGATTATCATTGCTCCTTTAACTACTCTTGCCTTAAAACTTCAAGAAATATGTACCGGAGATGGAGACCTTAAAGCTCGACTTAAAGTCGAAGGGAAATCTGAATTTGCCTGGGTAGCTGGAAGCTTCAATACCTTTGTTAAAAAAATCGCTAAAACAATTAATAACATTAGTCAGACAAGCGAACAATTAGCAGCAGCGTCTCATAGTTTAGCTGACATTTCCGCAACAACTGAACAAGGCGTAAAACAACAACTTGCTGAAACAACCCAAGTCGCTACGGCAATGGAAGAAATGACATCAACTGTACAAGAAGTAGCACGTAATGCAACTAATGCTTCTGACATCGCATCGACAGCTGATACAGATGTGGCGAATGGAAAAAATGTTGTTGCCCAAGCTGTGAGTGGAATTAATCAACTTGCCTCAGAGGTCGAGAATGCCGCCAATGTTATTCATGAACTCGAAAATGACAGTAACAGTATTGGCGAAGTACTCAGCGTTATTCAAGGCATTGCCGAACAAACCAATTTGCTTGCCTTAAATGCTGCCATTGAAGCCGCCCGTGCAGGAGAGCAAGGACGAGGCTTTGCGGTCGTAGCAGATGAAGTTAGAACACTTGCCAGTCGAACACAAAACTCAACTCAGGAAATTCAACAAACCATAGAACGCCTACAAAATCGTGCCAAACAAGCCGTTACCGTTATGGACAATGGTCGCCAACAAGCTGCATCTAGCGTAGAACAAGCCGCTTCTGCGGGTGAATCAATTACTACGATTAGTGAACGCATTGATACCATCAGCGATATGAACAACCAGATTGCAGCCGCAGCAGAAGAACAAACGGCCGTTGCTGAGGAAATAAACCGCAATATCAATAATATTAGTGCTGTTTCAAATGAAACCTCTGTTGGTGCAAGCAAAACTTCAGATGCATGTAAAGAACTACTAGCACTGGCTGATCAACTAAGCGAAACTGTTGGGCAATTTAAAACTTAGAAATAGGCGGATTGATTAAAACTATAATTATTGATCTAAAAACATATAATAATTAAGGAGTCAATTTATCCTCCAACAGCCCTCCAACAGCGGGTGTGATTAAAAGTGAAGTAAAATATAATTTTTCTTGGGTTTGTGCTTTACGCTATTAAATTAGCAAAAAAAATAGTGGGATAGGAGGGGCTTTAGCCGCGATTTCTCTTGATCTTGTTTCGGTCGCGGCTAAAGCCCCTCCTACTAAACCTCTTAATCAAATAACTGTGAC